>OBJA01002442.1_pt1 | contig 10709 bp, 12 predicted proteins | sample 1519751 | NCBI WGS metagenome assembly OBJA01 (sample SAMEA3881238, study PRJEB22517) | soil metagenome | biome: lake sediment; feature: soda lake sediment; material: sediment, water from around vicinity | place: India | collected 2013-12-23 | depth 3 m
AGCCCGCTCCTACAGAGGGTGACAGGGGCCATGTAGGAGCGGCCTTCGGCCGCGAACCGGCGGCTCACCCGCGCCCGGCCGCCTGGCGCAGCTGGACCCGGACCAGGCGCAGCACATCTTTCCAGGACAAGACCCCCTGCAGCTTGCCAACGGCATCGACCACCGGCAGGCAGGAAACCTCGTCGTCCAGAAAACGGGCGATCGCCGCTTCCAGGGAGGCACCGGGCTCGATGGTGACCGGCTTGCGGCTCATGATCTGGTGGGCACGACGCTTGAGCACGGCCATCTCCGCGGCCGACCCCAGATCCTGCTCGATGGTGGGCGTGACCAGCTTGAGGTAGTCGCGGTCCGAGATCACCCCCTGCAGCTGCCCGTCCTCCACCACCATCAGGTGGTGAAAACGCCGGGTCTGGAACAGGTGACGGATGGTGCGCAGAGTATCGTCCATCCCCACCGTCACCAGGTGCCGGCTCATGATGTCCCCGACCTTCATCCCGAACCCCGCCCTCCACATTGATTAATCTGGATTTTCATACGCCCGGGTCGGGGTGGCAAACCCCGCCCTCCCGCCTGCGCCGGAATGGTGCACGGGCAAGCGCACCCGTACGCCGCCCGGTGGCCTTAATCCCCTGTAAAAACAGCGCGGCAAGGGATTGACAGCGCCCGGGGCCGTGCCCAATATCGCGCCTTCGCCCGGCCCATTCCTGTCAACCCGCGAGCACGGGATGGGGCGGTCCCTGCCGGCTCGCGGGAAGGAAAGTCCGATGCGTCTGGCCGTATTCCCCCTGCTTCTCGCCTTCCTCGCGTTCCCGGCCGGCGTGGCCCGGGCCCAGGGCGTGGTCCATGTCTACAACTGGTCCGACTACATCGCCGCCGACACCCTGAGGGACTTCGAGGCCGCCACCGGCATCCGGGTGGTGTACGACGTTTATGATTCCAACGAGATCATGGAGGCCAAGCTGCTGGCGGGCGGCAGCGGCTACGACGTGGTGTTTCCCACCGCCCAGCCCTTCGCCGAGCGCCAGATCCAGGCCGGCCTGTATCGCAGGCTCGAAAAGGCGAAGCTGAGCCACTACGGCAACCTCGATCCCGCCATCCTCAAGCCGCTGGAAACCGCCGACCCCGGCAACGCCCACGCCGTACCCTACATGTGGGGCACCACCGGTATCGGCTACAACGTCGAGAAGCTGAGGGCGCGCCTGGGCGACGACCTGCCCGTCGACACCTGGGGCCTGATCTTCGACCCCGCCATCGCCGCCAGGCTGGCCGACTGCGGCATCAGCGTCATGGACGATTCCATGGAGGCCATGACCGCGGCCCTGCTCTACCTGGGCCTGGATCCCAACACCCAGGACCAGAAGGACTTCGATGCCGTTGCCGAACTGTTCAAAAAAGTCCGGCCGTTCATCCGCTATTTCCATTCCTCCCAGTACATCAACGACCTGGCCAATGGCGACCTGTGCGTGGCCCATGGCTATTCCGGTGACATCCTGCAGGCCCGCGACCGTGCCGCGGAGGCCGGCAAGAACGTGGAGGTCGCCTACAGCGTGCCCAAGGAAGGCGCCATCCTGTGGGTGGACGTGATGCTGATCCCCGCCGATGCGCCGCATCCGGACAACGCCCACGCCTTCATCAACTACCTGCTGCAGCCCGAGGTGATCGCGGCCATCAGCAACGAGGTGGCCTACGCCAATGCCAACCGCGCCGCCACGGAACTGGTGGACGAGGCCATCCGCAACGACCCGGGCATCTATCCCGCCGAGGAGACCCTGGAGCGCCTGGTCTCCATGCAGACCCTGCCGGACCGGGTGCAGCGCAACAAGGTACGGGGCTGGACCCGTATCAAGAGCGGGCGGTGACCGCAGGGATGACCCAGGCCCGAAGCACCGGCAACCAGGAGCCCTGGCGCGACCCGGCCGCGAAACCCTTCGTCCGCATCGAGAACGTCACCAAGGTCTTCGACAGCACCTATGCCGTGGACAACGTCTCCCTGGATATCTTCCAGGGAGAGTTCTTCTGCCTGCTGGGCGGTTCCGGCTGCGGCAAGAGCACCCTGCTGCGCATGCTGGCGGGCCTGGAACGGCCCGATTCCGGCCGCATCCTCATCGACGGCGCCGACATGACCCGGGTGCCGCCCTACGAGCGGCCCGTGAACATGATGTTCCAGTCCTATGCCCTGTTCCCGCACCTGACGGTGGAGCAGAACATCGCCTTCGGCCTGAAGCAGGAACACCTGACCAGGGGCGAGATCGTGGACCGGGTCGCGGAGATGCTGGCACTGGTGCGCCTGGAGCGTTACGGGAAGCGCAAGCCCGACCAGCTCTCGGGCGGCCAGCGCCAGCGCGTGGCCCTGGCCCGCTCCCTGGCGAAGCACCCGAAGCTGCTGCTGCTGGACGAACCGCTGGCGGCCCTGGACAAGAAGCTGCGCGAACACACCCAGTTCGAACTGATCAACATCCAGGAACGGGTCGGCACCACCTTCATCATGGTCACCCATGACCAGGAAGAGGCCATGACGGTGTCCAGCCGCATGGCGGTCATGGACGAGGGCCGCATCGTGCAGGTGGGCGCGCCGGCCAGCGTGTACGAGTACCCGGTCAACCGCTTCGTGGCGGAATTCATCGGCTCGGTGAACATCCTCGAGGGGCGCGTGCTCGAACAGCAGGGCGACCAGGTGCGCATCCAGGCCGACAGCGCCGGCTGCCAGCTGCTCATGGACCATGCCCAGCCCCTGCCGGAAGGGACGCCGGTGAGCGTGGCCCTGCGGCCCGAGAAACTCCGGGTCACGACCGAGACGCCCGGTGGCGAATACAACTGGGTCAAGGGTGTGGTAGCCGAATACGCCTACCTGGGCGATGTCTCCATCTACCATGTGCGCCTGCCCGGCGGGCAGAAGCTGCGCGTGCAACTCACCAACCTGGCACGCCTGACGGATGCACCGCTCGACTGGGACCAGGAGGTCTACCTCGCCTGGCAGCCGGGCAGCGGCGTGGTGTTCCCGGCGTGATGCCGCGCGGGCTGGTGCAAGGCCTGCAGACCCTGCTCGCCGGCCACCATGGCCGGCGCCTGGTCATCGCCCTGCCCTACCTGTGGCTGCTGCTGTTCTTCCTGCTGCCCTTCGTCATCGTGTTCAAGATCAGCCTGGCCGAGGCGATCCTGGCGCGGCCGCCCTACGCCCCGCTGTGGGAATACCTGGAGGACGGCTACCTGCAGATCCAGCTGCATCTCGGCAACTACAGCCGCCTGTGGCAGGACCCGCTCTACCTGGTCGCCTACCTGAACGCACTGAAGATCGCGGCCGTCTCCACCGTCGTCTGCCTGCTCCTCGGCTATCCCATGGCCTATGGCATCGCACAAACCAAGGGATCAGTGCGCACCCTGCTGCTGATGCTCATCATCCTGCCCTTCTGGACCAGCTTCCTGATCCGCGTCTATGCCTGGATCGGCATCCTCAAGAGCAACGGCCTGCTCAACAACTTCCTGCTCTCCATCGGCATCATCGACGAGCCGCTGGTGCTGCTGCACACCGACTTCGCCGTCTATGTCGGTATCGTCTATTCCTACCTGCCCTTCATGGTGCTGCCCCTGTACGCCACCCTGTCGCGCATGGATCACAGCCTGCTGGAGGCCGCCGCCGACCTCGGCTGCCGGCCCTGGAAGGCCTTCCTCACCGTCACCCTGCCCCTGTCGCTGCCGGGCATCATCGCCGGCTCCCTCCTGGTGTTCATCCCGGCCGTGGGCGAGTTCGTCATCCCCGACCTGCTCGGTGGGCCGGACACGCTGATGATCGGCAAGGTGCTGTGGACCGAGTTCTTCGCCAACCGCGACTGGCCGGCGGCCGCCGCCGTGGCGGTGGTGATGCTGGTGCTGCTGGTGGTGCCGCTGGCCCTGTTCCAGCGATCGCAAGGCAAGGCCGAGACGCGCGCGAGGGCCGCCCTGTGAACAACCGCAAGCCTTTCCTGCTGTTCAGTCTGCTGGCCTTCGGCTATGCCTTCCTGTACATCCCGATCATCTCCCTGATCGTGTATTCCTTCAATGAATCGCGCCTGGTCACGGTATGGGGCGGTTTCTCGACCAAGTGGTATGGCGAGCTGCTGCGCAACGAGCAGATCCTGTCCGCCGCCTGGGTCAGCGTACGCGTGGCGGCCATGAACGCCAGCCTCGCCGTACTGCTCGGCACCCTGGCGGCCCTGGCACTGGTACGCTTCGGACGCTTCCGCGGCCGCCTGCTGTTCACCACCCTGGTGAGCGCGCCGCTGGTGATGCCCGAGGTGATCCTCGGCCTGGCCTCGCTGCTGCTGTTCGTGGCCATGGAACAGGCCATCGGCTGGCCGGCGGGGCGCGGCATGACCACCATCACCCTGGCGCACATCACCTTCAGTGCCGCCTTCGTCACCGTGGTGGTGCAGTCGCGCCTGTCGCAGATGGACACCTCGCTGGAGGAGGCCGCCATGGACCTGGGTGCCCGGCCCTGGAAGGTGTTTCTGCTCATCACCCTGCCGGTGATCGCCCCGGCCCTGGTGGCCGGCTGGCTGCTGGCCTTCACCCTGTCCCTGGACGACCTGATCATCGCCAGTTTCGTCGCCGGCCCCGGCTCCACCACCCTGCCCATGGTGGTCTATTCCAGCGTGCGCCTGGGGGTGAGCCCGCAGATCAACGCCCTGGCCACCCTCATCGTTGCCTTCGTCACCCTTTGCATCCTCGTCGCCGGCTGGCTGATGCACCGCCGGGAGCGACAGTTGCGCCCGGACCGACCCCTCCGCTGAAACCTGTCAAACCCTGTCATGACAGACCTGTCATGACATGATTTTCCTGAAAATTGCGCAACTTACGTTTGCTGCTATGCTTGGAGGCGTAACCCGTCATTGCTGACACCAAGAACAGCAGGCCGTACCACCACCTTCAGGAGGTTCCCCCATGAAACACACCCCCCACTTGCGCACTGGCATGACCGGTACGGTCATCGCCCTGTTGCTGGCCACCGCGCCGCTGGCCCAGGCCGAGATCAGCCGCGGCGCCGTCATGGCCAGCACCTGCTTCGCCTGCCACGGCACCGATGGCAAGAGCACCGGCAACATTCCCAGCATCTACGGCATCCCCGAGCAGTCCCTGGTCGCAATGATGAACGCCTTCCGCGATGATCTGCGCGCCTCCACGGTCATGAACCGGCATGCCAAGGGCTATACGGACGAGGAAATCGCCCATATCGCCAACTACCTCAGCAGCATCCGATAAGGGGGAAGGCCATCATGAAATCGATTTCACGCCGTCAGATCATCAAGGCCCTGGGCGCCGGTGGCGCCTTGTCATCCCTGGGACTCGCCGGTTGCGCGGGCCAGGGCGTCACGCCCGGGAAGGCCGCCGCCAAGGTAGTGGTAGTGGGAGGCGGCTTCGGCGGCGCCACCTGCGCCAAGTATCTCAAGCGCTTCGACTCCGACCTCGAGGTCACCCTGGTGGAACAGAACCGCCAGTACACCACCTGCCCCGGCAGCAACTGGGTACTGGGTGGCATCCGCACCATGGATGACATCACCCACGGCTACGGCGACCTCAACAGCCGTTACGGGGTGAAGGTGGTGCATGACACCGTCACCGCCATCGAGCCCGGGCAACGGCGCGTGGTATTGGCCGGTGGCCAGTCCCTGGTCTACGACCGGCTGGTGGTATCACCGGGCATCGACTTCCGCTGGGAGGAGATCGAGGGCTACGATGCCAGCGTTGCCGAGCAGATCCCCCATGCCTGGAAGGCCGGCCCGCAGACCCGGCTGCTGTACGACCAGCTGCGCGCCATGCGCGATGGCGGCACGGTGATCATCGCCCCGCCCGGCAACCCCTTCCGTTGCCCGCCCGGCCCCTATGAACGGACCAGCATGATTGCCCACTATCTGAAGACCCACAAACCCAGGTCCAAGATCCTGGTGCTGGATACCAAGGACGCCTTCTCCAAGAAGGGACTGTTCGAGGCGGGCTGGGCGGCGCTCTATCCCGGCATGATCGAATGGGTACCCGGCAGCAAGGGCGGCAAGGTGGAACGGGTCGATGCCGCCACCCGGACCGTCTATGCCCAGGGCGGGCTCGACCAGCACAAGGCGGACGTGATCAACATCATCCCGCCGCAACGGGCCGGACAGCTGGCGCAGGTCGCCGGCCTGACCAACGACAGCGGCTGGTGCCCCGTCAACCAGCAGACCTTCGAATCCAGCATCCACCCGGGTATCCACGTGATCGGAGACTCCAGCATCGCCGGCGCCATGCCCAAGTCGGGCCATTCCGCCAACAGCCAGGCCAAGATGACCGCCGCGGCCATCGTCGCCATGCTGAAGGACCTGCCGGTGATCTCCCCCTCCCACGTCAACACCTGCTACAGCCTGATCGCCCCGGACTATGGCATCACGGTGGCGGCGGTGTACCGGCTGCAGGACGGGGCCATTGCCGGTGTAGAGGGCGCGGGCGGGGTCAGCCCGACCGATGTGCCACACCAGTTCCGCACCCAGGAGGCACGCTACGCCGAGGGCTGGTACACCAGCATCACCCAGGACAGCTTCCGCTAGAAAGCCTCACAGGGCCGGGTCCCGCAACGGGACCCGGTCGCTGGCGGAACACCCAGAGATCAATCCTGGCCACGGAATCCACGGAATGACACGGAAATCCGTCTTTATGCAGCCGCTGATTGAACCTATTCCCGTCATTCCCGCATTGGTGCCATCATTATCGGGCATGACGAATTATTGAGATTACCTGATTGCGTGACCGATACCGTAGGAGCGGGCTCTGCCCGCGAACCGGCAACCACGAGCCGTTCGCGGGTAGAGCCCGCTCCTACGGATAGGCATCAATTATTTGTTGTATTATTCCTTTCCGTGTCATTCCGTGGATTCCGTGGCCGATACCAACACCTCCATGGCTGGTTGCGAAACCCTGCATCCGCTACCATGGCACCCTGTGTCTCCCGCGGGTCCCGGCCATGCCCACCTCCGATTATTCCCGGCGTTTCGCCGGCATCGAACGCCTGTACGGCAGCGCCGCCATGCCCCACCTGCGCGCCCTGCACGTGTGTGTCATCGGTATCGGCGGAGTCGGCTCCTGGGCGGCAGAGGCCCTGGCCCGCAGCGGCATCGGCACCATCACCCTCATCGATCACGACGAGGTCTGCATCAGCAACGTCAACCGCCAGCTGCACGCCCTCGGCGATACCGTCGGGGCGAAGAAGGTCACGGTCATGGCGCAGCGTATTGCCGCCATCAATCCTCAGGGGGCGTGTCATGCCGTGGACGATTTCCTCACCCGCGACAACTACCGCGAGCTGCTGTCACCCGAACGGGGCTACAACTACGTCATCGACGCCATCGACAGCATCCAGTTCAAGGCCCTGATCATCTACACCTGCAAGCGCAACAAGATACCGGTCATCACCACCGGCGGCGCCGGCGGCCTCACCGATCCCACCATGATCCATGTGAAGGACCTCAGCCGCACCTATAACGATCCCCTCGCAGCCAAGGTGCGCGCCCGGCTGCGCGACGACTTCAACTTCAGCCGCAATACGAAAAAAAGTTTCGGCGTGGAGTGCGTGTTCTCCAGCCAGCAGCAGCTGTACCCGCGCGGTGACGGCACCGTGGGCCATGACAAACCCGGCATCCACGGGGTGCACCTGGACTGCCGTTTCGGCTATGGCTCGGCCAGCTTCGTCACCGGCAGCTTTGCCTTCGCGGCGGTGGCGCGGGTGATCCAGAAGTCATTGAAGAAACGCGTGGCCTCCTGACCAGTCTACTCCCCGTCCTGTTTCCCGATGCCGAACAGGGCCTCCAGCTCCGCACGGGCGGCCTCGGCGGCACGCTCATCGGTCGCCTGATACGCAGCGGGGCGCACCTGGAAATACCCGCAGAAATTGGCCCGGGTCTTGTCCCGCACCTCCTCGGCGACGGGCTCGCGGCACTGGCTGGCCTTGCTGGTGTCATAGAACAGGCACTGGCGGCAGACATGCAGTTCGGCGTGACAGGCGTCGCATTCGGCCAGGCGCCCCAGGGGCATGGGCTGGGCCTCGATGGAGGCACCGCATTTCCAGCAGACCAGTGACGATGACATGGTTCTTCCTCCGCGTGGCTCACCGGTATTGTAGGACCAAAGTGCCCCTTGACCCAGCACCCCGGCGCGGGTAGAAATCTCCGCCATCACAACATAGTGGGTCGACCCATGGGACGCTGGAGACCGGCACCGGAAAAATCCTCGCCGCACATCACCGCCGCCGGCCTGGCCCGCCTGCAGCAGGAATCCCGCGACCTGTGGAAGCGGCGCGCCGAGGTCACCAGGGCCCTGGCGGCGGCCGCTGCTGAGGGCGACCGCTCCGAGAATGCCGAGTACATCTACCGCAAGAAGGAATTGCGGGAAATCGACCGGCGTATCCGTTACCTGCAGAAGCGCATCCCCGACCTGAAGGTGGTGGCCGGCCCGCCCTCCAACCCGCGGCAGGTCTTCTTCGGCGCCTGGGTGACCCTGGAAAAGGATCACCGTGAAGAGGTGGTGTATCGTATCGTCGGGGCCGACGAGTTCGACCCCCAGCAGGGCTATATCAGCATCGACTCCCCCCTGGCCCGTGCCCTGCTGAAAAAGACCCTGGACGACGAGGTGATGGTGGAGACCCCGCTGGGCAGCAGCCATTACTGCGTGCTGAACGTGCGCTACGGTGAATCACCCTGACCATTGTCTGCCGCGAACGGTTCGCGGTCGTGCCCCGCCCCGGCCATTCGCGGGCAGAGCCCGCTCCTACGCTGCGTGAGCCGGCCTTCCTGCAGGAGCGGCCTCTGGCCGCGAACGGGCTAGAGATCCCGCAGCTTCCGACGCAGCCGCTCCAGTTCGCGGGCACGGGCAGAGCCCGCTCCTACGCTGGCCGAACCGGCCTTCCTGTAGGAGCGGCCTCTGGCCGCGAACGGGCTAGAGATCCCGCAGCTCCCGACGCAGCCGCTCCAGTTCACGGGTATAGGATTCGGCATCGCCGTAGGCCAGAAAGCGGTGATAGCGCGAATGGGGGACGTTCAGACGCCGGGCATGCTTGATCGGGCACCAGTACTGTTCGGTGCGGGCCGCCACCTCCACCGCATAGGCGAGCACACCGTTGCCGTAACCACAGTACAGGCAATTCAGGCGCTCGATGCCATTGAGATACTGCAGGTGATGGCGATCCAGGACCAGGTACTCCGCGCGCTTTACGCGCGGGATGCCATACACGGGAAAACAGACACGCTGGTAGACCGTTATGAAAAGGTCGAGCAGTGAGATCGGCAGGATCAGGCTATAGATCACCGGAGCCGTGAGGATGGTCAGGAAGGAGGAATGGGCCAGGTAGCTGCGCAGCCGCGTGGCCATCCTGCGGTGGCGGCGCGCCACCTCCTGCTCGAAGAATACCCGGCCCTGGCGGATATTGTAGCCGAACTCCCCGGCCTCGCGACCGATCTCTTCCGTGACACGTTCCTGCAGCTTGCGGATCTCTTCCAGCAGTTCTTCGAGTTTCGACAGCATGGCCCAGGCTCGCTCTGACAGGGGATCAGGGACGAGCATAGCACGCCCGGCTTGCGGGGGATTTGAAATCCGTCCCCTTAGGGATATGATCTTTCCATGGCCATCAGACGTTATGCGCAACGCCTGCTGAACCCCTTTCGCGGGGTGATGAATGTCATCGAATACCAGGGAGCCGAGGCCGTCACCACCGACGGGCTGCACTGGGACATCTATGTGCGGGATACGGAACTGGTGCAGGATATCGATGACAGCCGGCGGGTGCAGACCAGTGACATCCGCTATGGTCACTGGTCACCCCAGGGCGGCCTCAAGCGCGGGGCGCTCTACCCCTCCGATGATTTCAAGATCCTCGAACACCGTGGCGCCGTGGTCTACGAAGACCTGCTGCAGCATTACGGGCAGGTACCCTTCCCCCTGCGCGACACCTACGAACTCTGGCTGCTGAACGGCGACGGGCAGCCACTGGCGTTGCTGGCCAGCGCGGTACAGCTGGAGGATATGGAACCGGATCCCGCCCTGGACTGGCGCGCCGGACAGGAATGCCGGCGCCGCTTCCGTTCCAGGGCCCTGGCCGGCCTGGACCGGCAGGCCAGCACCGCCGGCGCCGACCTGACCGAGTACATCAACGGGCTGGCCGGCGAACGGCCCCGGGCCCAGTGGTTCCTGCGCGATGCCGACGGCGGCGGGACCGGCCTGGCCGGCCCGGGGGACAGCGGGCAGACGGCGGGTCGGCGCCTGTCCACCGCGGCCTTCCCCGCCTTTTTCCTGCGCGAACAGGGCCATGGGGCGGCCCATAGTCAGCTGATCCAGGACTTCATCGCCTGGCAGGCGCCCTGGCTGCTCCTGCTGCACGACCTGCCGGAGGAGCGACGCCGCGACTTCGAACAACAGGCCCGCAGCCAGGCCCTGCACATGGAACGCCAGCACCGCCTCTATCCACGGGTGCTGGATCCGGAGATCCTGGCGGCGGCTCGGGTGGAAGCCGCCCTGCGCCGCCAGCAGCCGGAACCGGAAGAGGAACAGGACAGCCTGTCCACCGACTACATCGAGTTGAATGTCACCCGCACCAATTGAAGGCGCGAAGGTGCAGGAGCGGCGCAAGCCGCGATGCCAGGTGGACGCCCCTTCGCGACTGGCATCGCTCCTACGGGTGGCATGTAGCACAGCGGTGGAGGTAGGAGCGGCGCAAGCCG
>OBJA01002443.1_pt1 | contig 10709 bp, 7 predicted proteins | sample 1519751 | NCBI WGS metagenome assembly OBJA01 (sample SAMEA3881238, study PRJEB22517) | soil metagenome | biome: lake sediment; feature: soda lake sediment; material: sediment, water from around vicinity | place: India | collected 2013-12-23 | depth 3 m
CAAGCATCACCTGCAACCCGCTGATATCATTTATCCGGGTGGACTGATCCTGGTCAAGAAACGGCAGTGTCAGCTTGACAACAAAACGACTCCCCACTTTCGGGCGACTGTGAACACTGATGTCGCCATCCATCAATTCCACCAACTGTTTGACAATGGCCAATCCAAGACCGCTGCCACCAGTGGCAAATGAGCCCCGCCCCTGATGCTGATAAAAGAGATCAAAGACACGTCGACAGGTTGCTTCATCCATACCAATGCCGGTATCCTCAACCTCGACAACAAAGTGTCTCGATTTTTCCCCCTCTCCCTCAACCGTCAGTCGCACCAGCACGTGGCCCTTACTGGTAAACTTGATGCTATTGCCGACCAGATTCATGACAATCTGCCAGATCCTTGCCCGATCCCCCTTTACTGAACAAAAAGACCGCAATGGGATCTCTGTCAGCAGTTCAACACCTTTAGTCTGTGCCTGGGGAGCGAGAAGTTCAACAACCTCTTCGATGATCCGCGCGATATCAACTTCTTCGGCGCTAAGATCAATTACGCCCGCTTCTATACGGGCGATATCAAGCACATCACTGATAAGGGCCAGCAGATGATTGCCTGATTTTTCCACTGTATCCGCCAATACTCGCTGGTGGTCATTAAGGGTAGTTCGCTGAAGTAAACCATTCATTCCCAATACACCGATCAAAGGCGTGCGTAATTCATGCGTCATCCGTGACAGAAAATCGGACTTAGCCTCATTGGCCGCGTCAGCTTGTCGACGGGCTTTCTCCAACTCCACAACGGCAGCGCGCAATTCCGCCGTGCGCTGATCCACAGTCAACTCGAGATGCTCCTGCAATCGTAATTGTTGGCGCTGATGTTCCTCAACCTGATCAAGCATATGATTCAGGCCATCCACCAGCAGAGCAATTTCGTCATTGGTCATTTTTTCTGCTCGCACAGAATAATCCTTGCCGGCAGAGATTCTTTCCATAACCCCGGCCAGGTTCAGCAATGGATCCAGAACCGGCTTCTGCAGGCGACCCGCGAGCAGCAGCGAAAAAACAAACAACAGGAGAAGGGACAAAGTGATGCCGAAGGCTACGCCACTCAGACGCCCATATAAGGTCTCAAGGTCACTGAGTACATAGAGAGTGCCGACGCGGTTTGCATCAAAAAAAATCGGTGTAAAAACCGCCAAATGATGAGCGCTGGAATTGATCTGCTCAAACAGCGAAGTTGTCCAGTAGGAACTGTTTGCTGTGGCAAAGTCTTCATCAAGGTATTTCCAGACAAACGAAACATTTCTTTGCGGCAGATATTCAGCGACGGGTTCACCATGACTGTCAAACAGGTAGGCCGCATGTATTTGCGGTTGCGTGCTCAATGCTTGCAACAGTTTTTCTGCCTCCTGGTACTGCCCCAGAATCAGGGATTGGCGGCTGTTCGTCGCAAGAGTAGCGGATAGCGTTCTGATTTCCTGAATCATGGCGGTTCTGGTAGCAAAGACTTCCGCCGTCAGCACAACGACACTGACGATGACCAGCAGAACAACACTGATCGCCATGATGACAAACATCAGCTTATCTTTAATTGATTGTCCGGGTTGTTTATTCGCCATGTTTTTCATCCGGAACAGAGTATCTGGAAATGTGCCTGTAGACTATCAATTCAGCGACGAAAAATGAAGTTTTTCCGCTTGCGGATTTTCCACCGGTTTTCAGACTTGACGTAAGCCGATTGCACTGAGGGCCTTTCTCCATTAGAGTGGCTGTTGAACGTTCACATGAACCGACCCACGGGCAGGTTGCACATCAAGTACCTGGAGCAGATTAATCATGACAAACAAACAACATCCCGGCAGTCAACTAATCCCTGCCAACGTATCGGCAGCCTTTCACCAGCTGCCTGTTAAAGAGCAACTATCACAAATACATCTCGCCCACGGCAAGGAAAAGTACCGACTGATCATCGACAGCAGCAAACCTGAAGTACTGGTGCCACGTCTGCACCCACAGGAACTCTATCTGACCATTAATGACCTCGGCGCCGAAGACTCCCTGGAGTTGATTTCCCTCGCCAGCGGAGCCCAGATCACCCTGATCCTTGATCTTGACTGCTGGGATGCGGACACCTTGAATCCGGAAGCATCGTTAAGCTGGCTGGAATTTCTATCCCACTGCGACGAGGAGAAAATCTGTCAACTGGCACGGGAAACGGAGCCCGATATCCTCGCCCTGATGTTAAGTAAGCATCTCACCATCATCCGTGGGCTTGAAGCCTACGACGACGATGATGCGGAAAATGCCAAACGCCTGGAATCAATCTACGACATTGACTATACCTCCGAGGATGCCGCCAAAGTGATCGGCTCGCTGATCAACATCTGGCAGGAACGGGAGCAGAATCATTTTCTCCAGATCATGGAGATCATTCGTTGCGAAAACATGTCAGTTCTTGAGGAAGAGGTCTATCAGCGCCGCAGCGCCCGCCTGCTTGATCTGGGCATCATCCCGACACTGGAAGCCAGAAAAATCTATGCCTGGACAAATCCGGAAACTTTTGTGGCCGGTGGCAAAAAAAGTTTTCACCTCGAAGCCGACACTCTTGCCAGTCCAATAGCCCTGCTGAAAACAGCAACACCGCATCATTTTCTGGCCGCTGTTCTCGAAGGGGGGATCTCCCACGACACAGCGTGCGAAATGCTGCATCTGATCAACCGCAAGTTCAGCGCAGACCGGATTGATCTCTCTTCAACAACAGACATCAGAACAGCCCTGCAGGAAACCTACGATATCCTGAACCTGGCACTGGAGTATCTATCCGATAAAAAGCCCGACAAGGCTGAAGAAGTCTTCAACACAACCTGGCTTCAGCGCCTGTTTCAACTCGGTCACTCCCTCGTTCTCCATCGTCAACGCCGTGCAGAAAAGATCAAAAAAAATCCGCTGTTCGTCTATTTTGATGCGTCGGAAACTCTTTTCATCGACCTGTTAACCCAGCAGCCTGCCCGCCATTATTGCGAGGGCTGCACCGAATGCCCTGCAGAGATCAGCGCGATCAACACCATGAACCAATTATGTCTGATCGACGAACGCCTGTCACAACTCGAAACACTAGTTGATCTGCTTGCCGGCCACTTTGCCGGTCTGATAGACAGCCTGCCCCCACAATTATCTGACATTTCGAGCTTTTCGGGAATCTTGATGACAGCCCTGGCCAACCAGCTTTCCGGTCGAGATTTCAGCCCTGATCCCCTTGGTTTTGACGATCTGACAGCGCTGAAAAAACAAACCCTGCGCGACAATCAACCAACCGCAGACTTTACTGCCATTGTCTACAATTGCATACCGGATGGCCATACGTCAGGAGTCTTTCTGGCTAATCTCTGCCTGGAGAGGTGGGTCGACTTTTTCCGCTGTTTCGATGAAACCTCCTCACCGCCAACGTTGCAAGGCTTTCTGTTGATTGACCAACACTGATACAGCATCGGGTGAGGGGCCATCATTGCCCACTGCCTCCCTCACCCGCTTTTGTCTCTCCAGCAAAAAACAACAACAGGTACAAGATAAAAAAACCACGCCATACAGACCTGACACAAAAATTAACTGAAAATAATACAGCCGTCTCCTTGTTATTTTCATGTCCGCTGCTATTTAATGAGAAAATAATTCGTCAATCTGTATTTAACTATCATCAGCCACAAGGAGGCCATCCGGATGAGCCAAATCGTCAAACTCTTGTCAGTCGTTGCACTGATTCTATTCCTCGGTGCCTGCGCCCCTCTGCCGCAACCACAACTTCAACCCTTGAGTGGCCCTGCGATGACCAGCGACGGCAAGGCAGCTGCCAAGGTCGATAATTTTCAGATCATTCTTGATGCTTCATTGAGCATGGATGAAGGCGGCAGACTTTTTGTCACCGCCAGGAACATTGCCAGCCGTATTAATCAGGGGATCCCCACAGACCTGAACTACAATGCCGGCTTGCGCACCTTCGGCCACAACAGTCATCAATCACCCAATCCCACCGACTTGATCTACGGCATGGTCCGACACGACCGTCAGGCCTTTCACGACAGTCTGAGCCAGATCAAATATATCGGCGGCCCAAGCCCCCTTGCAGCGGCAATCACTGCGTCAGCCCGCGACTTAACCGCTACGGGAGGCACATCAGCCCTGATTATCATCAGTGATGGTCTGGACATGGACACTGCCCCTGCAGCAGCTCGACAGGCCAAGGAGCAATTTGGTGATCGTCTCTGTATTTACACTATCGCCGTCGGCAACGAGCGCAACAATATGGGGCATGATCTACTGCAAAAGGTAGCAGAAGCCGGCCAGTGCGGGTTTGCCGCAACGGCAGCCGAACTGGCAGATGCCGGTGCCATGTCACAATTCATCACTGCAGTCTTCCTCACAGATCCGCCCCCGGCACCACGTCCGGCCCCGGCCCCTGCCCCGGCTCCCGTGATGATTGATAGTGACGGTGATGGCGTACCGGACCACCTCGACAAGTGCCCCGACACCCCCCGCGGCGTTGTAGTTGATGCACACGGCTGTCCGCTTGACAGTGATGGCGACGGCGTTCCGGATTACCTGGACAGGTGCCCGGGTACACCTCTTGGGGTCCGGGTCGATGAGCACGGTTGCCCAACCGTGCTGGCACTGCACATCAACTTTGGTCACGACAGCACCCGAATTGATGCGGCATTTGACGATGAACTGAGAAAAGCTGCCGAGTGCATTATCAACTACCCCGGTCATGAAGTTGTTATCACTGGTCATACTGACAGCGTTGGTGCAGCGGCGTATAACCAAACCTTGTCTGAACGTCGGGCACTGGCAGTAAAGAATGCTCTGGCCGAACGATTTGACGTTCCCCAGGGGAAGATGGTTACTCGCGGCCTCGGAGAAACATCTCCGGTTGCAGACAATAACACCCTTGAAGGACGCGCCATGAACCGTCGCGTCGAGGTTGCCTGCGGTGCCGATGTAAACTGATCATTCCGGACATGTTAGACACACCCCGTTAACAACAAACGGCCGGGTTATTCCGGCCGTTTGTTGTTTGCCCATTTCATTTATCCAGCACCTTTATAAAAGTAATTCTTTCACTTCCAGCCCCGTGGCTGTTTTGGCCACATAGACGAAAGCAATAATCCGGCGGCCTGGAGCCTGTGGCAACTGATAAAAAACACTACTGAAAAACTGCACCTTGCCGTCGCGCTCCAGTCCGGTCACGTATTCTTTGACCCGTTGACGCACCTGTTTCTGCTCAGCGTCGGCAAGTTGCTGGTCAAAAAAAGCCGGAGCAGACCCGCCGACTACCCGTTCACAGTGCGCATAGTCACGGGCCAGGGATTCTCGCAAGTCGGCAAGAGTCGCCCCGGAAAAACATCGGCACAAGTAACCATCCAGTTCCTCGGCCAGCGCCCGCAAGGATCGGCTGTCGGCATACAGGCCATGTTCGCACCAGTACGTGTTTATATCATCCAGGCTGCGGGACAAGGATCCATGTACTGTCATTAATCTTTCCATCAATCGCGGAAATTTACCGCTATTCACCAGCAGATCATTAAGTCTGCCGATCCCACGAACCCGCTCAAGATCTGAGAAGCACCATTCCGGTGAGGAAAGAATCGTGTAGGGGGGGGCTTGATCATAATGAATTTGCAACTCGTCGGCCTGAAGTCTTAACGGCGTTCCCGGCAACAGCTTGACCAGTTCAATCTGCAGGTGGTCTGCGCCAAGGGCGTACGTCCAGTCAACAGCATCCAGAAAATCACCCAACCCTCCCCCAGGCAATCCGGCAACCAGATCCAGATGCAAATGAATTCTGGTCCGCGTGCTCAGGGCACGCACGTTGTCGGCCAGGCGTTCGAGGGACACGGAGCGCGACACTTTATTCAAGGTTGCCGGCACCGTTGACTGTACACCAATTTCAAACTGAAAAACCCCTGCAGGCACCTGCTCTAAGAGCTCCAGGGTTGGAGCATCAAGAAGGTGGGCACCGATCTCGAAATGAAAAGCACTTGATTTGTTGTGTTCCAGAATATAGCGAAAAATTTCACGGGTACGTTGCGGATCATAGTTGAAGGTTCGATCGACAAACTTGATCAACGGCACCTGCTCTTGCATCAGCAGATCAAGATCGGACTTGATTCTTTCCAGGGAAAAGCTGCGCACATGGCGGCTGCGAGCACTTAAGCAAAAACTGCAACAATAAGGACATCCACGGCTGCTTTCATAGTAAACAAGCCCACGGGTCAAATCCACCAGCCCAGCGGCAAACGGTGACGGCAGCATGTCCAGAGATTCAAGCATACTGTCGTTGTAACAAGGATCAGCACCGGGCAACTGCAGTCCGGCGATGGCGTGAGGTTGCTGACCGGCCTGCCATGCCGCCAGCAAATGATGGAGTGGGACCTCCCCCTCACCACAGATAATTGCATCGACAGGATACCGATGAAAAAAATCTGCAGTTTCGAAGGAGATGTCAGGACCGCCGAGAACAATCCGACAATCAGGTTTAATCTGTTTTAGACAACAGACCAGTTCAAGGATCGTCACCCGGTTCCACAAATAGACTGAAAAGCAGATGACCTGAGCGTCAGCCGCAACAATCCGGGCAAGAAGATTCTCCTTGGGTTGTCCAGAGGTCAATTCGAGGAGGTCTATCGAACTGCAGACAGACTGACAATAGGCCTTAAGACAGGGCAAGGCCAGGCTGGCATGAACATAGCGGCTATGGAGAGTGGTCAAGAGGACTTTCATGACCACAGATTACCTGATCGACCGTCCACATCCAAGCACTAAGAATACAACGTCAGGCGCTGATCAATCCGTCCCTGATCTGAATCACCCGTTCGGCGCGGGCAGCAAGTTCGGGATTATGAGTAATCATGATCGTCGTTAATCCTTCATCGCTGAGCTGCCGCAGAATGGCAAAAATCTTCTCACTGTTTTCCGTGTCAAGATTGCCCGTCGGCTCATCCGCCAGTAATATGGCCGGCTCATTCACAAGCCCCCTGGCAATGGCAGTACGTTGCATCTCTCCACCACTTAGCTGGGAAGGAGCATGATGAAGGCGGTGCTCGAGACCAACCATCTCGGCCAGTTTTTCGATTGTTTTACGCTCGATCTTTTTTTTGCTGAACAATAAAGGCAGGGCAATATTGTCAAAGACGCTGAGTCCGGGAATCAGGTAAAACTGCTGGAAAACAAACCCGATTTTTTCCCGTCGGATCTTCACCAACTGTGATTCCGGCATACCGGCCGTATTGACGCCGTCAAAGTAAACATCGCCTTTTGACGGTTGATCAAGACACCCCAGTATATGCAGCAGGGTTGTTTTACCAGCGCCGGAAGGTCCGACAATGGCCGCTAATTCCCCGGAACTGATCGTCAGGTCAATACCCCGCAGGGCGCGTACATCCTCTGCCCCGCGACGATAGGTTTTTTCAATGTTTTTAAGTTGAATCATCCCTTGATAGCCTCAACCGGGTTAATTTTTGATGCCTTTACCGCCGGATAAATCCCGGCACAAAGCCCAATAACAAAAATGAAGGCCACACTTCCCAACGCAACGGTCGGTTCAAAGCGGATCAGATCGCCGGATGGCACGAACGGCATAACGGAGCGGACAAAAGCTTCAATCATCCGGGCACCAAGGGTCGACAGGACAATGCCGACAACGCCCCCGATCAGAGCAAGAATTGTCGTTTCACTCAAGATAATGCGGAACACATCCCAGCGTGAAGCCCCGACCGCACGCATCATGCCTATCTCCTGAGTACGTTCAAACACCGCCATCAGAATTGAATTCATTACTCCGACAGCACTGATCAGAATGGCAATCAGCACAATCGACAGACTCAAGGCCCGGGCAGCGGCGGCCAGATTAGTGACGGAGTTCATCACCTCGCTCATCGTAACAATTTGAATGCCTGGTACCGTTGATGTCAGGGACTCGGTAATGGCCCCGATAACAGTCGGGTCATCAACTTTGACCCCAATGGCGGTAGCCGCTTGCGGCTGGCCGACAAGATGTTGCGCAGTCGTAATGGGTAGATATACAAAGGCATCGTCCTGACTTCCGGTATAGCCGACGATCCCCGCCACCACCAGATCAATCCCCTCTGCCGGCGAAGAAAAACGATCGCCCGGACCAAGATTGTCATGCTGAGCAACCTCGTAACCCAGCAACACCTCATGTTCATGGCGCGGAATTGACCCGGTAATCTCCCAACCGGGCTTGATGGCTGCAAGGACTCTCATGTCGACACCGTAAATCAGGTCAACCTTGCCGCGCTGCTGATCAGGCAATTGAGCCACCAGAATCGGCGTCGCCAGATCAATACCGGCAGTAGCTTCAACCTGCTCCATGACCCCGGTATCAAGGAATTTTGGAATAACGGCACCGTGCAGTACCAATGCCGCCACTTCGTGAGCACAACCGGAAGGTACAACCATAAAATGCAGGCCGGTACGCTCCAACTCGACGATCAGCCCTTCATTGAACCCCTTGTTGAACGACAATACGGCAAAAAGTACACCCACGGAGGCGGCGATACCAAGCATGGTCAGTGCACTGCGAGTGCTATGGCGAAAAATGTTCTTTGCTGCAAGCTTCAGGAAGCTGTTCATTTGACCTCAACTCCTGACGCAATCAACAGGAAAGCCTGTTGGCTTCTTGCCACCGTACCACTGGCAATTGCCGTTCTATTAGGCAGAGAAGGCAACTCAAAACCATGACGAGACAGGTCGATAAAAACCTGACCGGTATCATCCTGAAGGTAAAACCAGCAACCGTTGGAACTGCACTGGCTCACAATACGCCCTTCTACCGTCACCTTCTGCCCCATCAGATCGGAACGCAGGAACAGATCCCTGACCTGGACCTTGGGAGCGTCCGGATCAACACCGGCACCATATGTGCTGTTTCCGCTGCAGGACATCAAAAACAGGACCGGAATAAGCAGGGTTAGCAGGTATAAGTATCTCATCAGCACAACCTCTGAAAAGGAATTATCAGCATCAGTTGTCGGGAATGAAACTCAATCCCGCCAGCATTCTCTTGTAGATAGATAAAGAACTCAATCAGTTCACTAGTAGCAAATACTAGTATTTCTGTAAAGCTAAAGCAGGTGAGTCACACTCCTTTCCGTGCACTGTACAGTCAGGAAGTGCGCATCTGATCAGTTAACCAAGTCAGGGCTCGAAGCAGAAATCAAATTATGCTATAGTGCGCCGCCAAGAAAGGACAAGCAGATGGCAGACAAAAAGACGTTTCTAACAGTAGTGGCCGACTCCACAGGCGAGGTATTCGAATATCCGGACCTGCTGATGGCGGGGATGAACGGCTTCACCCTGTGTCGTCCCGACAGCGCCGAACTGATTCCTCTGCCGGAGGGCAGCCGCTTGTTTACCATTCCCGGCACGCCACCTATCGGTTTTGATCGCCGCAGTGGTCAGTCAAAAACCGTGACTAGTCTGCCCGAAGCCTGGGGTGGGGGGGCATTACAGGCCGTATCGGCTTTCGTTACCCCGGCTTTTACCAGAACCCTGCTCCCGGCGGCCGACTACCAGAACAAGCCGATTGAATTAACCCTCTGGTCTTACACGGCTGTTGGTTGGTGCGTTGAGGAAGAACGCTTTTATGTTGCCGCAGTTCGTGTTGACCGCAACCGCCAGTGGGAACCTCACCATTTTGACGACCGCAAGCTTGAACCTCTGGTACGCAAACGGGTAGCAAGCCAGCCCGACAATCGTTTACTGGTGCAACTGTCACGTTGTGCCCTTGATTATCACTGTTTTGCGGCCAAGAACCTTTTTTTCGGACGTTGGGAAGCCCCCCTGCCCTGCTCGCCAGCCTGTAATGCTCAATGTGTCGGCTGCATTTCCCTCCAGGAGGAGCCCAAAGCCTGTCAGGCCAGTCAGGATCGCCTTGATTTTGTACCCACCATCGATGAAATATGCGCCGTGGCGATTCCGCACCTCCAACGTGCAGAAAACGCCATCGTCTCGTTTGGCCAGGGATGTGAGGGTGATCCGATCATGCAGGTTGACACCGTCACCGCTGCGGTCAGAAAAATGCGTCAACAGACAGATCGAGGAACCATCAACTTCAATACCAACGCCTCCATTCCGGACGCCATTGATAAACTGGCAGCAGCTGGAATTGATTCGATCCGTATCTCCCTCAATTCCGTCCAGGAGCGGTTTTACACGCCCTACTATCGACCACGCGGCTATCGTTTTGTCGATGTCCTTGAATCGATCAGGCGGGCAAAAGATAATGGCCTTTTTACCATGCTCAATTATCTGGTTTTTCCGGGAATTACTGACCGCGAAGATGAGATTGACGAGTTGATTAAACTGGTGGAAGAATGCAAGATTGACATGATTCAGATGCGCAACCTGAGTATTGATCCGGTCGTGTACTGGTCGGCTCTGGGTGCTGATGGTTGCGGCATTGGCATGAAGAACATGCTCGATCTGGTCAAACAACGCATTCCACGTATCCAGTACGGCTACTTTAACCGCACCCGTGACATGTTTTATCCCCCCGGCTACGAAAAAGACTGGCCGCTACCAGATCGACTCTAGTACCTCGACCGCCGGTTCATTATCTATTCTGATAAGCACTCATCTTCCGCCGACTGACTCCCTTCTCCTGGGGGAGAAGGTGGCAAAAAAGCCGGATGAGGGGGCCTT
>OBJA01002444.1_pt1 | contig 10708 bp, 7 predicted proteins | sample 1519751 | NCBI WGS metagenome assembly OBJA01 (sample SAMEA3881238, study PRJEB22517) | soil metagenome | biome: lake sediment; feature: soda lake sediment; material: sediment, water from around vicinity | place: India | collected 2013-12-23 | depth 3 m
AAGCTTTAAACGGTTGAAAATTCGGGGAATCATTTTTCCACCCAGAAAGTTATGGGCGTGAAAAGTCCACCCCTGCCCTTCTACAAACTTCTTTGTAACCGGCTTGGCAATATCGTGCAATAAAGCCGACCACCGCAACCAAAGGTTATCGGTACAGGGACTGATTCTGTCGAGAACTTCGAGTGTGTGGTAAAAATTATCTTTATGACCAATTCCTCTGATTACATCAACCCCTTTCAGATTCTCAAGCTCGGGAAGGATTATGCCTAGCAACCCCGTCTCTTCAAGTAATTTAAAGCCAATGGAAGGTTTTGGTGAAAGGATAATCTTGTTAAGTTCATCGGTAATGCGTTCGGCTGAAACAATTTTAATCCGGTCTTTATTTGCAGCAATTGATTGCAGGGTTCTGGTTTCAATATCAAAATCCAATTGGGCAGAGAAGCGTATAGCCCGCATCATTCTTAGGGGATCATCTGAAAATGTCACAGCGGGGTCGAGCGGAGTACGTATTATGCGGTTTTTTAAGTCATCAAGTCCATTGAACGGGTCGACTAGTGTTCCTGAATCCTGAGAGTTCAAACCAAGGGCAAGTGCATTGATTGTAAAATCTCTTCTTTTCTGATCATCCTCCAAAGTACCATCTTCAACAATGGGATTGCGTGATTCAGTTCTGTATGATTCTTTCCGGGCCCCGACAAACTCAACTTCAAATTCTTTATACCTGAAATGAGCGGTACCGAAATTTTTAAACACGGTAACTTTTGGCTTTGGCTTTAAACTGCCGGCCACTTTTTCAGCAAGTTCAATCCCACTGCCTAATGTTACAATGTCAAAATCTTTGGAAGGCCTTTCAAGAACCAGATCCCTGACATAACCTCCTATTACGAATGTTTTTTGGTTCAGCTGGTCTGCCGCTGCGGAAATTTTTTTAAATAATATGTTGTTCAATATTTTATCTATTTTTACTGTCAAAAAATTCATGCTCTGCCAAGTTGTGTTAAATATTGTGACAAAATTACAATTATTTGAACTAAATCAGGCTTTATTTTTTCTTACTTAAAATGGCATTGTATTTGAATTAATATATATAAATATATAGATGTGTAATTTTAAATTTTACTGATATGTTGGAACATTTAACAAAGCAAACCTTCAAAGAAAAGGTATTTAACTTTGAAGCGAATAAAGAATGGAAATATGAAGGACAAGTTCCCTGTTTAATTGATTTTTATGCCGACTGGTGTGGCCCATGTAAAATGGTTGCCCCTGTATTGGAGGAATTGCAGAAAGAATATGGAGATAATCTGATAATATATAAAGTAGATACTGAACAGGAACAGGAGCTGGCCGGAATGTTTGGAATACAAAGTATCCCCTCGTTATTGTTTGTTCCGGTAGATGGTCAGCCGCAAATGGCAATGGGAGCTTTACCTAAGGATACGTTTGAAAAAGCGATTGCTGATGTGCTTAATGTGGAAAAGCCTTTGGCAAATTAAAGATATTCTATAATTTTTTCCAATTGAATCCCGCGCGATCCCTTTATTAAAACGGCACCTTCTTTTATGGGATTTTGTTGCAGGTAGCTTATTAATGCGCCCGAATTAATAAATGTATTGTAATTGTACTTTTTGGCAGCTTCTGTAAAAATGGGTCCTACAAGAAGCACCTCTTTAAAAGGATAACTGGATATTTGTTCCAGAATTTTTATATGTTCTTGAATCGATTTACTTCCCAGCTCGAGCATATCTCCAAGAATTAATATACGGGATGACCCGAAGGTTGAAATGAAACTGTTAATGGATGCTTTCATGCTTGTAGGATTGGCATTGTAAGCATCCATTACTATTTTCAGCCCATTTTTGTCAATCAGCTGGGACCTGTTATTTTGAGGGTGGTAATTCTGAAGCGCGGACTGAATGTCATGGGGCTCTATGTTAAAATGGGCACCAATGCAGGCAGCTGCTAAAAGGTTTTCGAAATTATAATCCCCGATAAGATTTGTATTAATATCCCATTCCTTCCCTGCAAAACACACCTTTGCATGAATAAAGGGCTTTGAAGAGATATATTTTCCAATTAGATCGGCATTTTTTTCCCCAAAGCTTACCTTGTTTTCCACCTTCTCAGCAAGTTCAGAAAGAACAGGATTGTTGCAATTATAAAATATTGTGCCATTTTTATTTTGTACATGCCAATACAATTCGGATTTGGTTCTTTTAATAGTTTCAACGGAACCAAAACCTTCAAGATGTGCAATTCCAATATTTGTTATAATACCAAAATCAGGATCGGCAACGGCACACAACTCAGCAATTTCACCTGCATGATTAGCCCCCATTTCAATAACAGCAAACTCGGTACTGTTATCCATCTGCAGTAAGGTAAGAGGAACACCAATATGGTTATTCAGATTACCTCCTGTGAACAGAACATTGAATTTTTTAGAGAGCACGGAGGCGATCAGCTCTTTGGTTGTGGTTTTACCATTCGAACCCGTTATCCCAAGTACAGGAACTCCTAGCTGATGTCGGTGATAATGAGCCAGTGACTGCAATGCCTTAAGAACATCATCCACCAGGATGGTCTTCTCATTCAACCAAAATTCTTTCTCATCAATAATGGCATAAGCAGCACCTTTCCCTATTGCCTCAGCTGCAAATTTATTTCCGTTGAACTTATCGCCTTTAAGTGCAAAAAACAAGCATCCTTCCACAGCTTTCCTGCTGTCGGTTTCAATTTTAGGATACTGTATGTACAATGAATATAACTGTTCGGTTGTCATTTTTTGCCATAAAAAAACCTCATTAATACAAATGAGGTTTAATTGATTCTACAAATTTTATTAAAATCCCTGCGGACTTCCTGTTCTGTCCATAACACAACGAAAGCCGAGGTCGTTTTGTGCCCTTGTCTGTTCCAGGTATCTGCGGGTGCCAGGTACCAGCCAATAGGAGCGATCTTTCCATGACCCACCCTTATAAACTCTTACTTCATCATTAATAAATGAAGAGATAACACCTGGACGGTCATCGTTGATATACATATCGGAAGTATTCCTTCCCTCTTCTGCATTCCAGTCGCCCGACTCCACGACTTGTGAATCGCGGCTGCCATCCCTGTAATTGCGGTAATCGGCAATAGTATCTTTTACCAACTCTCCGTATTGATTGCGAACAAAGTCACCATCTGCGCCACGTCGGTATTCTGTTATCACGTTCCCTCTGAACGGCTGAAATTCATTCACATCCAAAAATGAAAGCGGCCGGTATACATCAGAGACCCATTCGTTCACATTGCCCGCCATACAATACAGTCCATAATCGTTGGGTTCATAAGAAAAAACAGGAGCCGTGATATCGGCATTATCGTTCAGAGCGCCGGCCATTCCCATCATATCGCCCCGGCCTCTAACGAAATTGGCTCTCAGGCGACCTTTCCCCCGGCGTTCATCTTGTCTCAGGTAAGAGCCGTCCCAGGGGTAAAGCCTGCGATCGGTGAGTAATTCCCCATCAACGTTGCCTATCAAACCATAGGCAGCATATTCCCATTCGGCTTCTGTGGGCAATCTATAATTTGGAAGTAAAATTCCGTCTTCTCTTCTTACCTGCCGGGCATTGTTACCTGCAGTACCCTGGTACATGCCTGCCAGATATGTATCGGTTGTAAAAACATTTTCCCCCGACTGGGTATTATCGTGCTGCAAAATTCCTCTTTTAACAAGAATCTGCTCGTTAACCCGATCGGTTCTCCATGAACAATAAGCATTTGCCTGTTCCCAGTTAACTCCAACCACCGGATAATCACTGTATGCCGGATGTCTGAAGTAGTTGTTTACATAGGGCTCGTTATAGGCGAGTTCACTTCTCCAAAGAGCGGTATCGGGAAGTGCTGAATTCAGTTTTGCGCGGTCACCGGGGTATACACGCGACAACCAATGGACATATTCGCGGTAGTCCTGATTTGAAATCTCTGTTTCATCCATATAAAAAGAAGCAACAGTTACCCTTCGCGGATGGTTATCCCATTTATACATCACGTCTTCCTCAACGCGGCCCATTGTGAATGTGCCACCCTGGATAAAAACCAACCCCGGGCCAGTTTCCTGCTCGTACCCCGAAAGATAAGGGATGTTCCCTGTTTCTTCTGAATTATATGCCCATCCTGTAGTACGCGAAGATTCTGATCCTCTGCGAAATAATCCACATCCTGACAGGAGTGTTGCCAAGAACAAAACCAACATTGTCCTTAAACTCAATAAATTGGTGTTTTTCATATTTTTTGCGATTGTCACAATTATAACTGATTTGTGAAACTCTTATTGTATTTACTCAACTAAAAATTTCAGTTTGTTTCAATCAAGAGCTTGTTTTTTGACACTTATTTGTCAAAAATAATTGTTTTATTGTAAAAGATGTAAGTCTGCAATAATTATTTTTAAACTCCGTTTAACAGTTATTAACTTATATGCATGGCGATAATATATAAATACCTCCTTTTTACGCTGATTCTACTTACCGGATTCTCTATTAACGATAACCGTAAGGAGATTATTGCACTCGATTGGTATTCTTCTCCGGTGCCAGAAAATATACTGGGTTATACTTTCCACAATGCTGGATACGAATGGCAAGACGATCAGATAGTACCTTTATTTACAAAAGATTATATCCTGGAGAATGGCAGCATGGATTTTATTTTTGTTATTGAAAACCCGGTATTCGAAGAAATTGAAATAAAGAATAAGGATTTTTTACTTTCCGCATTGCCTAATGAAGTAAATATAAAAAAACTAAGGTTGCAGTCGGGCAATTTCCATAAAATCGAAATCCAGGTACCTGCAGTTATTCAAAAAAACGATAAGGTTCTGCTTTTGAAAAAGTTTGAACTGAAGCAATTTCCTGTTAATTTAAAATCGGCAACTATTCAGGAATACCCCTGGAAAAAGGAATCGGTACTGCGGGAAGGGAAATGGATAAAAATCAGCACCCGATCAAGAGGAATATATAAAATTCCATATTCCACATTAACGGGATGGGGCTTCTCCAACCCTGCCCAGGTTAAAGTATTTGGTGCAGGTGGTATGCGATTATCAGAAAACCCGGGTGAGATTGAATACGATGATCTGCCTCAACTTCCGGTTAAACACGGAAAGAATAATGGAACCGATTGCATATTTTTCTATGCTCCAGGCACCGTGAATTGGAAGCCAAACAATGAAAACAATTTTTTGGAACATCATATAAACCATTATGCCACTGGTGGGTTTTTCTTTTTATCCCAACATGCAGGAACTGCAAAAGAAATTCCAGCTTATTCAAAGACTGAGGATCCACCAACACACAGTATTTCGTCGTATGATGAAGTTGCCTTGATTGAATCAGAACAAACAAACCTTTTAAATTCAGGGAAGCAGTGGTTCGGCGATAAGTTTGGGAATGGTTCTTCCCGAAATTACACATTCCAGCTTGCCGACACAGAAGATAATTCCAGTGTTTCGCTCCGTATAAATGCTGCTGCCCGTTCCTCTGCATCTACGCAGTTTAATGTTTCATCGGGGCAGGCAAACCTTGGCAAGATCAATTTTACAGGTGTAAATACCTCCAGCAATACAAGTGCATATGCGAACGAACGTACCGCAAATTTTACTGCCCCGGCTTCTTCGGGAAACTTTACCCTGGGGTTGCAGTATACCGGAAGCGGGACAAATCCTGAGGCATGGCTTGATTATATTGAACTGAATTACAGAAGAAAACTTACGGCAGGCAATGAAGCCCTGTTTTTCCGTGAAATGAACTCCACCGGGCAGAACAACATTCTGGAATTTACTATTGGAAATGCCACATCTGACCTGAAAGTATGGGATGTTTCCCATCCCTTTGATGTTAATGAGGTTGCCCTTGAGTTTTCGGGCAATACAGCCAGGGGGAAACGGCCGGCCGAACAGCTCTGCGAATATGTTGCATTTAAATTGAATGGGAATTTCCCTGTACCAGAACTTGTCGGAGAAGTAGAGAATCAAAACCTGCATGCCTTATCCACTCCTGAATTCCTGATAATTTCGCACCCTAACTTCCTTAACCAGGCAAATGAACTGGCTGATTTTCACAGGTCGGTTGATGGGCTCCGGGTAGAGGTGGTTTCAGCAAACAAGGTCTACAATGAATTCAGTTCAGGAAATAAAGATGCTGCTGGGCTGCGGAACTTCATAAAAATGTTCTACGACCGGAACGAAGGTCTGAAGTATGTACTGTTATTTGGCGACGGCAGTTACGATAATAAAGGGAATAAACCGGGAACAATAAACCTGATTCCTACTTTTCAATCGGATGCATCCCTGACTCCGGTTAGTTCCTTTGTAACCGATGATTACTATGTACTGCTCGATGCAGGGGAAAGTATTCTAAGCGGTGCAGTAGATCTGGGGCTAGGCAGGATTCCGGCTTCTACAGTTTTTGAAGCAGAAACGGCGGTTCGGAAAATAAAAAATTACAATGCTGCCGAAGCATTGGGCGACTGGAGAAACATGCTTAGTTTTATTGCCGACGACCAGGACAATAACCTGCACATGAGAGATTCTGAAGAACTGGCCAACCAGATCAACGCCAGTAACAGCGAATTTATTACCGATAAAATTTATTTCGATGCTTTCAGACAGATCACCGGTCCCGGAGGAGAAAGCTATCCGGAAGTTACGCGCGAGATCAATAACCGGGTAAAGGAAGGGGTATTGGTTCTGAACTATGTAGGCCATGCAAATGATCGATTCCTGGCCGATGAGAAAGTACTTGACATCAGCCACATTAATTCCTGGGCAAACACTTCCCGGTTGCCTATTTTTGTTACAGCAACCTGCGAATTTACACGTTTCGACTCAGACGATAAATCGGCAGGTGAATATATATTCTTTAATCCAAACGGAGGGGGCATTGGTTTATTTTCGACAACCCGTGTTGTCTATGCCAATTCAAACTTTTTAATGAGCCGGAGCTTTTATAATTTTGTTTTTGCAAAAGATGAAAATGGAGAACAATACCGTATGGGCGACATCATGAGGCTTGCTAAAATCAATACCTCGAATTCAAATGTTGTCAACAAACGAAATTTCACCCTTATAGCCGATCCCGCTTTAAAATTGTCGTATCCGCGCCACAAGGTGATTACCTCCTCCATAAATGGTCATGCGCCCTCAGAGCTGCCCGACACCATCGGGGCTTTGCAAAAAGTTACTGTTACAGGCTATATTGCTGATCAACTTCAAAACAAACTCACCAATTTCTCGGGAAAGATCGTTCCTACGGTGTACGATAAGGCTGTGATGAAAAAAACAAGAGGCAACGGAGGTGAAACGCCCATGCAATTTAAGGTTCAGGAAAATGTAATTTACAAAGGGATGGCTGAAGTGGTGAACGGAGAGTTCACGTTCAGCTTTGTTGTGCCCAAGGATATTTCCTACAACCCTGGCAATGGAAAAATAATATATTACGCCGATAATGGCAAAACCGATGCCCATGGTTCGTACAGCAATTTTATAATTACCGGCTCGGGCTCGGGGATAACCGATAACCAGGGGCCGAAAATTGAACTTTTTATTGATTCACCTGCATTTGTATCAGGTGGAAAAGTCAGCAAAAACGCCACCCTGCTGGCATTCCTTTCTGACGAAAACGGAATAAACATGGTGGGGTCGGGAATCGGACACGATATCACAGCAGTCCTGAACGACGATTTCGCTAATACGATCATACTCAACAACCACTACCAGGCAAATGCAGGAGATTACAGCAGTGGTACTGTCAGGTATCCCCTCACCGACCTTCGGGTTGGAAAACATACCCTGCGCCTTAAGGCATGGGATGTAGCCAACAACTCTTCGGAAGCGGAGATTGAATTCGTGGTTACCGATGATTTTTTTATAGAAAATGTCGGGAATTATCCCAACCCAATGAACAACTATACTTTTTTTACGTTTGAACACAACCAGGCCGATGCAACCTTTGAAGCGCTTATTGAGATATTTGATCAACGAGGAACCCGGGTAGACTATTTTATTACCCAGGTTGGCTCCAACGGTAGAATCAGCAATCCGGTACGATGGGATTTGTTTGAATCACAGGTTCAGCTTCGTGGCGGTGTTTACCCCTACCGTATTACAGTACAAAACTCAGATGGTGCCATAGCCTCCGGCTCGGGAAAATTAATTGTCGCACATTAATATTATATAACTAACGTACTTTTTTAACCCCGACACCGTTCTCTGTTTTTAGAATAATTGTGACCAAGTCTACAATTCGTATATTTGCAACGCTCATATTTTTTTTACGTTATGAATAAATTAATTCGCTTTCTTTTTGCATTTGCTCTTTTAATCGCTGCAACAGACTATGTTAAGGGCCAGTCTACAGTAGCAGGAGCCAATACAATTACAACTGCAGTCCCCTTTCTTTCGATCACACCCGACTCCAGGGCAGGAGGTATGGGAGATGCCGGTGCAGGTACAACCCCCGACGTAAGCTCACAGCACTGGAACCCGGCAAAGTATGCCTTTATGGATAGTGAAATGGGAGTCAGCCTCTCCTATTCTCCCTGGTTGCGTAACCTGGTTGACGACATCAACCTGGCTTATCTTGTAGGGTATAAAAAACTGGATGATGTTCAGACATTAAGCGGTTCATTACGCTATTTCTCCCTTGGAGATATTGTTTTCAGAGATGATACAGGATATGAAACACAACAGGTTAACCCCAATGAATTTGCACTTGATTTCGGCTATTCACGCAAACTGTCGGATGTTTTTTCCGGTGCTGTAACTGTGAGGTACATCCGGTCCGACATCTACAGTGGTCAGTTGGTAAATGGGGTAGAAACAACTGCCGGCAATTCCTATGCTGCCGATGTGGCCTTTTATTATTACAGCGAATTCAGGACCAACCGGCAGGACAACATATTTTCAGCCGGAATCAGCATCCAGAACATCGGAGCCAAAATTTCATACACCGAGGGTGCTGAAGAATACTTCATACCCACTACCTTAAAACTTGGGGCGGCCTACACAACAGAACTCGATGAATACAATTCATTTACCTTCTCGGTTGAAGCCAATAAATTGTTGGTTCCCACTCCCCCTAGAGATACAACTACATTTGGTGAGGATGATATCATAGTGGATCCATTCAGTGCCGACAAATCAGTTATTGCAGGAATTTTTACATCCTTCACCGATGCACCGGGGGGATTTAAGGAAGAAATGCAGGAAGTAACGCTATCGGCTGGTATTGAATACTGGTACAACAAACAATTTGCTATACGCGCAGGCTATTTCTGGGAGCATGAAAACAAGGGAAACCGAAAATTTATTACTGCAGGCGCAGGTTTCAAAATGAATGTGTTTGCTCTTGATTTTTCCTATCTGTTGCCCACACAACAGAACCATCCCCTGGCAAATACCCTTCGGTTTACCCTTTCATTCGATGTTGATGCATTCCGTAACCAACGTTAGAAAATGTACCGGATCGGACAAGGATACGACGTGCACCGCCTTGCTGAAGGGGAAACATTATGGCTGGGCGGAATCTTAATTCCTCATGCCAAAGGAACAGTGGCCCATTCCGATGGTGATGTGCTTATTCACGCAATATGCGATGCCCTGCTCGGGGCACTTTGCCTGGGCGATATTGGCACCCATTTCCCCGACACTTCCGACGCTTATAAAAACATCGACAGCAAGATTTTGCTGGCTGAAACAAATAAGCTTATCGGGGAAAAGAATTATAAAATAATAAACATCGATTCCACAATAAGTGCGCAGCAGCCGAAATTAAAACCCTACATTCCTGCCATGCGCAATACCATGGCACAGATCCTCCATATTGAACCTGAACAGATTTCAATAAAGGCAACAACTACCGAAAAGCTGGGCTTCGAAGGCCGTGAAGAAGGCATGTCGGCACAGGCGGTGGTGCTGGTTCAACAAAAAAAATAAAAGCGATGGCCTTATCGAAAACAACCCTTGTAATAGGTGCAAGTTCAAAACCCGAACGTTATTCAAATGCTGCTGTCAGGCTGTTGCAGCAATACGGACACCAGGTAATTCCAATTGCCAAAAGGGCAGGTTTTATAAATGGCCTTCCCATCCGCACCGATTTCCCAACCGATGAAAAAATACATACCGTAACGTTATATATCGGGCCCAAACATCAGCCCGAATATTACGAATTGCTCCTAAACCTTAAACCTGAACGGGTGATATTTAATCCGGGCACTTTCAATGAAACATTCAAAAACCTGCTTGAAAATGGTGGAATTGAAACAATAGAAGATTGTACCCTGATTATGCTTCGTTCGGGCGAGTATTAGAACAACTGCCGGTTGCAGGCACGGCATCAATCATTATTTACAATGTTTACTGAAATAAAATCATCCGCTGAACTTGAAAGCCTTAAATCTTCCGAGGCAGCATTGCTTGTATATTTTTCAGCCGACAGCTGCAATGTCTGCAAATCATTAAAACCTAAAATTGGTGTCGCCGTTACCCAGGAATTTCCAAAATTAAAACGGGTATATGTAAGAACCGATCAACTGCCGGAAACTGCCGGACAGCATCATATATTTACAATTCCCACCGTATTGGTTTATTTCGAAGGCAGGGAAACCATAAGAAAAACAAGGACGTTTTCGGTCGATGAGTTGCTGCATGAAATAAGCAGGCCGT
>OBJA01002445.1_pt1 | contig 10706 bp, 9 predicted proteins | sample 1519751 | NCBI WGS metagenome assembly OBJA01 (sample SAMEA3881238, study PRJEB22517) | soil metagenome | biome: lake sediment; feature: soda lake sediment; material: sediment, water from around vicinity | place: India | collected 2013-12-23 | depth 3 m
GTTGTACCGGTCACCAAAATCAGTCCCCGTTTATGCATCGCGATATCGAGAATCACTTCGGGAAGAGCCAGTTCGGAGTATTCAGGAATGCGGGTTCGTATATAGCGCACTGCAAGAGAGAAGGTCCCCCGCTGACGAAATGCATTGATTCTGAACCGCCCGATACCTTTCAGTCCGATGGCAAAATCAAGCTCATACTCTTTTTTAAATATCTGATACTGTTCCGGATTCATCAGTGCCTGAAGGATCTGATCCATCTCATCAGGCGTGACTGCATCTGTCTGAAGCCGGAACAGATCTCCATTAATCCTGAGAACTGGTGTGACCCCAGCTCTCATATGAAGATCAGAGGCGTTCTTGTCGACCATCAGCTTTAATAATGAGTGAATCTGTATCATAGCTCGATAAGTTCCCGAGAGGAGTGTGTAAGGAGTCCTGAGCCGTTCTTCTGAAGAACAATCATATCTTCTATTCGTACTCCACCAAATCGGGGTATATATATGCCTGGTTCAATGGTGATGACACTGTTTTTCGGTATTGCCTCAGATACGTGTGGGCTCACCCGTGGTTTTTCGTGAATTCTTAAACCGACCCCGTGTCCCAGTGCATGTCCAAACTCTTTGCCGTATCCGGCTTTTTCGATGATGATCCGTGCTTCTGCATCAAGAGCTTTTGCAGAGATTCCAGCCTTGGCAGCAGAACGGGCCTGTTCCTGAGCATCTTTAACAATGGAATAAATGGAACGTTGCCGTGTACCGGCTTTTCCAAAAACAACAGTTCGGGTCATATCAGAGCAGAATCCATTATAGGTACAGCCGAAATCTACCAGTATCCAATCTCCATTGGTTACCTTTTTTTTGCCGGGTTTTCCATGTGGTAAGGCAGCTCTGGCTCCGAAAAGAACTATTGTCTCAAATGATTGCTTCTGTGAACCAAGTTCACTGCAGAGCGCCTCGAGTCGACGCGCAACCTGGACCTCGGTCATTCCTGCCTTTATTTCGCCCAGCAATCTCTGGAATGCCTCATCTCCAATAGATGCCGCTTTCTTCATGGCAGCAATTTCACGGGGTGTTTTTGAAACGAAAATTTCTGAAATTTCAGGTGAAATGCTTCTAAAGCTGCTTCCTTTACAGTTTTTGCGAAGTTCATTATACGTATCGACACTGAGATGGTCGGATTGAAATCCGACACGACTTCCCTGGATCACATGCCTGCAGAGTGAACCATACAGTTGTTCTTTTACCAGTTTGAATTTCCAGGCGGGGTTTTCAGAACAGAATCTCTCTGCGGATTCCTTATACCGGAAATCAGAAAAAAGGAGGTTGTTTCGGTTTGAAACAAGCAATAATGCATTTGAAGAGCGGAACCCGGTAAGATACTCTATATCGATAAGGTCAGAAATGAGAATATGCGAGAGCTCTTTTTTTTGAAGCAGGGCTTTTACCGCGTGCAATCTGCTGTGTTCCACATCAACTCTCTTTCTCAGGATCGCTTGGTATTACTTTTTCCACTTGCCTTATTTCTTTTTTTTATCCGAACACCAGCTAAAGGCCTGCTATCAGCAGCCTTCTTTTTTTTCTGTCCGGACCGGGCAGTGTTCTTTGTTTTCTGTTCCCGAAGAGCCTTTACCTCAGGATCAGCTGTTTGTGTTTCGATTACCGCCTCAGGTTTGTGTTGCGGTTCAAAGGCTGCCTGCATCTGCTGATACCGTTGCTGGAGCTTCTCGTTATCGGGATCTCTTTCCAGCAGTCTCGAGTAGATTTGAATTGCCAGATTCATTTGACCCTGCTGAAAGTAGATGTCAGCCAGAGTGGGGGTCAGTACATGGTCGGGAATATCATAGGGTCTGTCCCGCTCATCTATATCTGCCGAATCAGCACTTTCTGTATCGATAACAGATCCGTTTTCATCGAACATCTCTGCACCCGATGAATAATCCTCGGGCTTGATAGCAAGTGTATCAATGGAGTAATCATCAACAGAACCGGTCATAGAGTCCTGAGGATCTTCTGCAGGCATGGAAAGTGCATCGGAATATGCACTCAGATCTGATTCTGGCTGAGACTCAGCGGTCTCTATTTGAGAACCTGTATCGAAAATATCACCAATGAGGTCAGGTGCGGTCGCTTCGGTTTGGGTCTCATGAATGTTTTCTTCTGGCGCTTCCTGATACGCAATCTGCTCATCAGGCATGAATGACCCGCATTCAAACGAATGCTCAAGCTCTACCTGTTCTACCCCAGCGAGTTTCTCTGAGGTAATAGACTCTTCCGAAGCAGCCTCTCCGAAAATCGAGTAAAATTCGGAAATAGATGCTTCCACATCGTCATCGTCCTCAGGTATCAGCTCTTCCCCTTTCAGAGCTCCCATTAAATCATCCGGAAAGAATTCATCGAGACGCTGTGCAATATCGTGACCAGATATGGTAGGTGGCCCGTCGACCACTCGCTCCTCTGCATCATAGGAGTTCAGTTCAATTTCAGGTTCCCGAGAGGTATGATTCTGTGCAAAGGGCAGCCCCACCTGTTCCGCCTCAGCTTGTGTTCTCTGATCGGCCTCGTTATCAAAAAAAGAGGCACCCATATCGGGGACAACTTCATTGGGAATCTCATTACTGTCCTCAGTCCAGATCTGTTCTGTGCTACTTTCGAACTCTGCAATATCTGTTTCCTGAATGCTGTCCTGAATTACATCTTTATTATTCAGTTCTATCTCATTATCGGTTTGATGAACAGAGTCCTGCTCCTCAAACATGCTGCTGTTGTTGCTGATAGAGATATCTGGCTGCACCTCATGAAAGTCTTCAGGTACATCCATTGAAGGTATGTCCGGTTGTGAGAAGATGGAGTCGAGTTTCTCGACCACATCATCACCCAGTACCGGATTTTCAACTATTTCGTGTACCATTACATCCATTTCTGTAACAGCACTGCCGTCGTGTTCGATAACGACATCGTCGTTATCAGTGTCTTCAATGAGATTCTGAATGGACGAGTTATCATCTTCGGAAAAATTTTGCTCTGGAATATCCTCAGATTCAATAATCAGCCCGTTATCGGTAGAATCTTCGGCAGGGGGTGCATTGATCTGTTCATTTTGATACCCCTCCTCTGGTTGCACCTTTTCTTCTTCTGAGAGCAATGTCTGAGAAAGAGGTTCATCTGTTGGCGTATCAGGCTCAATAAAGAGATCCGGTGTGATCTCAGAGGTAGTAAGATCATTATACGTCAGGTCCTGATCAGGTTCTGAAATCAGATCAATCTCTTCGGTTGCCGGGGACTGCTCAGTTACCGCGAGTTCCGGATCGATGGTCGGTAAATTATCTTTCTGAGAATCTTCTATTTCGGTAATTAATTCATCTCCAGACAGTGTTTCAGATACAGGATCTGCCTGTTCCTGCTCAAGAGCTTTGTCGAAAATGGTTCTGTCGAGTTGTAATGTTTCTTCAAAATCAGAGACAAGCGAATCAGAGTCGTGAAACAGAGGGGTACTTGCCGAAGATTCTTCTTCGATAAGCTGGAGGTCCGCTTGCTCCTGATAAAAGCTTTCCGGCAATTTGATGTTTTCTTCATAGCTGGTTGAGGGCTGGTCTGGTTCGTTTTGGGCAAACGTATCCTCAGGAGGATCTGCGTATTCAGTTTTATCATCAATCAGGCTGTCCTCTGTACTGTCCGTGCCAAGCATCTGAAAACCGGGGAGCGAATGGAAGCTCTCGGTGTTTTGTTCCATTTGTTTCTTCCGGGGTAAGGCTTCAGAATCTTCGGAAATCTGCTCACTAAACAGCTCATCGATTCTGGAGGTGATATCTTGTCCGGAAATATCGGCGTTATCAGGTGAGAGCTGGTCCTCTGGTGTAAGTTCAATTGTCCCAGGTTCCTGTGTTGGCGGAATCAGATTAATTGGAGGCTCCTGGTCAGGTTCTGAAGGAGAACCGCTTTCGTCACCAAACATCATAGCCATACGACGGCTGATATCATAACCATCAATTTCAGTTGTTTTCCCGTTTTCAATGTCATCAAGCGATTCATCGAGCACAAAAGTCTGCTCAATTTGCTCTTCATTCTCCTGATACGGGGTCAGCTCTTCGAATTCAGGGCTGGCTTCCTGCTCAAATGTTAATGAATCGGTGTCTGACTTGAAATCTGTTTCCCCGACAGAGGGAGGTTGTTCAGCCGGTGTGATCTCAAGAATCTCGAATAGATTGGTTTTTCCGGAAGAGGGGTACTGTTTGCAGAGATGAGCAAGTGATCTGTTGAACGGGTCCATTTTCTGAAGCATTGCATAGAGGTCACCTGCCTTTTGGTCCATTCCCTGGCGTCCAAAAATATCGGCCAGCATTTTCAGTGCAACCTGGTTTCGCCTGTCTAGGCCACAGACTTTTTTGAATTCTTCCATTGCCTCGCTGAATTTTTCCTGCTCAAGAAAGCATCGACCAAGGATGATTCGTCCGGTGATGTAGTCGGAGTGATTCTGAAGTCCTCTGGTACAGATTTCTACCGCACCGGTAATGTTTCCCTCTTTCCGATATGCGTCTGCCAGACGGGAAAAAATTCGCGAATCCGGATTTGTTCTGTAACGGATTTCAAGTGTTTCTGTGGTTTTTTCCGCTGTGCGGGTAGACATTGAAAAACCTCCATAAATTGCAACTGGCAAGAATAAACAAAAAGCCTCTCCCCACGGTACTGAACCAGTTCATCCATCCCATCCGATACTGCTCAGGGAATGCTTTACTAGGTTATCACTTGATCGGAAAAAGGTCAAGTTTACATCTATTCTGTACCGTTTTTTGTTGGTACAGAAGGGCCTGTGATTTTTTTTATAATAGATGATGTCGAGTAACCTGGCGCAAAAGGAACGATTACGATTTTGCCACCATGTTTTTCAACGATTGACCTTTCCGGAAGCTCTTCCGGGGTATAATCACCGCCTTTAATATGGATATCGGGCTTGAGGATTTCCAGAAAGGCCCGTGGGTCATACTCTTTAAATATAAATGTACAATCAACCACTTTTAGAGATGCAATAAGAAGAGCTCTGTCTGCATCCTTTTGAATCGGACGTTGAGCTCCTTTTAGCTTTTTCACCGTAGAATCAGCATTGATCCCTACTATGAGTATATCACCATAAGCAGCTGCATCAAAAAGATATTGAATGTGCCCGGCATGCACCAGATCAAAGCACCCGTTGGTAGTGACCAGAGTTTTCCCCTTCTCTCTGATTGGCTTAATATGCTGACTGGCCTCTTCAACACTATTGAATACTTTTGGTTTATCACTATGCATGGCTTTTTTTTGACCGTGGCGTATAGATGGATGTACTCTGGATTGTTCCTGTATCAGGAAAATAGCATTCTATCCTCTCTGTTTGAAAAAAAAGCATGAAAAAAGTTAAAGTGCTGAAAGGATCTGCCGATAAAAACTACAGGGGATACTGTCTCAAAAGGATTTTCAGGCCGTTCTAAAGAGAAAAAATTCAAGTTGCCCTCTTTTGAGCCGAAAAATTGAATGAGAGAATTGTCTCCCGGGTTGCAAGGACAGAAAAACCCGAACTGAAAACTCCAACAAGGATGTTGGTATGCGAATCAACCATAATATCGCTTCTATGACCACCCAGGGTTCATTGTACAGAGTGAACCGGGACACGACAAAATCAATCCAGAAACTCTCAACCGGTCTGAGAATCAACACAGCTTCAGATGATGCCGCTGGTTTGGGGGTATCTGAAAATCTTCGAACACAGGTGCGTGGATACAGTCAGGCCTTGAAAAATACCCAGGATGCAATGGCTCTTCTCAATATTGCAGACGGAGCTTTGAATGAACAATCAGAGATTCTCCAGAGGATGCGTGAATTAGTAATACAGGCGAAAAATGATACCTATACGGCTACCGAGAGAAACTATATGGGTGATGAGTTTAAGCAGCTCTATAGAGAACTCGACCGTATCGCGAAAGTAACTAACTACAATGGAATGCAGATTTTTGATGCTGCACCAACAACAAACAATGGCAATCTCACACCAAAACGAGCCGAAGATTCTCCCGATATCTGGCAAAATCCGGAAGATGGAATATTTGGATCTGGGGATGATGGTGGTTCGCGTCATTTTAACATGATGATTGGTGGTAATTACACTCAGGCTGATGCCAATGCCTATAACAGTGCTATTACCATGCGCAGTTTTGAAAAAACTGCAGCAAATCTGATTACCCTACAGTTCGGACAGATGGATGGCACATCGTTTTTTTCAACAACAGTCAATGGGCTCAATGCAGGGGATTACCTTTTTGGAGACGTCATCGGTGCTAACTGGAATCCCTTTGATTATCAGCCCATAATCAGTCCGTTTGATAATCAGTTCAGCGATCTTTCAGAGAAACTTAACGGTATTCTCCGCATGATTGATGGACAGAGTTTTAGCCCCACAGGACCATTTGGAGATCTGGGATATTTTGGCGGTTCCAACCCGACCGGAATAAAACGAGTGAACCAGATGCGTTCCTATATCGGAGCCATGACCAATCGTCTGGAACATAATATATCGAATCTGCAAAGCGGAATAGTGAACCAACAAGCTGCAGAAAGCACTATACGGGACGTGGATTTTGCGAAGGAAACAGCAACTTTCTCCCGAAGTTCAATACTGTCGCAGTCTGCTACAAGCATGTTGGCTCAGGCCAATATGGTAACCCAATCTGTACTCACGTTGCTACGATAAGTGCGTTATGTCTCATTAAGCGGGAAGTTTGCAAAAACTTCCCGTTCATAAGTATATTTGGATCATATACCTGTTTCCCGCATGTAAAATCGTGATGCTTTTTCTGTACAGATATGGTTCTGCTTATTTCAGATATTCGCATAAAAATTCCAGATACACTTGATTCATCGGTTTCAACCCGCCTTTTCCAGCAGATGCTGAAAAATTACTATGCAGAAGATCAGAGTGGAGCTGATTTTGAAATCATTGTTTCCGACCTCCCAAAAAAAGCCAAAATTATTGGACCATTGGAAACCTTTCGTGATACACTGTTTTATGAAGACCATAAGATAGCCTACTTTAAGACAGCTCAGATGATCTCTCAGATTGAATGGTCGAAAAGATGTATGCATGTCTGGTTTGAAGGGCAGGATCTCCATGACAGATTGTTTTTGGAGCAGATAAAGCACCTCCTGTCATTTCTAGTTATACGCAAGGGTGGAATTCCCTGCCACTGCAGTGCTGTTGCTCATGAATTATGGGGTGGTATGATCTTTACGGGTTGTTCAGGAGCTGGAAAGTCAACTGCTGCAGAAATGCTGTCTCGCTCCTGCAGAGTTTTTAATGATGAATGCAATGTCATTATACAAAATGGAAATGATTGGTACGTTTATGCAACTCCCTTTACCAACCCCTTCACTTTTCCGACAAGCTCATCTCACAGTGCACCCCTGAGGAAAATTTTCTCCCTGAAACAAAGCCATGAAAACAGGATCTCACCATTATCTTTTAACCGAAAATTCACGGTGTTACTCGAAAGCGCCTACACCTTTCCTACTAAAATCAACACCGACATTCTGATGAAAAACATTGAATACCTTATAACAACAGTTCCTGTAGTATCATTACACTTCTCGATTTCAGAAACATTCGAAAAAATGGTACTCAGTCCGGAGGCATAGCCGCATGCAGATACAGAAGCAGAAGAATCTCTCTATACGGAAGATTCATGAGGAGTTGTTTATTCTTGATAGAAGTAGCTCTGATATCCATACATTTAACTCTTTGGGAACATTCATCTGGGAGCGATTGCAACTGGAGGTTGCTTTTGACGAACTTGTGCAGGCGATTATCGAGAACTATGAAATTGATGAAGAGACAGCTTTAAAAGATGCACAAGAATTTATACAAGAACTTGAACGCAAAAAGTTAGTGATAATAAGCGAATAGTGATGACGCATGGAAGATTTTTGCGATAAAACTGAAAAAACTGCATTTATTTCAGACAAATCTCTGATTCAAAGGAAATTACTTTCTCTTGGAGCACTGAATCACTATTCAGCTGCAACACTTGAACTCACCCACCGTTGTAATGCATCGTGCAGATACTGTTACATCAGTCCGCAGAAGGGACCTGATTTATCATTACAACAGATCTATTACATTATTGACAAGCTCTCAGATGCTGGCATTCTTCTCCTATCTTTTACTGGAGGAGAGCCTTTCATTCGTGATGACTTTTTGGACATAATGAACTATGCTATTACAAAAGATTTCTGGAAAATCGGAATTATGTCTAACGGAACACTTGTGAAGCAGCATCATATCGATTTTCTGAAGAATAGTGCTGCTTATATCTCGAGCATCCAGTTCTCAGCGTTTTCACATGTACCATCAGTTCACGACTCGTATACTGGTATTCCCGGTTCGCTCGAAAAATTACTTTCCGTTGCATCGGCACTGAAAGAGAGCAATATTCCGGTGAAAATTGCAATCAATATTCTGGGATCTAACTATGCTACTTTTGAAGATTCCGTATCATATTTTACCAGTGCAGGTTTTCAGGTTACCTGGTCAGTTCACAAAGTAATAACAGAGACCAGTTCTGAATCTCTACAGACGACTCTCAGAGAGGAAACATCATTGGAGTTTTATAAAAAGTTTATTGACACTCTCAGTGATGAGCATATACGAAAGGAACGCAGCAGGTATTTGCGTCTGAAGGAGACTGTCACTACGGTGTCACCCCGGGATATGCCTTTGTGTCGCGGCCTTTTTTCAAATCTCTACATCGATAGTGAGGGTTTTATTCTTCCCTGTGTATCATTTCGTTCCATGCGAATTGGTTCGATTTTTCAGAACAAATCGTTACATGAGATCATCGATTCCTCAAAAGAGCTGCGAAAATTGAAAACGATGCGTATCGCAGATATTCCAAAATGTGCTTCATGCAGGTATAATACAGTATGTCATATTTGTGTCGGTATGAATCATACAGAAAATGGATCTGTGCAGGAGCCCTGTATGCAGCAGTGTCATTATACCTATGCACTAGCCACTTTCTTTGGTCTGGAACATGGTGAAACGCTGAAATAAAACAGTATGGAAAATATCATCAATTTGATTTTTAATGATAATCCGGTAGAACTGCCTGTGTATGGTACCTGTATGTTTCCTGTATTTCAGCCTGGAGAGTCTGTTTCAGTTAAGCCCGTTACTTACCCACTACAGAAGGGTAAATACTATGTCTTCTTACATAAAGGAAGTTTATATGTGCACAGGCTATATAAAATAAAACATACGGCAGCACAGCTTTATGGTGATCGGTCAAAGAATGGTGAATCAATACCACTTTCAGCTTTTATTGGTGAACCAATTTATCAAAATTTTCCCTTAACTATTTTTCTTGTAAACTCTATAAATGCTCTCTTTCTGAATGATATGGTTAAACATTATAGTTGGTTCAGGAAAGTTCGCATTCACTGTATCTGGGTTCTGCTGTTTATAGAAAGAGGTTTGCGTGAAAAAAAAATACGAAAAGCCTGAGATATTATCCGAGAGTTTCGCTCTTGAGATGCTTAAAGCGGGTGATTGTACCTGTTTGCCGGAGGATGTACAGTTCGGGGCTGTATATCTTAGTTTTCCCGGAGGTTATAACTGCACTTGTGGTTCTTGTATTAAATATAACAATGTATCTTAAGTGCTTCTACTCTCAAATTTTCTTAATACCATGCTGAGGGGTTTCTTTATGTAGGGAAGCTCGCAGAACAATCGTTTATACCATCGGGGTAATGCCTGGTACCCGAAACGCCGGATTATTCTCACCTGAATCTCTTCATACCAGTACCGTTTAGGAAATTGAACCAATACTTTGGTGTTCTCCTCAAATAAGCGCAGAACCATGTATATAAAACCCACTATACCTGTTTTCTGGCAAGATGCCCAGAACTTTTCCCAACAAAAGCCCTTTTGTGCAAGCAGAAGCCCTATCTCTTCAAAATTGGTTTCGCGGAACTCCAGGAAAAAATGGGTGAATGCATGCGTAAGGAAAATCAGCAGTGAGTCTTCAGGGCAGGGGAGTTTTCTGAGACCTCCTCCTGAAACAGCCCTTGAAAACAATTCTTCGGTAGGAAGAACAAACCGCTCCGGGAAATTAAGTTGACTATGGATTTCTACGGCCGCATGATAATTTCCGATCTTATAGGAGAATTGTGTCTCATAAGGTCGATAATTTTCTTTGTAATAGGTTCGGGGGGTCGATTGTGGTAATGAGAAAAAATATTGGCTGCACCTCTCCATATCACACTCTTTGACAAGAATGTCCAGGTCTGCCATTTGCCGAAAACGCATACTGCCGCTGAGCCCTGTTGCAATAAGGTATGCTCCTTTTATGGGCATGTATTCTGCATTAATAGTAGTGAAATGGTTCTCAAGCTCAGAAAGAAGTTCTTCAAAAACAAAGCACCTTAATTGCCAAAAGGTGTTTGTATTGTTTTTCAAATCTGAATTCATTCTGAGCAAACCTATTTCCCTAATAGAGATTTTGAAGGGCAAGCCAGTTGCAAACTGCTTTCATCAGCAAAAATACCTTTGTGTTATCGCCATTACTATAACTCAGGATAAGAATCCGGGCGCCTGCCGAAGACGGCACCGGTTCTCCGCCGGGCTCGTCGTACCTCCTCGGTACCAGAGCGCCCTATGTCATGAGTACATGACCGGGTCGCCTGGTA
>OBJA01002446.1_pt1 | contig 10702 bp, 12 predicted proteins | sample 1519751 | NCBI WGS metagenome assembly OBJA01 (sample SAMEA3881238, study PRJEB22517) | soil metagenome | biome: lake sediment; feature: soda lake sediment; material: sediment, water from around vicinity | place: India | collected 2013-12-23 | depth 3 m
TTGCCGGGTTGGGTGAACCAGCTCAGGAGACCGCTGAATTCGGGCAGGTTGACAACGTAGATGTGTTCACCCCTTGCCTTTGCTTCCTTTATGGCGTCGCAGGGGAAGGAGAAGTCGGAATACTCCAGCCGCAGCGGTTTTGACTTCCACGTTTCAGGCTCTTTAACTCTTTTTCTGAGTTCTTCTCTCATCTGCAGGAGCGACCATTGCCGGAATGCCTCATTATGTGTCAGTTCGGGTATCCATTTGGTATGAGCCACCCCTTTGATCTCCACTCGGTGGCCGCCACGGCAGCTCACGTTCACATCCTGGCGCCCGGCACCAATGCCTGTGCGCACAAGGCCGCTGCTACGGTTCAGAAACCTGATGTAGTCACACGCCTCACGTACCTCGTCAGGGTTCACCATGTCAGGGTATGTGACCGTCTCAATCAAAGGCATCCCCAGCCTGTCGGTTTTGAAAATACGCACATGCCCCACATCGGATATCTCACGACATGAATCCTCTTCCACACTAAGCTGTATAAGGCGTACCTTCTTGTTACGCAACTGTATCTCACCCTCAACGCCGATGATGGCTGTACGCTGGAAACCCGTGGGGATGGAACCGTCAAGGTATTGCTTGCGGGTAACATGAACTTCTCCAACTATGTTGAGCTTGCTGAGCTGTGAAATTATTATCGAAATTTCAAGTGCCTGCCTGTCTATCTGGAACGGCGGAGTGTCATCAACTTCATAGGTGCAGGCCGTCTGATTGTTGATCCTGTAAACAATCTCCTTGCGTGTCTTGAACTCCATCAGAGCAGTGCCGTCATACTCCCCCAGCTCACTCAGGGTAGGCCGCATATGCCTTATGATCTCTGCATTGAAGTTCTCATTGTCGTGGTAAATGCCTGCCGGGCATTTGCAGAAGAGCTTACGCTGTGTCATGAGCTGCTGATGTACCTCCAGCCCCGACATGAACCCTATCCTGTCATAGTCAGCCTGGGTTGCCTCCCTCCTGTCTGCATAACCTATCGCACGCTTCGTCGCTTCATAATTCTCTCTCGGGTCAAATGATCTTGCCATCTTGTCTTTTATAATGAGGATTGGTTTTGAACGAGTGCCAAAAGTATGGAAAAATCCTGAACGTGCCATAACCAGTTTTTTCCGATATTTGCACCTTCAAAGGAAATAACTGATACAATGGATAAAATGTCGTTATGGAAGAGGCTGACAAAGCGGATGAGAGACCGGTACCGGCTGGTTTTCCTCAACGACAGCACCTTTGAAGAGAAGTTCTCCTTCAGGCTCACACGGTGGAACCTCTTCCTCTTCATGGGGTCGGGCACCGTCATCCTTTTCCTTGTCGCCTTCTTTGTGATCTCAAACACCGGGTTACGTTATTGGATCAGCGGCTATACCGACATTCAGGATGAGAGACTGCTTTACTACACACAGCTTCGCCTTGACAGCCAGGAGGTGGTACTGCAGCAATATGAGCTCTGGCTTACAAACTTCCAGAAGATCCTTTCAGGAGAGGATATCGAAGATTACCGTATGGACACTTCTGATGTCTCCGACAGGAAATATGACACGATACGGCTGAGGAGGTCGCGTGAAGATTCAATCCTGAGGGCACAGTACAGCGAGGTTGACCCTTATGTCCTTACCAGGCGCTCGCGAACAGGCCCGGCGCACGGCTTTCTCTTCTTTCCTCCGCTCAAAGGCACTGTGATAAACGGCTTCAACCCTGGCACAAGGCACTTCGCCGTTGACATCGCCGCAAGGCAGAATGAAGCAGTGAAAGCCACCCTTAACGGTACAGTGATCTTAAATACCTGGTCGGCAGAGACAGGATGGACAATACTGCTTCAGCATGCCGACAACATGATATCTGTCTACAAACACAACAGTGCCCTGCTCAAGAAACAGGGTGAATATGTCAGGGCAGGTGAGCCAATCGCCATCTACGGTGGCACGGGAAGGATATCCACCGGGCAGCACCTCCACTTTGAACTCTGGTATCACGGAAACCCTATCGACCCTCAGGACTTCATGGTCTTCGAATAATAAAATAGTGCCTGCAACACCCATCAATGAATAAGAGAATTGCAATATTAGGTTCCACAGGCTCCATCGGCACACAAGCACTGGAGGTGTGCAGCCTTCACCCCGACAGGTTCACCCCGGAAGTGCTCACCGCATCAGAAAACCATACACTGCTCATCGAGCAGGCAAAAAGGTATAACCCCAACGTTGTCGTGATCGGCAATGGTGGCAAATACTCTGAGGTGAAGTCAGCACTCTCTGGCCTGGATATCAAGGTTTATGCAGGTGAAGATGCCATCGCCCAGGTGGTGGAGATGGGAAGCGTTGACATGGTTTTGATGGCCATTGTGGGTTTTGCGGGGTTGCGGCCTACACTCAACGCCCTGAAGGCAGGAAAGGATATTGCGATAGCCAACAAGGAGGCTTTTGTGGTAGCAGGTGACCTCGTTCAGAAGCTGACACATGAGCACCAATGCAGAGTCATACCTGTTGATTCGGAACACTCTGCTATCTTTCAGTGTCTGGTAGGTGAAGACCTCAACAGCATAGAGAAGCTTATTCTCACCGCCTCCGGTGGGCCCTTCCGCGGTGAGAACCTCAACTTCCTCAAGAGGGTTACTAAGAAGCAGGCGCTCAAACACCCCAACTGGGACATGGGCGCCAAGATCACCATCGACTCGGCATCACTCATGAACAAAGGACTCGAAGTGATCGAAGCCCACTGGCTCTTTGGGATCCCCGCTGAAGATATCGAAGTGGTGATACATCCGCAGTCGATAATACACAGCATGGTGCAGTTCACCGATGGCTCCATAAAAGCACAGATGGGCCTCCCCGATATGAAACTCCCCATACAATACGCCCTCACCTTCCCCGAAAGGCTCAAAACAGAGTATCCGCGCTTCAGCTTCACCGATTTCCCTAATCTCACTTTTGAAGAGCCCGATACAGAAACTTTTCGTAACCTTGCACTCGCTTATGAAGCCCTCAACAAGGGTGGAAATATGCCTTGTATACTCAATGCCGCCAATGAAATGGCTGTTGCTGCATTCCTCCGCGAAGAGGTCTCCTTCACAGGAATGTCAGACATCATCAGCAAAGCGATGCAAAGCATTACTTTCATGAGGGAACCCGGTTACGATGACTATGTCATGACAGACCGGGAGACCAGGGCATATGTGAAATCATTAAAAATCTGACAAAAAAGTTCAAATGGAAATAGTTATAAAAATTATTCAGCTTATTGTAAGCCTTTCTATACTGGTGCTTGTCCATGAGATGGGCCATTTTTTCCTTGCAAAGCTTTTCAAAACGCGTGTAGAAAAGTTCTATCTGTTCTTCAACCCCTGGTTCAGCATTTTTAAGGTTAAGAGAGGGGAGACGACATACGGTCTGGGCTGGCTTCCTCTTGGTGGCTACGTGAAGATCTCGGGGATGATAGATGAGTCTATGGACAAGGAGGCTATGAAGCAGCCGCCACAGCCGTGGGAGTTCCGTTCGAAGCCGGCATGGCAGAGGCTGCTGATAATGCTTGGCGGGGGAATGGTGAACCTCATGCTGGGGTTCTTCATCTACTGGATGATACTCTTCGTCTGGGGTGACACCAGGCTCCCCAACAGCAGCGTCAGCGACGGCATCTGGGTCACCGACAGCCTGGCATACAACATCGGGCTCAAAGACGGCGACAAGATCATTTCTGTCAACGACAAGGAGATCGTTTACTTTACTGACATCATGCCGCAAATGATCAATGGCGGCACCGTGAAGCTTGAGCGTGACGGCAAAGAGATGCAGATAAAACTTCCGGTAAACCTCATCGGACAGCTCGTAGAAAGCAGGTCCAGATCTTTCCTCATTGCACCAAGGATACCCTTCATCGTTGCAGAGGTCCCCGACACCTCCATCAACGCTGCCACCGGCCTCAAACCCGGCGACCGTATCATGCAGGTTGGGGATGTTGAAGTGAAGTGGTTCGACATGTTCAGCGATGCCGGTAAAGTCTATGCCGACACAACAGTGCCTCTGCAGGTGCTTCGCAATGACACGCTTCTTACCATAGATGCAAACCTTGACGCTAACGGGAAGTTCCAGATCCTCACTGCCATGCTTTCATATAATGACATGAAGAATATGGGGATATACGAGTTTGAAGTGTACCACTACGGCTTCCTTGAATCTTTCCCTGCCGGCATGAGAATGGCATACGATAAGCTCACCTTCTACATAAAGCAGATGGGGCTCTTCTTCAAACCGGAAACCGGAGCATACAAAGGCCTGGGCGGCTTCGGAACCATCACCAGCATGTTCCCCGGAAAATGGGACTGGGAAGCATTCTGGACAATGACCGCATTCCTCTCTCTTATTCTTGCCTTCATGAACGTGCTGCCCATCCCTGCTCTCGACGGAGGCCATGTGCTGTTCCTCCTTGTGGAGATGGTCTCCGGACGCAAACCGGGCGACAAGTTCCTCGAGTATGCCCAGATCACCGGAATGATACTCCTCCTGGGGTTGCTTGTTGCCGCCAACAGCAACGATGTCATAAGGATGTGCTTCTGATCATCCCCGTATCTGCATTATTTGAAATGTTATCAATCACACTTTTGCCTTTTGCCTTTACATGGCTCCGTAAATCATCCCGCTGAATGTAGCCATTATGACTACAAGCACAATATATACAAGCGTTTTCTGGGTTCCGAGGACGCCGCGGATTACGAGCATATTTGGCAGAGAGAGTGATGGCCCGGCAAGCAGCAGTGCCAGTGCAGGACCTTTCCCCATTCCGCTTGCTATCAATCCCTGCAGTATAGGAACCTCCGTAAGAGTGGCGAAATACATAAATGCACCTACAATAGAGGCGAAGAAGTTTGCAAAGACCGAATTGCCACCAACAAGCCAATGGATCCACTCATTAGGGATGATACCCGGGATAGCCACATCATCATGCGTGGAGCCAAGCAGGAACCCGGCTGTGACCACACCTATTGCCAGCAAAGGCATGATCTGTTTGGTGAAATCCCAGCTCGAGAGTGTCCACTCCCTGTTCTCTTCTTCTCTTTTGTCAAACAGAGTGATGATACTCAGAGATATAATTCCGACAAGCATTGGCACCAAAGGACTCATTTTGGGATTGGGGATGAAATGTGTTGCCAGCAGTGCCGAAGCGGCAGTTGCAACAGCAGCGCCAACGACCCACTGCCACTTGATCTTAAGTATGAATATCAGTGAATATACCAGCGCCAGCGAGAAGATCCCGGTTATGTACCATTTGTAGGTAAATATGTAGTACCAGGCACTGGAGGTGTCGCTTTCGGCGGGACTGCCCCAATTGGCAAAAACAAGTATCAGTACCAGCGTGAAGAAATGAAATGAGGTCTGCCACATCGGGCGCTTCTCAGGCATCACAGGAATGTTCATCTGGTCTTCGCGCTTCTGCTTCTCCTCCTTACGGTAGATAAGAGACATTACAACACCAATGATAATGCTGAACATTACCGCTCCAACTATTCTGGCTACACCCATCTCAAAACCAAGTATCCTTGCTGTAAGTATTATTGCAAGAATGTTTATAGCAGGCCCTGAGTAGAGGAAAGTGATCGCCGGCCCCAGTCCCGCACCACGCTTGTGAATGCTGGAGAAGAGAGGCAGGATAGTACAAGAACATACCGCAAGTATTGTCCCTGAAACAGATGCCACTGAATATGCAAGCCACTTCTTTGCATTAGCTCCGAAGTAACGCAGGACAGACCCCTGACTGACAAAAACCGCTATCACTCCCGCAATGAAAAAGGCCGGCAGCAGACATAATACAACGTGCTCCCGAGCATACCACTTTGCCAGATCCAAAGTCGCTACAATTGCTGTATTGAAACGCGCACTCTCTATCGGTAAAAAGAAAGCTCCTGCAAAAACAACCACAATCCAGAACAGTATTCTCAACTCCTTTTTACGATCCATGATTTATGCAGTCAAATATTTATTCATGCTTGGGCAAACTTATGTTTCGTTCTGTTGGCGATTTTAACCAGTGTCAGCATCAAAGGCACCTCTACCAGCACGCCCACAACGGTTACCAGCGTTGCGCCGGAATCGAGGCCAAAAAGTACAATGGCAACAGCCACGGCAAGTTCGAAAAAGTTGCTTGAGCCGATTAGAGCTGCAGGAGCAGCAATGTCGTGTGTCAGCTTCCATTTTCTTGCCCACAGGTAGGCAATGTAGAAGATCAGGAATGTCTGTATGGTGAGAGGTACTGCTATCAACAGAATGTTGAGGGGATGCTTGATGATCTTTTCTCCCTGGAATGAGAAGATGATCACCAGTGTCAATAGAAGGCCGATAATTGTTGTGCTGGTGAATTTTTTGATAAAGACATTGTTGAAGTATTCGAACCCTTTGCGCTTTATCAATAAATACCTCGTTAGGGCGGCCAGGGCGAGAGGGATTACTACGAAGAGAACTACTGAGAAAACCAGGGTGTCCCATGGAATAGTAATTCCGCTGATGCCGAGGAGCAGAGTTACAATCGGCACAAATGCTACTATCAGAATAAGGTCGTTAACGGCAACCTGCACGAGGGTGTACGCAGGGTTTCCCCTGGTAAGGTGGCTCCATACAAACACCATTGCAGTACAGGGTGCAGCGCCCAGGAGCACTGCCCCTGCAAGGTACTCTTTAGCAAGCTCCGGTGTGATAAATACAGAGAAGATCACGTAGAAGAACAGCCACGCAATGCCAAACATCGTGAAGGGTTTGATAAGCCAGTTCACAGTGCATGTAACCGTAAGGCCTTTGGGCATCTTCACGGCATTGACAACACTTGCAAAATCAATCTTGAGCATCATCGGATATATCATAATCCAGATGAGTACTGCAATCGGAAGAGATACATTGGCATAGGTGAACTTGTCCAGCATCGCCGGAATACCCGGCAGCCATTGTCCGACAGCAATACCTGCCAGAATACAGGTTGCAACCCATATCGTTAAGTATCGTTCAAAAAATGAAATTCCCGAAACCTGTTTCTTCATATCACTTTTAACCTGATTATTTGATAAAAACAACCCAACAATAATACAATCCTGCTACGATGAACAGCACCGACACAATTCTCCTGAACCAGAACTCGAACGTTTTAATGCTGTTGTACACTTTGCCAACGCTGGAAACGCTGTATGCGAGTATCCATGCAAGAATAATCACCGGCAATCCTGTTGCGATGGCAAATACCAGTGGCAGGAAATAGCCTGATGCAGCACCTGCTGCCAGGGGAATAAGCCCGCCGAAGTATAGTATTCCGCTATATGGGCAGAATGCAAGTGCGAAGACAATACCAAGCAGTAACGCACCCCACAGACTCCCTCTTTGAGCCCTGTTCTCTGCTTTGGATGACATCTTCCCCGACAGGGAGAAGTTGATCTTTATGACTCCCAGCATGAAAATGCCGATTATAATCAGCAATGGCCCTATTACCATCTCTCCGTAAGTTCCGATGGCCTTCTGAATCCTGTATATGCTTGCGCCCTGTTTCAGTATCAGTATCAGCCCAATGCCCAGTCCGGTGTAACTTATTGCCCGCCCCAGGGTATAGAGAACCCCGTTCAGAAAGATCCGCCTTTTGTTCCGTAGATCTTTGCTGATATATCCGATAGCTGAAATATTTGTCGCCAACGGGCAAGGGCTGATGGCGGTCATCAAACCCAGAAAAAAAGCTGTAAGGACAGGGAACTGTGCATTGTCGGCAAGACTCTGCAAATATTCCATATCTGTGCTACTTTAGTGCCGGTTTCATCCGCGCCACAAGATCCTTCTCCAGCTCAGCCTTGTTGTTGTTGCGGGAATACTTCCTGACAATATCAGTGAGGTCAATAACGGTTTCACCTCTTCTCTTCTTCACTACCATGACTACAGTCTGGCTCTTTGCGTTGTGCTTGTCAACAAGTGCTTTGTTGGCCGGGTCATCAAGTTTAACCTGTTTGAAAACCACCTTTTCTTTGGTGAAGTTCTTTTCGACTGTTGCTTTTACGTCCTTCTCAACAGTTGCACAGGCTCTGGCAGCACAACATGCCAGATTGGCTTTAAAATAGAGCACCTCAGCCTTCTGAGCAATGGCTGATGCTCCCATAAGAATTACTAAGCTTAACAATAACAGTGTTTTTTTCATAGTGTTAAGAAATTATTGGGTTAGATAATTGTTTGCGTGATCAATGATCATCTTTTTCAGCTCTTCCGGATTCCTCATGGCATTGGCAAACCCCTCTTCAGTGAGGTTGGTATGCTTGTCTCCTGATGCGATTATCAGACTGCTCCAGGCAACCTCATATTTGTCGGCAAGAGCCTCATTTGCCTTTTTCGAGAAGTCAATTTCCAGGAACTCTACTTCTGTATTATCACCATAAGCCTCAGCAACGGCTTCTGAAGCAACTTTCTGAATTGCAACACACGACGGGCACCGCTGCTTGCCGTGGAAATAGTATACCTGCACCTTTGCATTACTTACATTTGCTGTAACCTGCTCCTCCTGCCCTGTTGCCTGTTCTTCACCATTATTGTCTCCACTGCCCGAACCACAGGCTGCAAAAATGAGTGCTGCTGCCATTAAAAAAACTAATCTCCTCATACCTCTCTGTTTTTATTCTTATTTATACTCTTTGCTTTTCCCATTGAAGTAGTCAGAGAATGCCTTACGGGCAATTTCCCAGTTTTCTCTGTTAATACAGTACTTGATAAAAGGCGGTTCTATCTCTCCCTGAATCAGCCCGGCATGTTTCAACTCTTTCAGATGTTGCGACAAGGTTGAACGCCCGACGGGCAGCTCCTCAACAAGGTCGCCACTGTAGCAGCATGAGTTGAGCCCTGAAAGCTTCTTCAGAATATACACACGTACCGGATGGCTCAATGCTTTAGCTATCTGTGCCAACTGCACAATCTCCGGGTCAAGTTGTACCTTCTTAGCCATTGTATGAATTCTCTATCAGCTCCTTAATCTTGTCTTTGGATGGCACCCCACCCTTGAATACTACCTTCTCGTCTATCACCAGTGCCGGTGTAGCAAGAATGTTGTAACTCATGATCTGTACTATATCTTCAACCTTCGTCACTGATGCATCAAAGCTGTTTTCCTCAACAACCTCCCGGGTGAGCTTCTCAAGGGTTTTGCATTTTGTACAACCAGGCCCCAGTACTCTAATATCCGTTTTTGCCATATTTCAATCTCCCTGCTTTTATTCACACTTTCTGAACCTGCAAAATCAATCTCAGCCTTACGACTCAGTATTGTTTCTTTATTTTGCAAATAAACGAAATGATTTTTAATAATCAACCGTTGTTAACAATTTTTTACAAATTCAGCGGCATAAATTAAAACGTGAGATGCTCTACTGTGTAGGTTAGCGGATCAACTATTATCTCATCACCCTGCAATGCATCGTGTAAACCGCCGCCGAAGAAACCCCTCCCAATCTCCGCCGCAGGCGGAGATTTTGCCCTCCCCTGAAATGGGAGGGCTTTTAACTCCTTGTTGCTCTGTCCTATACTATAAGAACAAGTCTCTCCCCTCTCAGAGCCTGTCCCGCATCTGCGGGAGGCGAGATTTAGAGAGGGGTTTTTCTGTATGTGGGCTATTTTGGTCATCTTTGTATTCTTCAGATTAATATCAAATAAGCCGATAAAAAAAGGTATTCTTGAGAATTAATCTTTGCGCATTAGTGGATAATTATTAGTTTATCAATGATAACACTATACTTGAAATTGCATGTATAAAGACCACCTTGAAAAACCATTTCGCCAAGATCAATAGAACATAAATATCCATTCTTACAATCAAACACAGGAATATTACAGCCAGTTAAAATGAATGGCTCATATCTGTCATGGTTATTCTGTTTGATTACGAAAAGCGAGTTTTTATAATAAAATACTCCATAAAATATTTTGGGTTCGTTAAAAGATATATCTCTTTGAAAGCTGTACTGTCTAAGGTAATCAGCTTTGAATGAATAGACAATTCTATCGGGAAAAACCTCAATCTGAATGAAGAATGTCAATAGATGTGAATAACCATCATGTAAAGGACAAGATTTTTCAGCTTTCTGATAGAAATCCAGAAGACTGTCTAAAACCAGATAAAAAGAACTGTCAGTAATAGAAACTTCTTTATAAAAACAAATAGCTATTTCATCTTTACTAACGGTCTCTGCTAGATGTAGTTTTTTTCCATGGATACAGGAAGAAAGCTGCAATATTAATAAAAGCATGAAAGTGTAAATGGTTGTTGTAATTTTCATTTCCTATTCACATTGACTATACTATATGCTACTTAAAAATAATTAACTCTGTTATGTCTGCCCAAAACACCAAAAATTGGCTTTTGGCCAGTAGCATTCATGTGGTTTTTGAAGCTATTATCAGCACCTGAGGGTGTTAAATTTCCTGATGGATGATTATGTAAAAACGAAATTATTAGAATCGATTGAGGAGTTTGTTTGCTGACCATATGGCTTAGTATTGTAGGTCCTGCAGCTTCAGAATCACGACTATGGATTGATGTATGTGAACGGAAACTTGTTCAGAGGTACGATTCAATATAGAAAAATATGACCATTCAACTTTTGTGTTATTTACTTGCATATTCCGGTGATATTGACCCCCCATTCCGGGATATTGACCCCCCCAGTTCT
>OBJA01002447.1_pt1 | contig 10698 bp, 8 predicted proteins | sample 1519751 | NCBI WGS metagenome assembly OBJA01 (sample SAMEA3881238, study PRJEB22517) | soil metagenome | biome: lake sediment; feature: soda lake sediment; material: sediment, water from around vicinity | place: India | collected 2013-12-23 | depth 3 m
AGCCGGCTGGGAGAGTAGGACGTTGCCAGGATTAATTTTAAAACAAAAAGAGCTTGAGCTTATGCTTAGGCTCTTTTTGTTTTGAAAAAGGGAAAAGGGAAAAATATTAGGCTGGAATCTGTCTATCCAGGGATAATTGTGACGATCTGTCCACCCAGGTCTGCTTTCTACATCCATGTTTTCGCAGATCATGGAAAGGAAGCCCAAAAAGTAGAGCCACCATCGATGGATTGGACGAGATTCTTATTATCCGGGTTACAGTGGAATTTAGGGTAAAGCAATCGGAATAAAGGAGTAGTTCAATCAAAAAAAGAATACATAAAAAACATTAATGGAGAAGAAAGGTGATTCAGATGAAAGTGGCACTCGTCAACTCTCGAGAGAGCGTAATATCTCGATTCTCATGGGAACGTCACACCGATGAACTCATCCAGATATATCGAAAAATATGTGGATAATGCGCGAAAAACGGAAAGAAAAACGGTGTTTGCCTCGAATTTCTTTAGATGTAATAAAACGAGCGAGGTTATTGTAATGGTTTCACAGCGAAATGGTATGGGGTATTGTTTAGCTCTTTTAATTGCTATAATCATGTTTTTGGGTATTACATCGCCTGCGATGGCGGTGATGGAATCATATTTCTCATCGGATAAGCATTTGATGTTGCCCAATTATCCACCCATTGAAGATACGCGGCTGGAACTCTTCATTGGTGATTCTAATCTTCTCTACGTATTCAACGTAACATCGAAGATGGTCTATAAAATGAAACTCGATGGAGAAATGATGGGTGAATTCCATTTAGATCTCCCGGAAGACATATTAGCTACTCAGGCAAGCATCTGGGTGAGAAAAGGACATATTTATCTGAAGTACCCCGATGAATTTGTTGTTTGGCGATTTGCTCCAGATGGCCGTTTGCAAAGAAAGATTGATCTTAAATACCCAAACGAATTAGCGACCCTTAATGGACTGGTTGTTGATCCCAGAGGTTATTTTTACCTTATTGATAGCTCAAAGGCCAGTGTTGAAGTCTTTAACAGCAACGGTGCATACGTTGGATGTTTCAAAAAAATGGGGGAACGGCTTGGAGATTTAAGAGGTATACCCCAATATATTTATATGGATGGTGAGGGAAATCTCCATGTAACCGTTCGTCTTTCCGGCAATGACTCGGGTGAAATCCAAAAATACAACTACCAAGGGGAGCTCGAACAGAGATTTTCAGATATTCCCAGATTCTATTCGAAGATTACCGTTGATGAAATCGGCAATGTTTATGCCATTGAACCGTCGAATCTGTCTGTCATCAAGTTTGATCGGCGCGGACGAATGATCTGTCGTTTTAAAACCCGTCAAATCCAGTCTTTGGCCGTTGACCATTGGGGACAAATATATCTGGAAAATGCCCAAAGTGGCCTCGTTGAAGTCCTAAAACCTTCGGAGATGGTGCGTTGGATCGACAGGGGTAACCGCGCATTTCTCGATGACGATTGGGAAACCGCCGAAAGCCATTATCGTCAAGCACTTCGGTTAAATAATCAGCTGGATTTTGTCCATATTGCACTCGGAGAGATCTATTACCAACAGCGCCGTTATGTAGAGTCCATGCGAAAGTTTAAATTGGTTGAAGACCGTTGGCGTTATTCCCAAGCCCTATACGGGTTTCGTTGGCATATCATCAATAACTATTGGCACTATATGGCCGTAATCTTCTTGATTACTCTATGTCTATTGGTAAAATACAGCATGAAAATTCAGAGGTTTATTCAGAAACACTTATCGTTCCTATCGATGATTTGGGCGCCCCAGAAGACGTTGCAACAGGAGATTCATAATCCGCGGATGATTCGGACATTTGGGATCATTATTGGATTTGCTATCATGAGTTACTTAAGTTGGTATGGGACAAATCCCATCTTTGTCGGTGAGAAACAGGTCTTTTCCCAACAGCTCTTTGCACTTCGGCTATCGGTCATCTCATTATTGGTAATTCTTTGGGCTTGGACAGGTTACAAAGTCGGAGAATTATTTCAAGGAATGGCTAAAAATATAAGGGTTTTCCTATATGGAACAGCGCTATGCCTATTTCCTGCTATTGTATTTTTGCCCGTCCTTGCCATGGCTAGCCATGCTCTGACCTTTGATGAATTTTGGATCCACTTATGGGCAGGGCGGTTGTTGATTATATGGACGGTCATATTGTTCATCCTAAAGATTCGTTTGACGGAAGATTTCTCGTGGGGGAAAGCGCTGGGCATTGGTCTTTTGAACGTGGGAGCCACCGTGATGGTCTTGTGTTTCTTTGGTTTTTTGATCGGAATCAATCAACAGATCTATGGTTTTTTAAACGATATCTATCGCGAGGTCTATACACGATTCGGGTTCTTACTTTAATTGGAGGTTGCTTTAAATGGACCTATGTCGAAATAAACGCAGTTCCGTTATGCTAATGGCGCTAATAACCGTTATGTTGTTTTGTTCAACAGGAGTTTGGGCCGAAGAGAATAAGTTTATACGCGTTGCCGAGAATAAACGTGCGATTCTCTGGGTCGACCCGACTACAGGAGTCTGCCAGCTTACGGATCGCGAGACAGGTTATCTTTGGAAGGGGATTCCCGACAGCATAGACCAGCAGAACGATCTTTGGAAGGCCATTTATCGATCCGCGTTTATGCTTCGGTATATTGAAGGCGAACGAATTGGACTGGCCTATACAGGTCAGACCAATTGTATAAAGACGGTGACTCCCATGAATTCCGGCGTCAGAGTACACTTTTCGTTTGCATCAAATCCCCGATTGGCTTTTTCTGCCGAATATACTCTAACGGATAGCGGTTTACGAGTGCGTATTCCATATCAATCCATGGAAGATCCCGAAAATACCCTATTAGACTTGAGGGTTCTTCCGTATTTCGGCAACTTAAACTTTGGTACCGATGGATATGTTGTCTTGCCGGATGGGGTTGGAGGCATCATTCATGCCAACCGGCGAAAAAGCTTAAGGTATTTGCCCACACGCGTTTATGGAGAGCGTTTTTTCTGGTCGGCTGAACGCGATCGTTATAATCAATATGGTTCAACCCAGCGGTATCTCAATTTCTTCGACTACAATGACAGGAATACTGCCAGTATGTCATTGCCGATCTTTGGGGTGGTCCGTGGAGACTCCGCAGTTCTTGGAGTGATCTCCGAAGGACAATTTGAATCGCGGATTGGTCCCGAGATAACCCCCGATGACCGTGTGTTAAGTGTTTCGCCACAGCTTATTTATAGAGAAGTGACTTATAATATCTTTGCCCGTCTTCAATCCGGGGCAGTCTTCAATCCCATCGATCGAATCGTCGATTATCATCTCTTGAATAAAGAAGACGCTTCTTATGCTGGTATGGCCCGATATTACCGGAAGATGCTGAAAGAAAAGAACGGTCCAATGTCTGTTCAGCGCAAGGGGTATCGTATTCGTATACTCTTTGCAGTGGAAGAGGTCTATAAAGATACACGAAATATAAGGGTTTTAACCACATTCGATCAGGCGGAAAAGATGTTGATAGACCTTCACCGCCGGGGGGTCAGGGATTTAGAAGTGGTGTTAGTTGGATGGACCAAACGGGGTCTTTTGGGGGCAAATCCACAGCATTTCCCTGTAGAGAGACGTTTGGGTGGTAAAGCTGGGTTGAAGCAGTTGCTCGCCACCGGCGAGCGTTTGGGCTATTCAATTGGACTTCAATTCAATAATTCTTATACATATAAACGAAGCCATGGGTATCGTCGAACGGATACGGTCAAAGATGTCCAGAATATTCCCATCGACATTGGAATGGGACAAAGAGAATATCTGTATTGCCCCAAACCCGCCTGGGATCATTTCATGCAAAAAGACCGACGTGTTCTTCAAAAGTTGAATGTAAAGGGCTTTATTCTCTGGGATGGGCTTCAGTTGGGTTTGATGGCATGTTATGATGATAAACATCCCTTCGGGATGCCACAGATGGCTCAGTTGATCAACGATGTGGCGCAAAGATTAACTAAAGAGGATTCTCTGGCCGTCGGTGCCGTGGGTTCCATGGACTACCTGCTCCCCAATGCACAAGGCCTATTCGACCACGCAACGACTGCCTCGAATCTATGTGACCAATCCATTCCTTTGTTACCCATGATCTATCATGGTTTGATGGGTTATTCATTTGAACCGACAAATCTTCGTCAAGACCAACGCCGGGAGTTTCTAAAGTTGGTGGAGTATGGGGGGATCCCCAATGCATACATTACAGAAAAAACAGTGGAACGTTTGGTTGATGCTGCGCACAACCCTATTTTCAGCGGTCAATATACAGCTTGGCGAAGTACGATTGTGCGAGAATATAAGGAATATCTTGTACTGAAGTCCTTGCAAAATCAAGCGATGGTTGATCATAAAATGCTTGCTCCCGGGGTTTTTCAGACGCTTTATTCCGATGGGAGCTACACCGTGGTGAACTATGGTAATAGGACCTATCGGTGGGGGAGAAATGAGCTAAAGCCTTTAAGTTATGGACTTTACAAGCCTTAGCGATGGAGTTTGTTCTGTCTTGGATTAGGAGGTATAACGATTTGGTAGCACCTGGGATTGAACGAAAAATGGATCGCCATCCAAAACGAAATTTATTGTTTCAGGTTATTCTCTCCGATGATCCTTTAGCAATCAACGATGGTCTATCCGATACCTCATGGCCATGGATAGGATGGGTGCTCGGACTTTTGTTTGCTGTATTCCATCTTATCCTAGTGCAAAACCCGGCTGTTCGATATCGAATGGCCATCCCAAAGGTGAAGGGATTAGAGGTAACCCTGCCTGAAGCCATGGCATCTGTTGAAGCGTGGGGTTGGTTTGGTTTAGTCCTTATTCCTCTATTGCTATTTGGAGTTATCTTACTCATCGCATCGATTCTGCGCTGGGTTGGGAAACGAGACGAAAAAACAGCGCTAACTCCCTATCTGGGGATTGTGGTATCAATGGCAGCAATCTTTCTCTTGGGTCAAATTATTGGGTATATCATCATAAGGTCCGGGGGATTGGAAGGCATGATGGATCTAAGGGATCTATCTCCCGGTGTCGGATTTGGCCTGCTTCCGTTCTTCGCGATTGAACGGATCGGTCCGTTCTTTAAAGAAGTTGCTCGGGGTTTTGACATCTTTGGGTTGTGGATTATTATTCGCGGGGCAACGCTTTTTAGATCGGTTGTCAATCGGACGAAGCTTCATTCCATTATTGTTGTTTCAATGTTCTATGTTCTCTTTTTGGCGTTGCGTTGGTTTGCAGAAGGCCCTGGATATCTAGCATGGCATTATTTTTGGACCGCCGGCAGCGGAACGCTATAGGTTTAATATTTCCTCGTATAATTTGTCTGATTGTAATTCATAGGGGGTCGACTCGGGTGAAAAAGAAGATTATTACAGGTTTTATCTGCCTGATTATGATTATAGGGTTGGGTTGGGGTTATCGGGCAAACCGCGACTATTTAAGGAGGTACCCAAGGGTACAAGCAGCAATGGTTCTACGCGGCGATCTGTCTGAGGATATTGAAGTGTCGGGCAAGATTTTGGTCGAAGAGATCCGGGATCTCTATCCCAGTATGAACGTGAAAGTAAAGAATGTCTACGTTCGGGATGGAGATATGGTTGATGCCGGACAACCCATTCTTACATATGATTACAATGAAATCGAACTTCAGCTGGCCCGTTGCCGCGCGGAGATTCTTCGCAAAGAACAACAGTTATCTGTGCTTGCCAAGAAAGGAGTCTCTCATGAAGTCGTTGCTGCCCAGGGAAGGGTGGATAAAGCGCGTTTAGAAATGCAACAAGCGGAACGGGATTATCGAAAGCGATCCGATCTTTATAAAGATGGGGCCGTGTCACGCAACGATTATGAACGCTACACCAACATTTATGAAAGTGCAAAGGTCCAATTGGAACAGGCGGAAGAAGAGCTGCGTTTAGCTAAGATCATAAGTGTTTCCGATGAACAAGAAGCGCTGGAAGCGGATTTGCGGGCTCTACGCATTGAACGTCAAAATCTCCAAAAATACATGACGGATCTGACATTGACATCACCGATCAAGGGTCGAATATCAATTATCACATTAAAACCTGGTGAACGTGCTAACGTTGATTTCCGTGCTGCGCAGGTCATCGACGAAAAGTCCATTGTCATTGAGGCCGATGTGCCGGCGGAAGACGCATTAAAGGTGCGTGTTGGGGATCCGGCGGAGATGAGTTATGGTACCATTGCCAATCCTTATCCTGCTAAAGTAGTTAAGATTCTTCCACCGGTTAGAGGCCACGAAGGCTATGGTAATGTGCGTGTTCGTTTAGTGCCAACGGATCCGAACCAATTTATTATTCCGGGGACTCCTGTTCGAATTCGGATCCGGGTTGGACGTTCCGCCATGGCTGTCTCCGTTCCCATCGAATCGATTCAGGAAGAGCGACGCGTTGAACGCGGAGATAGGGAGTACTTTTCGATTAGACCTGCCACCGGAGAAAAACAAAAGTACGTCTATGTGCTCCGGGATTGCAGTGAGACATTGACTGCCACTAAGGAGAAAGAACGTCGATGGATGGTTAGAGACAACATCTACCAGGTTCGAAAGGTGTTTATCAAGACCGGTGTGAGCGATGTGGACCGGGTTGAGGTTCTTCAAGGGCTTAAACCATTTGAACAGGTCGTTGTATATAGCGATCGTGAGATTAGGGATTATGATCGCGTGATCGTTGTCAGTCGTGATGAACGTTACAAGAAACCAATGAAGAGCGGAAGCGGGGAATAACCGTGCGTTTAAGGGATCTCATGATCATGGCATGGGAGACGTTACAAAATAATCGTCTTCGGACCATCTTAACGGTGACGGGCATCACCATTGGCATCGCCGCGTTAACCGCTACGTTTACCCTAATGGAGGGCACAAAATATACCGTCAACAAAACCTTGTCAGGATTTGGCGGAAAGTTTATGGTGATCTATCCCCAGTGGGATGAGGTCCTTCGTACCAGCAAAGGAAAGCCTTTCGTTCTTGAGGATGCTCAAGCCATCTCCGGCATATCCGGCGTTACCATGCTTTCATTACAACGAACCAATTGGTGGGTTCCTGTACGTTATAAAACCCGATCATTACAGACTGATATCATCGGAACGGATCCGAATTTTTCTATCATTCGCAATCGCCGGGTGGAGAAGGGCCGCTTTATCGATCTTCAGGATATCTTAAATCAGCGGCGGGTCTGTGTGATCACAGAAGGAATCAAAAAAAGACTCTTTCCATCCGGGGATTATCTCGGAGAAAAATTGGAGATCCGAGGAACGCTCTACACGATCGTTGGCTGTCTGGAACCGATGATGCTGCCGACGATGTTTGGCGCGAATCAAGAAGAAGGACAGCTGTATATCCCTATCACCTCGAGTCAGAGTCTGTTCGGCGACTACACCTATGACACCATCTTTCTGCGTTACGGGAAACGCTATGAGAAGAAGAGACACATGAAGTTATTAAAGGGACGGATCGAAAAGATACTCCAAAATCGTAACGGCGACGGGTCGGAATATGAACTTCGAACCCTAGATGAATTCGCAGAAGCTCAGAAGAAGATGGCCTATACCATCTCCATCGTCCTATGCAGCGTTGCCGGACTCTGCCTTTTGGTGGGTGGCATTGGCATTATGAATATCATGCTGGTCTCCGTGATGGAACGAACGCGGGAGATCGGTGTGCGCAAAGCTGTTGGCGCCCGTAACCGGGAGATTCTAAGCCAATTTCTAATCGAAGCCTTATCCATTGCGGGGTTCGGCGGTGTTTGCGGATTGCTCTTGGGTGTTGTCGGGAGTCGAGTGGTCGCCATCTTTGTTGGGATGCCGGTTCGAATAACCTGGTGGATCGTTTTGGCGGGAGCGTTTTGCATGCTTTTGATCGGGGTCGGCTTCGGATTGTTTCCGGCCAAAAAAGCAGCGAGCGTTGAACCGATCGAGTGTCTTCGTTACGAATAAATTAACCTTTAAACTGAACGGCCGACAGTCCTCGGCCGATACGTTTTCAGGTGTTAGGAATGGTGCTTGGTGAAGAAGGGTTGGGAAAAACGTCGACAGTATGCAGCTTACCTTTTTGTTGGGCCGTGGTTATTGGGTTTCGTTCTCTTTACACTTTATCCGTTGCTCTTTTCTTTCTATGCTTCCTTTACCCATTGGACGTTTAGCAAACGGATCTGGTCCGGCTTATCCAACTATATCATGATCTTCTCGGATACTGATTTTCTCAGGTGCGGTATGAATACGATTATATTTACATTGATCAGCACCCCTTTAACGTTGGTGTTCGCTTTGTTACTGGCTCTATTGCTCCATCAAAAGCTTAAAGGGATCAAATTCTTTAGGGCGCTCTATTTCTTGCCGGTGGTTGCGGCCTCTGATGTGATTAGTACCGCGGCGGGCAACCTTATCTTCGGTCGGATCGTCGTTCTTAATCTCGATCTAAGCCGATTTGGGATTGTTCTATCGGATTCAGCCCGCGGTTTTGTTTACTTCGGCGCCATGCTTTTAACCCTTGGGCTTTGGCGTACAGGCATTCAGATGCTGATCTTTCTTATGGGATTGGAGAGCGTGTCGCCGGAGCTTTATGAGGCCGCAGAGATTGATGGCGCTACAGGATGGCAGAAGTTTTGGTGGGTCACTATTCCGGCAATGTCGCCATTGATCCTCCTCAATGTACTTTTGACGATCATCGAGTCCTCGACAGGGGTTGCTACCACGATGCAGATTCTTTTCAGGGGATATTATCGACTGTTTATCTGGGATTACATGAACTATCTGGCCTTTAGGGAGAATGATTTCGGTCAAGCTTTGGCAGTGGTTTGGGTCTTTATTATCATCCTATTAACGGCTGTTACCATCGCCTTTCGAAAAATGGATCGAAAGGTTACCTACTGAAGCGGAGGCTTACACTATGGCAAATATACCCAATACATGGAATCATATAAACCAGGGAATCATGGCCTTTTTCCATCGGCGGATAGGTCATCGCACAACCCATCGCCTTAAGGAAATCGGGCGCAAGGCCCTGCTTTATCTATTTCTTATCAATGCAGCTTTTATATTCGTCATGCCCATTCTCTACCTTGTCGTGGTTTCCATTTCGACGCCGAATGACCTGATGGATCCTTCAATTCGCTGGATACCGGCGCACTTTGAGTGGAAGAATTATGTTGAGGCCTTTGAGAGACTAAAATATCTTTCTTCTCTAATGACGACGATGGTCACCACATCCGTGGCGATCATCGGTCAGATGTTGTTCTGTTCATTGGCGGGCTATGCCCTGGCCCGTTTGAAATTCCCCGGTAGTAAACTCGTGTTTGGCGCTGTGTTCCTGGTTTTAGTCATTCCTTCGCAAGCAATGGCGCTCCCGAACTATGTCTTTTTCTCGCGTTTGCATTGGTCCCGCAGCATGCTTCCACTAATCCTCCCGGAGCTGCTGGGTAACGGCTTATATGGAGCATTGTTTGTCTTCGTCTTTCGACAGGTATTTGCTGGAATTCCCAAAGAGATGGAGGATGCGGCGTCTATCGATGGGGCAGGAATGTTCAAGACTTTTTTCTTCATCATTGCCCCTCTGGCGAAAAGCGCCTACGCCACGGTGGGATTATTCTCCTTTGTCTGGCATTGGAACGAATTTTCCAGACCCGTTCTCTATTTAGCCGGTGAGACGAAGACTCTAACGTTAGCTTTGAGCACTTTGTTTAATAGCCCGGGCCTTCAGTATATTCCAGAGACCCTGAGTTCGGCTGCGGTTATTCTGGTAATGGCTCCTGTGATTCTCTTCTATATCTGTGTTCAGAAGTTCTTTATTCAAGGGATTCAGTTAACAGGAGGCGTTAAAGGGTAATCCTGCAAAGAGAGCATTTGTTAAGGGTAATGCCTGAATAAACGACTATTATAAACGCCCAATATTAACCAAACAGCGGAAAGTGTCGTCGAGACGGCGTCAATGACTCTTTTTGGAATGAGCATAGGGTATTGTAAACTTCTAGGGGCATATGATATAATTACTCTTGTGAATAGGCCTCAAGTCGACCGTTAGTCTCGAAAGGAGAGGTTAAGATGTTCCTGTCCGCCGAGTTCTTTTGGAAGATCTTCGAGGTCACGGGATCTGTGACTGCCTATCTTGTCTACCGTGAGCTGATCAATACCCACTTGGTATGATTCGTAAACTGCATATGATCTAAGAACGATGATGGAGAGAGTAAGTTCGGACAGAACGGTACAGGGAAGGACGGCGCGATTGAGACTGTCCTCCGGGAGTTCGTACTGAAGTTCGCTCCGGAGTTGCAAGCTGAAATTAGAGTAGGCTTTGCCGGCGCTCCACCGTTAATCGGAGAGGGTATCGGAGGCGTAAACCTCCCGTACTTAATGTAAGTGGCCATTGGCAATCAGGGTGGTACCGCGGAAGCAGAGACCTTTCGTCCCTTTTGGGATGAAAGGTCTCTTTTTTGTTTATAATGGGGCCAAACCCTCATCCCTTGTGCTTCTCCCAACACCTTGGGAGAAGGGGAAGGGTGAGGGTACTCCAGAGGCATTTTCTAGGTAGTCGGCCACCCCAGCAAGGCTGGGGCACGTGAAAGGATGAAAATTGGAGATAACCTCTCTCTTGCTCTCTCCGACACGGAGAGGTATCG
>OBJA01002448.1_pt1 | contig 10697 bp, 10 predicted proteins | sample 1519751 | NCBI WGS metagenome assembly OBJA01 (sample SAMEA3881238, study PRJEB22517) | soil metagenome | biome: lake sediment; feature: soda lake sediment; material: sediment, water from around vicinity | place: India | collected 2013-12-23 | depth 3 m
ACCTTCACCATCACCAACGGCGGTGTGTTCGGCTCGCTGCTGTCGACGCCGATCCTCAACCCGCCGCAGAGCGCGATCCTCGGCATGCACCGCATCCAGCAGCGGCCGGTGGTGGAGGACGGCGCCATCGTGGCGCGTCCGATGATGTACCTCGCGCTGTCCTACGACCACCGCCTGATCGACGGGCGCGAGGCGGTGCAGTTCCTGGTGGCGATCAAGGACCTGCTCGAAGACCCGGCGCGTCTGCTGCTCGAGATCTGACGCGTCCCGCCCCGACGGGGCGCTTCATGGAGAGATAGGGGCCCTATGAGCAAACGATTCGACCTCATCGTGATCGGCGCCGGCCCGGCCGGATACGCCGCGGCGATCCGCGCCGCACAGCTCGGCATGGAAGTCGCGTGCATCGACGACTGGATCGGCCCCGACGGCAAGCCCGCCCTCGGCGGCACCTGCCTCAACGTCGGCTGCATCCCTTCCAAGGTCCTGCTCGAATCCTCCGATGTCTATGCGCGCGCGCACGGCGAGTTCGCCGCCTGGGGCGTGAAGACCGGCAAGGTCGAGCTCGACCTGCCGGCGATGATGGCGCACAAGGCCGCTATCGTCGCGCAGATGACGCAGGGCATCGCCACCCTGTTCAAGGCCAACGGCGTCAAGGGCTACACCGGCCGCGGCCGTCTGCTGCCCAACCGCCGCGTCGAGTTCACACCGCGCGACGGCGGTGGCGGCACGGTGCTGGAGGCCGAGAACGTCATCCTCGCGGCGGGATCGCGGCCCGTCGAGCTCGGCGCCGCGCCGCTGCAGGACGGCGTCATCGTCGATTCCAGCGGCGCGCTCGCCTTCGACAGCGTGCCCAAGCGCCTGGGCGTGATCGGCGCCGGCGTCATCGGCCTGGAGCTCGGCAGCGTGTGGCAGCGCCTGGGGTCCGAGGTGGTGCTGCTGGAGGCGCAGAAGGAGTTCCTCAGTGTGTGCGACCGCCAGATCGCGCGCGACGCGCTGCGCCTGTTCCGCGCGCAGGGCCTCGACATCCGCCTCGGCTCGCGCGTGACCGCCTGCGCCGTCAAGCGCGGCAGGGTCGAGCTGGCGTACCAGGACGAGGCCGGCAAGGAGCACGCCGAGAAGTTCGACCGCCTGATCGTCGCCGTCGGCCGCCAGCCGAACACCGAGGGCCTGTTCGCGAGCGAGACCGAGCTGCTGCTCGACGAGTGGGGCTTCGTGCACGTCGATCAGCACTGCCTGACCAACGTCCCCGGCGTGCACGCCGTCGGCGACCTGGTGCGCGGGCCGATGCTCGCGCACAAGGGCGCGGAGGAGGGCATCATGGTGGTCGAGCGCATCGCCGGTCACGACGCGCGCGTCAACTACGACGCCATCCCCTCGGTGATCTACACGCGCCCCGAGATCGCCTGGGCGGGCGCCACCGAGCAGGACCTGAAGGCCGCCGGCCGCGGCTACCGCGTCGGCACATTCCCCTTCGCCGCCAATGCGCGGGCCCACGCCCACGGCGACCCGGCCGGCACGGTCAAGGTGCTGGCCGACGCCGAGACCGACCGCATCCTCGGCGTGCACATGCTCGGGCCCGACTGCTCGGAGCTGCTCGCGATCGCCGTGGTGGCGATGGAGTTCGGGGCGAGCAGCGAGGACATCGGGATGACGATGTTCGCGCATCCGACGCTGTCGGAGGCGTTCCATGAGGCGGCGCTGGGGGTGTATGGGCGGGCGATACATGTGGCGAAGGCGAGATCTGCGGCGGGTGGGAAGAAATAGCGCCGGCTGGATCTCGTCTATCGCGGGGTTGTTGTGAGGAGAGAGAGCAGCGATCGGGTAGTTATTTGCGCTGAGCCAGCCATCTTTTGAGTGAACCCTGACTTTCCCCCGACGGTTTGCCAGCCAACAGGCCTTCCACGCTGATGTCCTCGTCGAGGTCTTCCCAGTGGATGCCCTGGCCTTCTCCGATCAGGCGCCAGTTGCTCCGCTCCCCGGATGTGCCGTGGACGAGGCGTGGGTACCATGCCAGTGGTACCGAGATCGATCTTCCGTCGGTCAATTCAACGATCAGGGCGCTGTCGGTCACGGAAACGCCCACCGCGCGGGGATTCTCCGATTCAGCCGCCAAGGTAGTCATCCCAGGCCTCCGTCAGCTCGGTATGACGAGCTTCGATGATTCTCTGTATTCGCGTGATATCCGTGCGGCTCAGCCCGCCGCCGTGCTGCACCCGCACGGGTGATAGCCAGAATTTCGCGACTCTGTCGTCACGCTCGACATGGATGTGCCGCGGCTCGTCACGGTCGCCGGCATAGAAGAAGAACCGGTTCTCAGTATCGTCGGCATTGGTGATGGCTCCCGTCCATTCTCGCTCAGCTCCGGCATACAGGAAAGTCCCTTATGGCACGGTGCATGGCTTCCGCATATAGGCGTTTTAGCCAATAATGAATAAGAAAATCGCTGACTTATATCTGGGTCACGCGGAGCAAGGGGTGTCTTGATGACGGGACGACTGGAAGACCTGATGCGCGTTACCGCGGAGACGCTGGCGCACTACGACGATCGCGCCGCCCAGTTCTGGGAAGGTACACGCGACCACGATGTGAGTCAGAACATCGATGCGCTCCTGAGGCATGTTCGCGGCGCCGCGCCGCTGCGCATACTCGATCTCGGCTGCGGTCCGGGACGTGACCTGGCGGCGTTCCGCGCCCTCGGACACGAACCGACCGGCCTCGAAGGCTCCTCGGCGCTCGCCGCCATGGCGCGCGAGCATGGCGGGTGCGAAGTATGGGAGCAGGACTTCCTTGCGTTGAGCCTCCCTGTTGAGTATTTCGACGGCATCTTTGCGAACGCATCCCTGTTCCACGTACCGCGCAGCGAGCTTCCGCGCGTGCTGAGCGAGTTGCGCGCGGCCCTCAAGCCTGAAGGCGTGCTCTTCGCCTCGAATCCGCGCGGGAACAACGAAGAGGGCTGGAACCGAGGGCGCTACGGGGTGTATCACGACCTCGAATCGTGGCGGGCATTCGTCGAGGCGGCGGGATTTTCGGAACTGGAGCACTACTATCGACCGGCGGGCCTGCCGATCGAGCGGCAGCCCTGGCTGGCGAGTGTGTGGCGGAAGAGTGGTTGATGGGGGGTGACGGACCGGTATCGCCGTCACACGGGAGATTCGGGGATCGCGAATTTTCCACATGACGCTTTCCAGGCGGGACTGGCGGAATCGGAGCTGGAATATATACTGGCTGCTCAGTTCATGAATCCGATTTTCAGGAGCCTTTAATGACCGACACCGGCAGCCGGGTCCACGACACATCGGCCTTGATCCGCAGCTACTACGATGCCTTCAACGCCGGCGACGGGGAGGGCATGCTCGCGCATCTCACCGACGACGTGATCCACGACGTCAACCAGGGCGAGCGCCGCATCGGCAAGGACCGGTTCCGCGCCTTCAATGAGCGCATGTCGCATCACTACAAAGAGACGCTGACGGACATCGTGATCATGGTCTCCCCGGACGGTTCGCGCGCCGCTGCGGAGTTCACCGTCAATGGGACCTATGTCAGCACGGATGAAGGGCTGCCGCCGGCCAGGGGGCAGCGCTACGTCCTGCCTGCGGGGGCGTTCCTGGCCGTCCGCGACGGACGGATTGCGCGCGTGACCACCTATTACAATCTGTCGGACTGGATCGCGCAGGTTACATGAGTGCGCGCAGATTTCTCTATTTGATGATCCGATGAAGATCGAGCTCTGTTCGCTGAAAGGCGAGGATATCGTCAGTGTGCTGCCCGACCTCGCCCGCCTGCGCATTACCGTCTTCCACGACTGGCCCTATCTTTATGACGGTTCGCTGGAATACGAGCAGGATTACCTGGCCAAGTTCGCCAAAGCCGGCGGCGCAGTTTGCGTAATGGCGCGCAATAGTGATCTGATCGTCGGCGCTTCGACCGGTGCACCGATGGTCGGGGAGACGGAGGAGTTCGTCGCGCCGTTCCGTCAGGCCGGCTACGATCTGTCGAAGATCTTCTATTGCGGCGAGAGCGTGCTGCTGAAGGATTATCGCGGACGGGGGATCGGGCACCGGTTCTTCGATCTGCGCGAGGCGCACGCGCGGGCGCTCGGTGTTTTCACTCATTCGACCTTCTGTCGCGTGGTGCGTCCCGAAGATCATCCACTGAAGCCGGCCGACTATGTGCCGCTCGACCGCTTCTGGAGCGGGCGCGGATATGCGCCGGTGCCCGGTCTCGCTACCAGCTATGATTGGAAGGACATCGATCAGCCTGAGGAGACTTCACACCCGATGCAGTTCTGGATGAAGGCGCTATGATGGCCGCTTCGCAGTTCAGGGTCGCAGCCGCGCAGTATCCGATCGGCCAGCCCGCCACGTGCGAGGAATGGGAGTCGAAGGTCGCCTCGTGGGTCGAGGAGGGAGCCGCGACCGGCGCCGAGCTGCTGATCTTTCCCGAATACGCTGCGATAGAGCAGGCCGCATTCCTGGGGCCGAAAGTCTACAGCGATCTGCGGACGACCCTCGAACGCGTGGCGGCGCTGACCGATGAGCGGGTCGCCTTCCATGCGGCGCTTTCTGCCAGGCACGGCGTGCATATCTTGGTCGGCTCGGGGCCGATACAACGCGCGGACGGCCGCTTCGCCAATGCCGCCCAGCTCGTGGCGCCGACAGGAGCGGTGGGCGTGCAGGAAAAGATGATCATGACGCCCTTCGAGCGCGACTGGGGCGTCACCGCCGGTGGACCGCTGCGCGTGTTCGAGACCGCGCTCGGCCGGTTCGCGGTGCTGGTCTGCTACGACTGCGAGTTCCCGCTGCTGGCGCGCGCCGCCGTCGAGGCCGGGGCGGAGGCCATCCTCGTGCCCTCGTGCACGGAGCGCGTTTCCGGCTATCACCGCGTGCGCACGGGTGCGCGGGCGCGGGCACTGGAGAACACCGTCGTCACCGTGACCAGTCCGACGGTGGGCGAGGCGGTGTGGTCACCGGCGGTGGACCGCAACGTCGGCGCGGCCGGCGTCTACGTGCCGCCCGAGCACGGCGTCAGCGATACGGGCGTGCTGGCGGAAGGCGTACTCGATGTGCCGCAATGGGTGTCCGCGGTGGTGGATCTCGCCGCGCTCCGGCGCCCGCGCGCGGGTGGCGAGATGCGCAACTTCGACGACTGGCGCGCACAGCCTGGCGCCGAGTCGCTGCGGCATACGGTCGAACTCATCTCTCTGCCTTAGCGCCTTACCAGCTTACGCTGGTAAAGAATCCGCCTATATAGATCAGATCGTCCGATATCGACAGTACGCTGACGCGATTGTCCGCGTTCGGCGACCAGTCCCGCAGCCGGCCATCGAGGCCGATGGCCGCAAGGCGACCGCGAGGCTCATCGTCGACCGCGGTGAAGAATCCGCCGGCGTAGATAGTGTCTTCTGCGTATGCCATTGCGTTGATGCGGGACTCGGCGCGCGGAGCCCAGTCATCGCTCAGGACGCCATCGATCCCGACGGCGGCGAGAAAGCGTCGATCCTTGCCGTCGGCCCTGGTGAAGGAGCCGCCGATGTATATGGTCGTTCCATCGGTAACGAGGGCGAAGACGGGGGCGTCGACGGCTGGTTTCCAGCGCTCGCTCATGTTGCCGTCAATGCCGATCGCGGCGAGATATTCCCGCTGTCGATCGTCGATCATGTCGAACGATCCGCCTATGTAAATGACGTCGTCCACGCCCAGGAACGTATAGACCTCTCCGTTGGCGTTGGGCCTCCAGTCCTGCCGTATGTCGCCTTGCACCGTGACCGCCGCGAGATGCCTGCGTGGTTCGCCGTCGACGGACGTGAAGCGGCCGCCTATGTAGATCGAGCCGGCGGCATGGGTGAGGATGAAGACGAGGTCGTTCGCGCGGGGCGCCCAGTCGGTGCGAAGCTTGCCGTCGGTATCGACCGCGGCCAGGTAGTTTCTGGCCATGCCGTCGACGGTCGTGAACGCGCCGCCGACGTACAGTGTGTCTTCGACGAGCGCGAAGGTGTAGACCATGTCGTCGAACGCCGGCGCCCACGATGGATCGACCTGTCCCGACGCGAGTATCCTCGCGATGTTCCGACGTTCGTGTCCGCCCACTTCGCTGAACGATCCGCCGATGTACCAGCCCCCTTCGCCATCGGGCAGTATCGCCCGGACTACGCCTTCGACGAACGGAAAATCCGCGTTGACGGACGTGCTATCGCCGGTGGTCAACAGCGCGGCGCTTCCGCGAAAGGAGTTTGGCGGGTCGATGTCGCCGTGCGGTATCGGGGCTTCGGAAATCGAAGCGGCGATGGAAGAGGGTGCGTCCGAAGGCGGCTGGGCGGTTGCGGCGGCGCAGGACAGCAGGGTGAGCTGCAACAGGGTAATCAAAGTCAGCCGGTGCGCGATCTGCGGTCTCATGGTTCTCTTCGCGGGTATGGATTCATTGCTCGCGTGACCATCGATCCGCCGGGTGTCGCGGGTGCCATGGCTCGTGGCGGATCTTGACATTCATGCGTAGATTTTATGTAATATTACGAATAATTAATACACCCGATATCGGCCCGAGACAGGCACTTTTGCAATGTGGTTCAAGCAGTTCGAATCCATGACCCTGTTCTCGTCGATGACCGATCCGGGTTTGTGTCATTCAACCCCTTGCATTGAGCCGCCTGTATATCGTCTTCCAGCCTGATCCGGGCAGACATATCAGATCCGACGATTCCCAGCTTCCCGTATCTCCCATTGCGTATGGAGCATCGGAAACAGCGATGACCTTTCCAGCAAAGCACAAGCGTTCCCGCGCGCGTTTCGCGCCGTTCGGTTTTCTCCTGGCGCTTTTCCTCGCCGGCTGCGGGCTCAACCAGGATCCCGAGACCCTCATGGTGGGCGGCCCGTTCGAGTTCACCAGCCAGGACCCGGCCCGCGACGGCTACGTCTACACGCGCATGCAGGTGCTGGAGACATTGCTCGAAGTCGACCGTCAGGGCAGATTGCTGCCGGGTCTGGCATCGAGCTGGCGGGTGAGCGAGGACGGACTGTCATGGCATTTCCAGTTGCGGGAGGGAGTCCGCTTCCATGACCGTCGCCGGATGAACGCCGCGGCGGTAGTCAACTCACTGGAGATGAGCCAGCGCAAGCCGGGGGTGATCAGGCTCGCTCCGATCGAGTCCATAGTGGAGACCGGACCCTACAGCATCGCCATCAACCTGCGCGAGCCGTATTCCCCGCTGGGCGCCGTGGTGGCGCACTATACCACCGGGATCGTGTCGCCGGCCTCCTATGCCGGGGAGGGACCGGAGATCGCATGGCTCCAGGGTACCGGGCCGTACAAGTTGAGACAGTACGATCCACCTCATCGCATCGGAGTCATGCGCTTCGATGAGTACTGGGGAGAGCCGGCGTCGATACCCAAGGCCGTCTACCTTACCGGCCATCGCGCCGAAAGCCGCGCCCTGCAGGTCATGGCGGGTCAGACGGACATCATCTATACCCTGGACCCCGCGAGTCTCGACCTGCTGCGGCGGCGTGACGATGTCCTGGTGCACTCGGATACGATTCCCCGGACCATCCAGATAAAGCTGAATTCGGGACACCCGTTCCTGGCCGACCGGGCCGCGAGAGAGGCGATCAGCCTGTCGCTCGACCGCACCGGCATCTCGAACAGCATCATTCGCGTTCCCGGCTCCGAGGCCAACCAGCTGGTGCCGCCGTCCCTGGCCGACTGGCATGAGCCTTCACTGCCTCCGATGAAGCAGGACCTCGATCGCGCCAGGCAGTTGCTGGCGGAGCTGGGATGGATTCCGGGTCCGGACGGGATCCTTCGGCGCGACGGCAGGAAGTTCAGCCTGAGGATGGTCACGTACGCCGATCGGCCCGAGCTGTACGTGGTGGGGACGGCGATCCAGGCGCAGCTGAGAAGGGTGGGTATCGACATCAGTGTTTCGATCGTGAATTCGAGCGGCATCCCGGCGGGACACGTGGACGGCACCCTGGAGATGGCGCTGGTGGCCAGGAACTACGGCAATATCTCCGATCCCCTGGGGCTGTTCCTGACCGACTACGGCGACAACGGCAACGGCGAGTGGGGCGCCATGGGCTGGCATGGCGAGGCGCTGCCGGAACTGCTGCAGCAGCTGAAGGCGGAGACCGACGTCGAGCGCTACCGGGAAACGGCGAGACGGATCTCGAACATCCTGGCCGAAGAGCTGCCGGTCGTACCCGTGATCTTCTATACGCAGCAGACCGCGATCTCCAGCCGCGTGCAGAATTTCACCTTCGATCCGTACGAGCGCAACTACCGGATTTCCCAGATGAGCTTTCGACAGTGATGATAAACCTGATCCTGAAAAGGCTGGTGCAGGCGGGCTTCGTGGTCTGGAGCGTGGGCACGGTCAGCTTCATCCTGATGCGGATGCTGCCGGGCGATATGGCGTTCCGCATCGCCGCGGGACGCTACGGATACGACAATGTGGACCAGGCGGCCGCGGATGCCGTGCGGGCGGAGCTCGGGCTCGACAGGCCCGCCTGGGAGCTGTACCTCGAATGGATGATGGACCTGCTGCGTCTGAACCTCGGCAAGTCCCTGGTCAGCGGCCAGCCGGTCCTGCACGAGCTGTCTCACACGCTGAGCCACACCCTGCTGCTGGCATTCGCGGCGATCGTCCTCGCGGCCGTGATAGCGCTGCCCATCGGCATCTACGCCTCGTTCAAGCGTGACGGCTGGTTCGACCGCGCATCCCTCATCGCCTCGGCGTTTCTGCGCGCGCAGCCGGTCTTCGTCATCGGTCTCGTGCTGATCCTGATATTCTCGCTGCAACTGAAGATGTTCCCGGTGGCCGGGTTCGACGGCCTGAACTACGTGGTCCTCCCCGCGATCAGTCTGGCGCTGGCCATGGGTGCGGTGTCCAGCCGGGTGGTGCGTCACAGCGCGGTCGGCGCGATCAGGTCCGCGTTCTTCACCTTCTCCCGCGTCAAGGGGCTAACGTTCGGGGAGACGTTTCTCCGCCATGGCGTGCGCAACATGGCCCTGCCCGTGGTCGCGTTCATGGGCATCCAGCTGGTCAGCCTGATCGAAGGCATCGTCATGATCGAATCGCTGTTCTCCTGGCCCGGAATAGGGCATGCGCTCGCGCACGCGGTCTTCTCCCGCGACGTGACCGTCATCCAGGGAGCGGCGCTGTGCATGGGGCTGATCTTCGTGTCGCTGAACCTCATGATCGATATCGCCTGCCACTATATCGATCCGAGAGGGAGGGCCGCGGCGTGACGGCCCTGAAGCCATTGAAGCTGAGTACGGAGCAGAAGGCAGGCGCGATCATAGTCGGGGGGCTGGTCGCCTTCTCCGTCCTGGAATGGCTGTTCAATTCGAGCGACTACGCGACCCAGGACCTCGCCAATGCATTCGCCGCGCCGAGCGTCCCGGAGCCGTTCGGCACCGACCAGTACGGCCGCAGCATGCTGGCGAGGATGGGCGCTGCGGTCAGGCTGTCGATCCTGCTGAGCCTGATGTGCGTGCTGAGCGCCGCCAGCATCGGTGTCGTGCTGGGCGTCATCGCGGGCTGGAAAAAGGGGGCGGCCGACCGGGTGATCTCGTTCTTCGTCAACATGGTCCTGGCCCTGCCCGGGCTGGTGCTGATCCTGCTGATCATATCGCTGGCGCCCGGTTCGCTGCTCATGATCTACGTCGCGATATCGCTGGTCCTGTGGGTGGAGTACTTCCGCGTCGTGCGCGCGGTGACCGCGACGGCGGTGACGTCGTCCGCGATGCAGGCGTCGAAGATGCTCGGCTTCGGCTGGCTGTATTGCTTCAAGCGCCACGTGTGGCCTGCGATCGTCAGCCCCGTGCTCACGCTCGCCGCCTTCGGCGCGGCCGCATCCATCCTCGCGCTGGCGGCGATCGGCTTCGTGATGGTCGGGCTGAAGCCGCCCACCGCCGAGCTCGGCTTCATGATGGTGGAGCTGTTCCCCTTCTATAGCGATGCGCCCTGGGTCCTCGTGCAGCCCATGCTGGCGGTGTTCCTGCTGGTGCTCGGTCTCAATCTCCTGGCCGGCAGCAACCGCTGATGAATGCGCTGATCTCCATCGAGGGCCTTTCCGTTCACGCCGGACCGGACTGCCTGGTCGAGAACCTGTCCCTCACCGTCCGCCGGAACGAGTGCCTGACCATCCTGGGCGAGACCGGCGCCGGCAAGAGCATACTGGCCCAGGCCGTCATGGGATTGCTGCCGGCAGGTCTGGTGCGATCGGGGCGCATCCTGCTCGACGGCGTCGATATCGCCCAATTGAGCGATGCCGCCTTGCAGAGGATGTGGGGACGGATGGTGACGATGTTGCCGCAGGAGCCCTGGCATTCGCTCGATCCCTTGATGAAGGGCGGAGAGCAGGTGAGCGAGGTGTACCGGTACGTGCTCAAGCAGGATTGGGCTCAGGCACGCAGGAACGCTCTCAAGGATCTCGAAGGCGTCGGCCTGGGCGGCGATGCGGGTAAATTGCCCGGCCAGCTTTCCGGCGGCATGGCGCAGCGTCTCGCGTTCTCCGCCGCCACCGCGGGCGGCGCGCAGATCATCCTGGCGGACGAACCGACCAAGGGGCTCGACGCCAGCAAGCGCGATTACATCGCCGGGCTGCTCAGGCGCAAGGCGGATTCCGGATGCGTGCTCGCGATAACGCACGACATCGACGTGGCCCGGCAACTGGGCGGCACCATCATCGTGATGAAGG
>OBJA01002449.1_pt1 | contig 10691 bp, 10 predicted proteins | sample 1519751 | NCBI WGS metagenome assembly OBJA01 (sample SAMEA3881238, study PRJEB22517) | soil metagenome | biome: lake sediment; feature: soda lake sediment; material: sediment, water from around vicinity | place: India | collected 2013-12-23 | depth 3 m
GGCATGTTCAGCTCTTTTGGCGATGCTCCGGGAGGCATGAAAGAAGAATTGCAGGAAATCAACATCTCGTTTGGGATGGAATATTGGTACAACAAGCAGTTTGCGCTGCGTGGCGGCTATTTTTACGAACATGAGAACAAAGGTAACCGGAAGTTTATGACGGTTGGAGCCGGTTTAAAACTGAACGTATTTGCACTCGATTTTTCCTATTTAATACCAACCCAACGAAACAACCCGCTGGAAAATACCCTGCGGTTTTCCCTTTCGTTCGACTTTGAATCGTTTAGAAACCAGCGGCGATGATGCCATTCCGCATTGGATATGGATACGATGTACACCGTTTAGCCGAAGGGGAAAGCCTTTGGTTGGGCGGTATTCTTGTTAAACACCATCTCGGGACAGTTGCCCACTCCGACGGCGATGTGCTCATTCATGCTCTTTGCGATGCCATGCTGGGCGCAGTGAAATTACGCGATATCGGTTATCATTTTCCCGATACCTCAGGCGATTTTAAAGATATTGACAGCAAAATTCTGCTGAAAAAGGTCAAGCAACTTGTTGAAAACAAAGGGTATAAGTTGGGAAATGCCGACATGACCATTGCAGCCCAGAAACCCCGGCTGAGGGACTATATTCCTTTAATGGAAGAAAAATTGGCAGAGGTTCTTGAGATTGAAAGTGATGCGATTTCTATCAAAGCCACCACCACCGAGCGGTTGGGTTTTGAAGGCCGCGAGGAAGGAATTTCGGCTCATGCAGTTGTTTTATTAATGAAAACTGAGGCATGAAGAAAAAAACTTTGGTCATAGGCGCCAGTGAAAAACCGGAGAGGTATTCGAACAAAGCAATCAAAATGCTGCGTATGAACGGTCACCCGGTCGTGGCTATTGCTCCCCGGCCCGGCAAGGTTGACGATGTCAGTTTTGATACCGGCAGGAAAAGCTACGAGGAAATTGATACCGTCACTTTATATGTTGGTCCCCGCAACCAGACCGAATTTTATGATTATGTCATCGGTTTGAACCCCAAAAGGGTGATTTTTAACCCCGGTACTGAAAACGACGAATTTGCCGCAAAACTGTCTGATGCGGGAATTCATTATGAAGAAGCTTGTACACTTATTCTGTTAACCCTCGGCAATTACTGATGTTTTTGACAATCAATACGCTTGATGAGTTTAACGGTTTGGTTGGATCAGAGCCGGCAATGTTGGTGTATTTTTCAACCGATAATTGCGGCGTTTGCAAGGTATTAAAGCCGAAGGTAGGCGAGATGCTGAAACAGAAGTTTCCCCGGTTGAAACCATTTTATATCAATTGTAATGAATCTCCGGATATTGCTGCTCAAAACCGGATTTTTGCCGTTCCAACCATTCTGGTGTTTTTCGAAAATCGCGAATCATTGCGAAAAAGCAGGAATTTCGGACTGGATGAACTGGCAACCGAAATCAGCCGGCCTTATCATTTGATGTTCTCGTAATTTATTTTGGCAAACCGGCAAATAAAGTTATTTTTACTCTGCAAAACTAAAGACCTCACATTGAAACCTTTATTAGTCGTTTTTATATTCGTAGTGTGCGCTGCCTGGCATCATGAAGCCCGTGCCGGGAATACCAAAATCGACAGCATTACTGCGTTACTTCCCGGATTAAAAGGAACAGAACTGGCCGATGCCTATCTGAAATTGGCAGAAGAATATCTTTACACCACGCCAAACAAAACCATTGAAAATGCAGAGCTTGCCTTGGCAATTATTAATAGTACGGGGCAAAAAAAACAGCTTTGTTATGCCAACCTGCTGATGGGTGCCGGGCACCTCTACATGGGTGATTTCAGCACCGGCGAAAAATTTACAAAAGTTGGATTGGAAATGGCTCAGCAGATGAACGATCCGGATTATATTTCGATCGGGTTGAGTTCCATGGCTGCATATCATATGAATACAGGCGATTATGATCAGGCGCTCAGGCTTTTTGAAGAAACCCTGGAGATAGCAACCAAAGCCGGGCTCGAAGACCGGGTGGCAAGGGTGAAGTTCAATATCGGTTCAATTCTTACCAATAAAGGCGAAAGGGCGGCCGGTCTAAAACACCTGATCGAAGCACTTAAATATTTTGAAGCGAAAGACAATGTTGCCATCGTTGCCCGTATTTTGAACAATATCGCGGTCAATTATCATTCGTGGAATAATTACGATCTGGCACTCGAATATTACCGTAAAACCCTGCGGGTTTATGAACGGAACGGCGACATCCTTGCCAAAGTGGTTGTCCTGAACAACATCGGCGAAATTTATAAAGACAAAGGGCAATACGAAATGGCGCTGGCTTATTACAACCAGATTTTTGATCTGGCTGAAAAAAATGAAATCGGCGAATTTTATAAGGCTGTAGGAAGGGTTGGCCTGGCCGAAACTTACGCAAACATCGGGAATGACCGCCTGGCCAGGGAAAATGCCGAAAAATCAATGGTCGTTTTTAAAGCGGCCAATATGCAGGAAGGTGAAATAAACGCGCTGCTGGTGCTGGCACGGGTAAACATGAACGAAGGTAAACTGGAAAAAGCGCGGGAACAGGCCGAATTATGTATCGCCCAGTCAAATGCCATGGGGATTGTGGGCTTGGAGCAAAAGGCATATTTGCTGAACTCGAAAATTTTGCAAAAACAGAATAATTATTCCCGGGCGCTGGAAAGTTATACAAAATACGTGGCGATCACCGATTCGTTAAACCGCGAAATGCAGTCGCACCAGTTGGCCCTGCACCGTACCGAACTCGATCTTTCTGAAAAAGAAAGGGAAATTGGCCTGTTGCAAAAAGACAATGAGATAAAGGATCTGCAATTGGTCAGGCAAAAGGCACGGTTGAGAACACTGATTGTGATCCTCGGTTTTTTAGGAATTTTAGTGGTATTGTCGTTCAGCTACAACAAAGCGCGGAAACGGGCCAACGAACTTTTGCAGGAGAAAAACAACCAAATTGTTGAACAGCACGAAGAATTGGTGCAACTAAATCACACGAAAGACAAATTTTTGTCCATCATCGGTCACGATCTGCGCAACCCGATTGGTGCATTTAAAGATGTAATCAGTCAACTGGCCGATTTTCCCGAGATGTTTACAGATGAACTGCGAAAACAAATTCTTGAGGAATTGCGTGATGAAGCAGAAAGCACCTATTTTTTACTCGACAACCTTTTGTTGTGGGCAAAAGCACAGCAAAACAGCATTCAGTTTAGACCTGAAAGGCTGAAACTGAACCTGGTCATCAAAAATAACCTGATTTTAAATTCACGCATTGCTGAAAGAAAAGGGGTTGTTTTAACTGCGGACATCCCTGACGAAATCGTGGTTTACGCCGACCACAACATGGTTGACCTCGTGCTTCGGAATTTAATATCCAATGCGATCAAGTTTACCCCGGCAAAAGGAAAAGTTGAATTGTCGGTCGCTGCAAAAGAAGATTTTTTTGAAATTACAGTCAAAGACACCGGCGTTGGCATTTCCGAAACTGATCTTCCCCGTTTATTCAGTCAAAATGATCATTTGTCAAATTACGGTACTAATAATGAAAAGGGCTCAGGCCTTGGATTGATTCTCTGCAAAGAATTTATCGAGTTGAATGGCGGTGTTATTTCTGTTAGTTCTGAAACAGGAAAGGGGAGTGCCTTTTCCTTCACATTAAAAAGATGCCCGGCGTTTCCGGTTTAAAATAAGCTGTTTATTAAATCCTCGTCGCAACTATTTGGTAAAGTGACTGTCAGGTTCGGGTTAGCTCCCATGGCTCTTCTGATGGCAAAACCTGCCGCTTTGTTGCCCGCCCAGTTTCTTCGCGCAATGCCGTTGTTTACATCCCAATGCAGCATCATTTTCAACCGCGCTTCTGCTTCTTCAGAACCATCAACCACCAGCCCAAAACCGCCGTTAATGGATTCGCCCCAGCCTACGCCGCCGCCGTTGTGGATGGATACCCAGGTAGCGCCGCGAAACGAATCGCCAATGACATTTTGAACCGACATGTCGGCTGTGAAAGCTGAACCGTCGTAAATATTTGAAGTTTCGCGGTAGGGCGAATCGGTGCCGGAAACATCGTGGTGGTCGCGACCCAAAACGATTGGGGCAGTGATTCCTCCACTCCTGATGGCATCATTAAAAGCCGAAGCGATTTTCATTCGCCCTTCCGCATCGGCATACAGAATGCGCGCCTGCGACCCGACGACAAGTTTGTTTTTCCCCGCGTCTTCAATCCACCGGATATTGTCGTTCAACTGCGGCTGAATTTCAGGAGGTGCACCGGCATAAATTTCTTTTAAAACTGCGGCAGCAATTCGGTCGGTCTTCTCCAAATCGGCTGGGTTACACGATGTGCACACCCAACGGAAAGGGCCAAAACCGAAATCGAAAAACAATGGGCCCATAATATCTTGTACATACGACGGATAACGAAACCGCACGCCTTCGTGAAAAACGTCTGCGCCGGCACGTCCGGCTTCAAGCAAAAAGGCGTTGCCATAATCCCAAAAATACATGTTGTTTGTTGCCATTTTATTGATGGCGGCAACCTGCCTTCTTAAACTTTTGTATACTTCGGCTTGAAATTTTTGAGGTTCTTCAGCCAGCAGGATATTGGCTTCTTCGAAAGTCAGCCCAACCGGATAATAGCCGCCGCCAAACGGGTTGTGCAACGAAGTTTGGTCTGAACCAAGATCAACCGGAATATTTTCATCGGCCAGTTTTTCCCATAAGTTGACCACGTTCCCTAGGTACGCAAGCGAAACAGCTTCCTTGTTTTTCCGGGCCAGCTCTATTCGCCGGATCAATAGGTCCAGATCGGAATAAACTTCATCTACCCAATCCTGTTTGCGTCTAAGCTGCACAACTTTCGGATTTATTTCGGCGACAACGCCAACCATACCGGCTATTTTGGCCGCCTTGGGCTGCGCACCCGACATGCCACCCAGTCCGGACGAAACAAATATCTTTCCGCCAGTTTCGTGGGTGCCCTGCATCCGCGCTGCATTCATGAGCGTAATGGTTGTACCATGCACAATCCCTTGCGGACCAATATACATAAACGAGCCGGCAGTCATTTGTCCGTACTGGCTTACGCCGAGCGCATTCATCCGTTCATAATCATCGCGCCCCGAATAATTCGGAACCACCATTCCGTTGGTTACCACCACGCGCGGCGCATCCCGGTGCGATGGAAACAGTCCCATCGGATGGCCCGAATAGAGCGCCAGGGTTTGCTCATCGGTCATTTCTGACAGGTATTGCATGCACAACCGGTATTGCGCCCAGTTCTGGAATACCGCGCCATTCCCTCCATAAGTGATCAGTTCGTGCGGATGTTGCGCCACTACGGGGTCCAGGTTGTTCTGGATCATGAGCATGACGCTTGCCGCCTGCTTCGATTTTGCCGGGTAATCGCTGAGCGGGCGGGCTTTCATTTCATGGTCGGGGCGCAGCCGGTACATATAAATGTGTCCGAAATTACCCAGTTCCTCCGCAAATTCCGGTGCCAAAATGGCATGTTGTTCTTTGGGAAAATAACGAAGGGCATTTTTTACAGCTTGTCTTTTTTCTTCTCCGGAAAGCAGGTCTTTTCGTTTCGGGGCGTGGTTAATCCCAGCCTGAAAGGGTTTTGGGGAAGGAAGTATTGCCGGGATGCCGGCCCTGATTTGCAACTGAAATTCTTCTTTTGTCATTTCCTTTGGTTTTGGTTCACCTTTTGAGAGCATAGGCCTAACGACAAAATTGGGACATTCCCCGATAATAAAAAGTGATTTTAATCGGGGTTTTTCCATATTTGTGACACTTAAAATTAGAGATTAACTATGAAAAAGATTTGGATTGTTTTAGCTGTTATTGCTGTAGTTGTTTTGTTAATTTACTCTTCGGTAAAAGGGACCTATAACAACATGGTGGTGCGTGATGAAGCCGTGGATGCCAGTTGGGCGCAGGTTGAAAATGTTTATCAGCGCAGGGCCGATCTGATACCAAACCTGGTGAACACGGTGAAAGGATACGCTTCGCACGAACGTGAAACATTGGAAGGAGTGATTGAAGCACGTTCGAAAGCTACTTCGGTCAATGTAAATCCTGAAAACCTGAACGAACAATCGTTGCAGCAGTTTCAGCAAGCTCAGGCTGGTCTGAGTTCAGCCCTGAGCCGCCTGATGGTGGTGGTTGAACGTTACCCTGATTTGAAAGCAAACCAAAATTTTCTGGATTTGCAGGCGCAGCTGGAAGGTACCGAAAACCGCATCGCGGTCGAACGGCGTAAGTTTAACGAGAGTGCACAGTCATTTAATACTTACATTCGCACTTTTCCCAAGAATCTTTATGCCAGCATGTTCGGGTTTGAAAAGAAAGCTTATTTTGAAGCTGAACAAGGAGCTGAAAAAGCGCCTGTGGTAACTTTCGAATAAAAAAACAGCAACATGTCAGTACAGGATTTTTTTACAGAAGAAGAAAAAAAACAGATAACCGCGGCAATCGGAAAGGCAGAGTTAAACACTTCCGGGGAAATCCGCCTGCACATGGAGAAAAAATGCCCCGAAGATGTGCTTGACCGCGCGGCCTATTGGTTTGAACAACTGGCCATGCATAAAACCGAACTGCGCAACGGGGTTCTGTTTTACCTTGCGGTCGATGATCATAAATTTGCAATTCTCGGCGATGCGGGGATTAATGCCAAAGTCCCTGAAAACTTTTGGGAAGAAATAAAAACGCACATGCTTGCGAAATTTAAAGAAGGACAATTTGCCGATGGCCTTTCCCAAGGTATCTTAATGGCGGGGGAGCAGCTTAAAACGCATTTCCCTCACCAGGAAGGCGATATCAATGAATTATCCGATGAAATTTCATACGGCGAAAAATAATACAACATGCTGAAAAAATTATCATTCCTATTGATCCTTTTTGTTTCCTTTTCATCTTTTGCGCAGGATATTCCCCCGCGGCCAAACCCGCCGCGCCTGGTCAATGATTTGGCGGAGGTACTTTCCGATGCCGAAGAGCAACAACTGGAACAACAACTGGTTCAGTTTGCGAGGGAAACTTCCAACCAAATAGCCATAGTTACGGTGAAAAGCCTGGAAGGCAACGATCCGTCGGATTTTGCTTTCCGCCTGGGCGAGCAGTGGGGAATCGGCCAAAAAGACAAAAACAATGGTGTTGTCGTTCTTTTTAAACCGAAAACCGGAAATGAGCGGGGACAAATATTTGTTGCCGTTGGCTACGGACTTGAAGGGGTGATCCCCGATGCGGTTGCCAATCGCGACATTGTGGATTATGAGATGATCCCCCGGTTTAAGGAAAATGATATTTATGGCGGGCTGAATAATGGCGTTCAGGTGATTATGTCGTTGGCGAAAGGCGAATTTTCGGTGCAGGAGTACCAGGAAAAAGCAGGTGGCGGCGATGGAGGCTTTCCGTTTTTTGTATTGTTTTTCCTGATTTTCTTTGTCATCATTCCGATTTTCAGGGGTAGAAGACGCTATTACACCGGTGGCAGCAGTTTACCTTTTTGGTTGCTAATGGGCGGAATGATGGGTTCGGGCAGGAGCCACGGCGGTTCTTTTGGCAATTTTTCCGGAGGCCGGGGAAGCTTTGGCGGCGGCGGTTTTGGAGGTTTCGGCGGTGGCAGCTTTGGTGGCGGCGGCGCCGGCGGAAGTTGGTAGCGTGAAGTTCATAAGTGCCTGGGTTCATAAGTGCAAAGTTCGCCGGCGTTAAATCAACTTATGTACTCATGAACTTATGTACTTATGCACTTCTTTTTTATCCCCTGAAAAACAATGCTTTGATGATGTGGCTGGCTATTTTGGGGTTTTCTTTGAGCCGGCGGGTAGAATAACCAAACCATTCTTTTCCAAAAGGTACATAAACCCTCATTCGATGCCCATCTCCCACGATCGAACTTCGCAGGTCGGGCGTGACCCCGTAAAGCATCTGAAATTCGTACCTGTCTTTGGGTACACGATATTTTTTAATCAGCTTCAGCGCCTCTTCAACCAAAAACTTATCATGTGTGGCAATAGCGGCGTACATGTTGTTTTTTAACATGAATTCCAGATCTTCGAGATAATGGTTCCTCACTTCCTGGTATTCTTTATAAGCAATTTCTTTGGGTTCAACATAAATCCCCTTGCAAAGCCTAAAGTTGAGGGGATAGCCGTTGGACGGGAAATTGCTGAAATCAACCAGGTCGTCCAAAGTCCGGCGAAGGTAAGCCTGGATTACCAGTCCAACATGACCGCTGAATTCCCGCTTCAGTTTTTTAAATATTTTCAGTTCAACATCAACACATTGCGAGTCTTCCATGTCGATGCGGATAAAATTGTTCTTTTCTTTTGCTTTGGCGACAATTTCGCGCAAATGCCCGTAACAAACCTCTTCGTCGATCAGCAGGCCAAACATGGTTGGTTTCACCGAAAAGTTGCCCATGATGTTTTCTCCGGTGAACCGTTCGATGATTTCGAGGTACTTGTTTTTGTTTTCTTCGGCTTGTTTTAAACTTACGATAAATTCCCCCAGCAGATCAATGGTCACCTCAATGCCTTGTTTATTCAGTTCCCGTGCAGCATCAAGTCCGTCCTCTATCGTTTCGCCGGCAATGTACCGGTTACTGAACAGCCAAATCAATTTTTTTGGCATGTAAGGGAGCATATTGGCAATTATCTTGTTGAACATGATGTTGTTTCAGTTTATGTTTTTAATTACGGTTGATGCGCTTAAAAATACATACAGGATTCCTATGACATCAATGACCTTTATCAGCCAATAGGCATGATTTTACGCAGTTTTTTTTTATAAAGCGGGCATTGTTGCTGCGGTAAAAAATATTCGAATAAAACGTTATTCCTAATTTTAAATTTTTATTTTTGGCTCAAATTAATTGAACGATTTAGTATATGAAAAACACGTCCCTGATCCTGAACATCGTTTTGGCTGTTGCGGTAGTTGTGCTTTATGTTTTACATTTTAGTGGTAAAAGCACCGGCGAAATTTTTAGCGGAAATTCAGATCAACCCGCGTCACACTCAGACCTGAAAATCGCTTATGTAAAAGTTGACTCATTAATCGTCAATTATGACCTGGCTCAGGAGTTGCACGATGCATTTACAAAAAGTCAGGAAGCATATACCAAAGAATATGCTGAAAAACGCACTTCATTTGAAAAACGTGCCACTGCTTTTCAGGAAAAAGTACAACGGGGAGGTTTTTTGACCCAGGACCGCGCGATTCAGGAACGCGATCGTTTGGTTGGCGAAGAACAGGAAATCCAAAAACTGGATCAGGAACTGTCGGGCAAACTGGCTGAAATGCAGTCGGCAAATAACCAGCGTTTGATCGACAGCCTGATGAAATACCTTGAAGAATACAATGCCGATAAAAAATATACTTACATTTTGAATGCTGGCGATGTATTGATAGGCGATGAGGCACATAACATTACAAAAACTGTGTTGGACGCGATGAATAAAAATTATGCCGAAAACAAAAAGAAATAATTTAATCCCAATACTGACGAAAATCCGGGCTTTGTCCGGATTTTTTTTATTACTAACTTTCCGAAATGAGCTTTGCCAGTCGTTACCTCGAACGTAATATCAGCTTTCCGCCTTTTATCGAAAGGCCGGTGTCGCCAAAACTGGGCATCGTGGTGGTGATTCCGGTTTTTAACGAACCTGCGTTGGTTGATACTGTTAACTCCCTGGCTACCTGTACGCCGCCGTTGCAGGACGTGGCGGTTTTTGCTGTGGTTAACCGCTCCGAAACCTGCGTTGCGGAAATTGAACAGCAGAACTGTCTGTCCATTAAGGAGCTGGAAACATGGAAAAAACAACATCCTGAGGTTTTTTTTCAACTTGGATTGATAGCCCCTCCGCCGTTCCGGAAAAAACATGCAGGGCCAGGTTTGGCGAGAAAGGCAGGGATGGACGAAGCCATCAGGCATTTTGCTGCAATTGGCCGGCATGACGGGGTGATTGTTTCGTTGGATGCAGATACACTGGTTGATAAAAATTATTTCACCGAAATTGAAAAGCACTTTTTTCACCATAAAAAACAGGTTGGCGCCACGCTGAGGTTTCAGCACCGGCTTGAGGAAATTGAAGAGGAATGGCAACGGCAAGGGGCAACGTTTTATGAGAAGTACCTGCATTATTATAAAAATGCAATGGCGTTTACAGGTTTTCCGAATGCCATTTATACGATTGGTTCTGCATTTGCCGTGCGGGCCGATGCTTACATAAAACAAGGCGGGATGAACCGCAGACAGGCAGGCGAAGATTTTTATTTTCTGCACAAACTGACGCAACTCGGTGAAATTGGAGAAATTAACACAACCTGCGTTTACCCTTCGGCGAGGGTTTCAACGCGTGTGCCCTTTGGTACCGGGGCCGCCATTCAAAAATGGGTGCAGGGCGACGAAAGCCTTCGGCTTACCTATAATTTTCAGAGTTTTTGCGATCTGAAACAACTGTTTTTATCGCTGCCGGAACTATACAAAAGTGATCTGCAATCAATCATTGGGCAACTTCCGGCTTCGGTCATTTCTTTTTTAAATGAAGAACAATTTGAAACAGAATTTACGAAGATCCGTGCCAACGTTTCCAGTTTTGATAATTTCCGGAAGCGGTTTTTCCTCTGGTTCAACGCTTTTAAAATCCTGAAATTTTTAAATTTTG
>OBJA01002450.1_pt1 | contig 10682 bp, 7 predicted proteins | sample 1519751 | NCBI WGS metagenome assembly OBJA01 (sample SAMEA3881238, study PRJEB22517) | soil metagenome | biome: lake sediment; feature: soda lake sediment; material: sediment, water from around vicinity | place: India | collected 2013-12-23 | depth 3 m
AAAAGTAGCAAACCTGGGTACCCTGGGTGACAAGGTCAAGGTCAAGTCCGGCTATGGCCGCAATTTTCTGCTGCCCAAGGGCAAGGCCGTGATGGCCAGCAAAGAAAATCTCGCCAAGTTCGAGGAGCGCCGTGCTGAGCTGGAGGCCAAGGCCGCCGAACAACTGGCTGCCGCCAAGGTGCGTGCCGAGAAGCTGGCTGCACTGGGTGCCATCACCATCACTGCGCGTGCCGGTGAAGAAGGCAAGCTGTTCGGCTCGGTAGCGGCCAACGATATCGCCGAGGCGCTGTGCGCTACGGGCGTTGAAGTGGCCAAGCTGGAAATCCAGATGCCCGAGGGCGCAATCCGTCATACCGGCGAGTTTGTCCTGAATGTCCAGACCCACAGCGATGTAGCCCAGGAAATCACCGTGCAGGTGGTTGCCGAATAACATCCGGGTTAACAATACTAGAGGATAGCGGGTAGGGTGTACGGCACATACCCAAGCCCGCTTTTCTCTTAACCCTAATGCTTCATAAATTACACGCGCCCTCGCTGGTCTCTTGATTGCCCAGCACATTTCCCTCAGTCGGGTGTATGAATAACTACACCGCTCCTTCAGGAAATGCACTGAACAATCAATATCCTGCGCGATCATCGCGCGAATTTATGAAACATCCGGGTTAATTGTCACGGCTCTTTCTCTGCTTTAATCCCCCTTCACTTTGGTGCATGATGTGGTTTCCGTAACCATCATCGGCCGGACGCCATGCCAGACAACCTGATCCCATTTAATCGCGACGAAGCCACCGAGGCCCTCAAGGTACCGCCTCATTCCATCGAGGCGGAGCAATCCGTGCTGGGCGGTCTGATGCTCGACAATGGCGCCTGGGACGATGTCAGCGATCGGGTCGGCGAAGCGGACTTCTATCGACGCGATCATCGCCTGATCTTTCGCGCCATCAGGCACCTGGCCGATCACGGCAGCCCCTTCGATGCAGTCACCCTGGCCGAGTGGCTGGACAAGCAGGCCGAGTTGGAAAATGTCGGCGGGATCCAGTACCTGGGGATGCTGGCCAGCAACACCCCCAGTGCCGCCAATATCAAATCCTATGCCGGGATCGTACGTGAGCGCTCGGTACTGCGCCAGTTGTTGCAGGTGGCCAACCAGATCGCCGATTCGGCCTTCCAGCCGGGTGGGCGCAGTGTCAGTGAACTGCTCGACGAGGCGGAAAAGTCCGTCTATCAGATTGCCGATCAGGGTGCCCGCAATACCCGTGGTTTTGTCGGGATGAAGGAGCTACTGTCCCAGGCTGTGGATCGTATCGACAAACTCCATGAATTGAAGAGTCCGATTACCGGCGTGCCAACATGGTTTGATGATTTTGATATGAAAACCTCCGGGTTGCAGAAATCCGACCTGATTATCGTGGCAGGGCGCCCCTCGATGGGTAAAACCACTTTCGCGATGAATATCGCCGAGAATGCGGCGATCAAATCGGGGGTACCCGTGGCGGTCTTCTCGATGGAAATGCCGGGTGAGCAACTGGCGATGCGCATGATGTCCTCGTTGGGACGTATCGACCAGCACCGGGTGCGCACCGGCAAGCTCAACGACGAGGACTGGCCGCGCCTGACCTCGGCAGTACAGATCCTTTCGGATGCGCCAATCTATATTGATGATACCCCAGGCCTGACCCCAACCGAATTGCGTGCCCGTGCCCGCCGCCTGTCGCGTGAGCACGGTCTGGGGATGATTGTGATCGATTACCTGCAGCTGATGCAGGGTTCAGCCAATGCCGTGCGGGAAAACCGCACCACGGAGATCTCCGAGATCTCCCGCTCCCTGAAGGCCTTGGCCAAGGAACTGCAAGTTCCGGTGATTGCCCTGTCACAGCTGAATCGTGGCCTGGAGCAGCGAACCGACAAACGACCGATTATGTCCGATCTGCGCGAATCGGGCGCCATCGAGCAGGATGCCGATGTGATCGTCTTTATCTACCGCGACGAGGTCTACAACGAGGACAGCAATGACAAGGGGATTGCCGAGATCCTGATCCGCAAGCAACGCAATGGCCCAATCGGGGTGACCCGGCTGGCATTCCTGGGCCAGTTTACCCGCTTTGAAAACCTCGCCCATGACTACCACGGCGGTCAGGATTTTGAATAATGCGCCGTACCCAGGTGCATATCGATCTGCCGGCGCTACGTCATAACCTGCAACAGGTGCGCCGTTTGGCCCCAGACAGCCGGGTGATGGCCGCGATCAAGGCCAATGGCTATGGACATGGCCTGGAGCGTGTCGCGCTGGCGCTACCGGATGCCGATGGCTTTGGCGTGGCGAGTATCGATGAGGCCCTGGAACTGCGCGCCATCGGCGTCAAGCAGGCGATCACCCTGCTGGAAGGTTTCTTTCATGCCGATGAGCTGCCCTTGGTTGAACAGCACGCCCTCGATTTGGTGCTCCACCATGCCAGCCAGGTCGCGGAATTGCAGCGCCACACCTTTAGCCAGCCATTGCGGGTATGGCTGAAGATCGATACCGGGATGCATCGCCTCGGGGTGGAGCCAGCACAGGTGGCCGGGCTTTGGCAGCAATTGTTGTCCCACCCGGGTCTGCTGCCGCTGGGACAGATGACCCACCTGGCCTGTGCCGATGAACTCGAATCACCGATGACCTGGCAACAACTGGCGCTGTTTGCCGAACTCACTCAAACCCTGGGGGGGATCAAGGCGATCGCCAATTCAGCCGGGATCATTGCCTGGCCGCAGAGCCATGCCGAGTGGGTACGCCCTGGCATCATGCTGTATGGGGTCTCGCCACTGCTGGGCAATCACGGCGCAGCCCACGACCTGCGTCCGGTGATGACGCTGCGTTCTGAATTGATTGCCACCCGCTGGATTGCCGCCGGTGAGGCTGTCGGCTATGGCGCCACCTGGCGTTGCCCGGAGGCGATGCCAGTCGGGGTGGTGGCAGTCGGTTATGGGGATGGTTACCCACGGCACGCCCGCAACGGCACGCCAGTGCTGCTCAATGGTCACGAGGTGCCGCTGATTGGGCGGGTCTCGATGGACATGATCACCGTCGATCTGCGCAGCCAACCCGAGGCCCGGATCGGTGATCCGGTGGTCTTGTGGGGCAGGGGACTGCCCATCGAACGGGTTGCCGAAGCGGCCGACACCATTGCCTATGAACTACTCTGCGGGATTACCCGTCGGGTCGAGTGTATCGCAGTGGCATGAGCAGGCACTGGCCACAGGTTGGGGTGGGGGCCGTGGTCTGCCATCAGGACTGTATCCTGTTGGTGCAACGCGCACGGCCACCCGGGCAGGGACTTTGGGCCATCCCCGGTGGCAAGGTGCAGGCAGGTGAGACGATGCGTGCCGCTGCCGAACGGGAGATCCTGGAAGAGACCGGGGTGCAGATCCATGCCACTGAGCTGGCCTGGGAGTTCGAGTATATCGAGCATGATGCACAGGGCGGCTTGCGCTTTCACTATGTGATCCTTGATTTTCATGCCGACTATCTGGATGGCTCACCCCGGGCCGGAGACGACGCCATGGCCGCCCGCTGGGTGGCATTTGCCGAGTTGCCGGGGTTGCCGCTGCACCCGGAAACGGCACGACTGCTGCGGACACTGTATCCCGACAAGGTTGTGCTACCGGAATGTTGACAAAAAATGATACGCGCACTGTTCACCCTGCTGCTGTTACCGTCACTCAGCGCCTGCGGCATGGAAAATCCCGGTATCCGTATCGGCACGCTGGTGTTGTTGCCGATCGTGCTGGTGATCGTGGTGCTGTGGCTGCTGCTTGGTCGGGGCGGTGAGGAGAACTGGGATGAAAAGCGCGACCCGGATGATGAGGATGATCATACCGATTATCTGATGTGAGGAATGGCAGTGGCCAAGGCAAAAATGATCTATACCTGCAATGCCTGCGGCGCCCAGCTCAACAAGTGGGCCGGGCAGTGCCCCGAGTGCGAGGCCTGGAATACCATGGTTGAGGTGGTGCAGTCCGCTGCCGCCAAATCGCCGCGTTTTGCCGGTTATGCCGGTGATTCACCACACCTTGGCGTACAGGATCTGGCCACCATCACCCCGGATGATGTGGCCCGCATCCCAACCGGGGTAGGGGAGTTCGATCGGGTGCTGGGCGGTGGCATGGTGGCCGGTTCAGTGGTGTTGATCGGCGGCGATCCGGGGATCGGCAAATCCACGCTGTTGTTGCAAACCCTCGCCACCCTCGGTATGCGTTTTCCCACCCTGTATGTCAGTGGTGAGGAATCACCGCAGCAGATCAGCCTGCGCGCCCATCGCCTCAAGCTGCCGCTGGAGGGGGTGCGTCTGTTGCCCGAGACCCGCGTCGAGGGGATCATCGAGGTCGTCCTCAGGGAACGGCCGCAGGTACTGGTGGTTGATTCGATCCAGACCATCTACACCGAACAGTTGCAATCGGCCCCGGGCTCGGTGGCCCAGGTTCGCGAGAGTGCCGCGCAACTGGTGCGCTTTGCCAAGCAGACTGGCACGGCACTGTTTATCGTCGGCCACGTGACCAAGGACGGGCAACTGGCCGGGCCGCGGGTGCTGGAACATATGGTCGATACCGTACTCTATTTCGAGGGGGACAGCGGCAGCCGCTACCGGGTGATCCGCGCCTTCAAGAACCGTTTTGGCGCGGTCAATGAGCTGGGGGTGTTCGCGATGACCGAGCTCGGGCTGCGCGAGGTCAGCAATCCCTCGGCGATCTTCCTGTCCCGTCATGAACAACAGGTCTCCGGCAGTGCCATCATGGTGACGGTGGAGGGTAGTCGCCCGCTGCTGGTCGAGGTACAGGCATTGGTGGATGAGAGTCATTTGGGCAATCCGCGCCGGGTTACGGTCGGGCTGGAGCATAACCGCCTGGCAATGTTGCTGGCGGTGCTGCACCGCCACGGCGGGATCGCCACGCACGATCAGGATGTGTTTGTGAATGTGGTCGGCGGGGTGCGGGTGACCGAAACTGGCGCCGATCTGGCGGTGTTGCTGGCGGTACTGTCCAGCCTGCGTAACCGTCCCTTGCCGCAGGGCTTGGTGGTGTTTGGTGAGGTCGGGCTGGCTGGTGAGATCCGTCCGGTGCCAAATGGCCAGGATCGCCTCAAGGAAGCCGCCAAGCACGGTTTCCAACTGGCGATCGTGCCGGCGGCCAATCTGGCCAAGCAGCGCTATGACGGGCTGGAGGTGATAGGGGTCAACCGTCTGGAGCAGGCGCTGGCCCATGTAACAGGTTAATCCGGATAAAATGCTTGACCCGTGATCCCGGTGGGGAGTAAATTTTTCCGGCCCCGAACCGGGGTCTATTCCCGAACCTGCACGCCGATGCGCCTGCTCTCTTTCAATGCCTTTCGCACCTTGGGAATCACCGAGGCGCGTTATCTCAAACCCGAACGGATGTTTCGGGAAATGGCGGCCATACAGGAGGCCGACTGCCTGCTTTATCCGGAGTATTGGCAGGTCAACACCTTGGTCTATGCCCTGAAAAAGCGGATCTTCCCCAGCATCGCCTCCTACCACCTTGGCCATGACAAGATCGAGCAGACCCGCGCCTTTACGGCAGTGGCACAGCAGCATGTGCCGCATACCCTGATCCTGCCCTCCACCCCCAGTGCCATCGAGCAGATCCTGGACGAGATGGTGATGCCGTTTGTCGCCAAACGGGTGCGCAGTTCGATGGGTGAGGGGGTCTATTTGATTGAAACGCCCAGCCAATTGCGTGACTATGCCGCACACAATGAGATCCTCTATGTGCAGGAATACCTGCCGCTGCAACGCGACCTGCGCGTGGTCTGGGTGGGACGCAAGGTGATCGCCGCCTATTGGCGGGAACAGGGCGATGGTTTTCATTTCAATGTTGCCCAGGGCGGGGTGATCAATTACGACGATATCCCGCCGCAGGCGCTCAAACTGGTCGAGCAGGTTGCGTTGGGGCTGGGGATCGATCATGCCGGCTTTGATATCGCGCTAATCGATGGCCATCCCTGGCTACTGGAGTTCAATCTGTTGTTTGGCCTCGATGGGGTGAATCGGCTCGGGGTGAATCTTGGCGAACAGGTGTTGGGTTACCTGTACGAACAGAACGGCCAGCCGGACAAGCCGCTCAGTCCGCAGCCGATTGCCGCATGATGACCCGCTAAACCCTAAACCGCCCGACCAGGGCCTGAAGGTCATTGGCCAACTGTGTCAGGGATTGGCCGGCATCGGCCAGTTGCTGTGTCCCCTGCGTGGTATTTTCCACCGACTGGTTGATGGCACTGATATTTCGGTTGATCTCTTCGGCCACCGAACTCTGCTCCTCGGCGGCACTGGCGATCTGCATGTTCATATCATTGATCGCCGCGACCGATCGGGTAATGGTATCCAGTGAACTGCCGGCCTGTGCGGCCTGCTCCACCCCCGCACGGGCCTGTTCGCGCCCACTCTCCATTGCCCTGACGGCGTTGCTGGCACCAGTTTGCAGGCGCTCGATCATCGCCTGGATCTCCTGGGTGGAGGACTGGGTGCGTGAGGCGAGGGTGCGTACCTCATCCGCCACAACGGCGAAGCCCCGTCCCTGTTCACCGGCACGTGCCGCTTCGATAGCGGCATTCAGCGCCAGCAGGTTGGTCTGTTCGGCAATAGCACGGATCACGTCCAGCACCGAACCGATCTGTTCACTCTCCTGTTCCAGGGTATGAATGACCCCGGTAGCACGTTCGACCTCACTGACCAGTGTATCCATGCTGTTGAGCGTCTGTCTCATGACCTGCTTGCCTTCCTGCGCCTCCTGGTTGGCCTGGCGCGCTGCCTCGGCGGCATGGGCGGCATTACTGGCAACCTCTTGTACCGTGGCGGTCATTTCGTTCATGGCCGTGGCAACCTGTTCGGTCTCTGATTGTTGCTGGCCGATCTCCTGATGGGTCAGCCTAGTGATCTGGCTTTGAGTCTCGGAAGCCGTATGGATCTGGCCAACTGATTCAATTACCTGTTGCACCATGCCTTGAACCTTGGCGGCAAATTGATTAAAGGCATGGGCCAGTGCGGCGATCTCGTTGCTTCCTTCTTCAGGCAGGCGGCGGGTCAGATCCCCCTCTCCGTCGGCAATATCGTGCATGGCATTGACGGCCTGACGGATAGGGCAGGTGATTGAATAGCTGATCAGGGAAGAGAGCAACAGGCTGATGGCCAGGGCGATGGCCACAATCCCAATGGTGATATTACGGGCATGATTGATCGAGGCCACATACGCCGAGCGATCCATCACGATCTCCATAACACCGACTGGCTTGCCGCTATAATCGAGCGTCTTGTGCAGATAGACCGCATACTCATTTCCAGCCCGGCTGATGCGTTCAATGATAGCATGCTCGCCCAAGGCTTGTTGTAGCTGTGCAGGTGAGGCCATGGCCGTATCATGTGTGGCGGCAAAGGCCTTGAAACCGCCATCCTCGGGTAAAAACAGGCCAATCTCCACCCCGTATTTGCCCTTGATCTGTTCAAAGAATGGTTGACCGAAAGACATGCCGAACTCGACCGAGCCAAGATGCCTTCCTTGATGGATGACTGGACTGATACCCCGGATGCCCAAACCGGCAACCCCACCCTCCAGGCCACGGATTGCCCTTCGATCACGATTGGTTTCAACCACCGTTTGACGGAACGTACTCAGATCATCACCAAAACGATCCGGACGGTGGACACGCAGCCAGGAAGTGGCTGGTGGTGTGTGTAATTGAAATTGTTCAACGGCGTAATCGTCACGCAGTTTCTGGAAGGCTGGGGCGAGTTGCTCGGCCAGGTAGTCGCGCTCACCTTCGGCAAAGTGGTATTGCAATACGCTGATATTGGCGTAAAGGCTGCTCATCGCCTCGGCCATGCGCGCCTCGGAGTCAAGTTCTGCCTGAACGCTGGTGGCCAGTTGGCGCAATTCATTCTCTTCGGCGGTATGGACTACCTGAGTGATTTGCTGGATCACCACCGGGATGATCATCACCGCCATCAGCAGTAGTACCAGGCCAAAACCAAAGCCGATTCGCTTGCCGATGGACAGATTTTTTATCAGTTGGCTTAACATCTGTTTATCCTCCATTTGGATACCTGGGGGGGTATTTGATTATTATCAAAGAATATCTTGAGAAATTTGCTATGCAACCTTGTTACACCAAGAATGTGAAAATGAAAGTAACAATTGCACCTGCAATCATCTGACTCATAATCAAAATAGTCAAACTAACCCCAGTATCTATTGTGCTAATTAATGATGCAGGTTGAATTTTGTACCACCTTCGCGTAGATTGCGGCACGGTTTGAAAAAGGCAAACTCGACTGAAAGGCGGGTGCGCAAAATTACCGGTCTAAGGAGACGATGGTTTCATGGCCATTCTGATGGGGTAACCCCATTAATTGGAAATTCATGAAATAGTTTCTATGACAGCGGGATAGCCAGACTGGCGCAACATTACTTCATCAGCTGATCGTTGTTGTTCACTCTTCTGTCTGTTCCCCTCTCGTTGCCTTGAGCCGTGGGTTTAATAATAAAAAGCAATAGGGATTGAGGCATGTCCGCCTGGTTAACCGACATGGCACTGATTTATTTTGTCTATGGTGCCGCATTTATGTTTATGGGCGTCAGTATCCTGCGCCAATCAATTCCTGATGTCCGCTGTCCGTTGGCAACGCATATCGGCTTGCTGGCGCTTTTTGGCTTATTGCACGGAACCAATGAATGGCTGGATTTTCTGCATATCGTGCGTGGAGCCGACCCGTTGCTGGATGGCTTACGTACCATCATCCTTCCACTTTCGTACTTCCCGCTGTTTGAGTTTGGTCGACGTTTGATGCAACCCCGTTTGGGGATGCTGGCCTCGTTGTGGCTCTGGCTTCCATTTGGTGGTGTAGTGGTCGTTACGGCGTTATTGACCCACTTTGATGGTGCCAGTGTGGCATTGGCGAGCCGCTATGCCTTAGCGCTGCCGGGTGGCTTGCTGACGGGTGCTGCTTTGTTGCTGTATGCACGCAGTCAACGAGAATGGATCCGTATGCGACAGGTACAGGGTACGTTTTACTTGGCCGGAATAGCCTTTCTGCTCTATGCCCTACTGGGTGGATTGGTGGTTGCACCATATGACCTCTGGCTGGCTCGTACTATCAATACGCAGTGGTTTTTGGTGCAACTCGGTGTTCCTGTACAACTATTTCGTGCTTTGCTGGCTATTGCAGTTGCGCTGGCAGTTTGGCGGATCCTTGGCGCCTTTGAGAAGACACGAACACAACAACTGCGTGAATTATCTGATGAGCGGGGGATGATCCTCGATGCGGCAGCCGATGCGATTATCGGCCTGGATAGCCGGGGCTGTATTACCTTCAGTAACCCCGCAGCCACCCATCTGCTTGGTTACAGTGCCGAGGAGTTGCGTGGCAGCCATCTGCACAAACTGGTTTCTGTGGGCCGTCGGCACTACAAAGAATCGGATGAAACGTGTGGTTTTTGCCGCATCCTGCGTACTGCGGGAAGTTATGCCTCAAGCGAGGAAACCATCCAGCGCAAGGGTGGACAATCCATTCCCGTCGAACTGAGAGGGCGGACAATCCAGGATAGGGATGGAGAGCCCCGCGGGGCGGTAGCAATATTTCGTGATATCAGTGAGCGACTCTTCTATGAGCAGCAACTGGAACGTCAATCCTATTACGATACCTTGACTGGTCTGGCCAATCGAGCACTGTTAAAGGCTCGTTTGGCACAGTCGATTGCGCATGCTCGCCGTCACAAAATGCATACTGCCATACTATTAATTGATTTAGATCAATTTAAAATGATTAATAATGGGTTAGGACATACACTCGGCGATCAGGTTCTGGTGGAAATAGGGAAACGGCTGGAATTGGCAACCCGTGAAACCGACACGATCGCGAGGTTGGGTGGTGATGAATTTGTAATTGTATTGGCTGAACAGGACAAGGGTGATGGAGCCATGGACGTAGCCACTAGAGTATTGGAACTGATAGGCCAGCCAGTACAGACGGGTGGACATGAGTTTTATTTGACGGCCAGCATCGGTATCAGTCTCTATCCACGTGATGGCATGGATGGCGATGTCTTGCTCAGCAATGCTGATGCGGCAATGTATCGCGCCAAGCATCTGGGCCGTAACAAGATCCAGTTTTACGCTGAGGAGATGAACGCCCATTTGAGTGAGCGGTTGGCCATGCTCGGGCAACTACGCCAAGCTGTAGAACGCGATGAACTCGAGCTTTATTTTCAGCCACAGGTATCTCTGCCAGAGGGTCAGCTGATCGGGGTCGAGGCACTGGTACGCTGGCGGCATGCCGAGCTGGGCATGGTGCCGCCAGCGATGTTCATACCACTGGCCGAAGAGAGTGGACTTATTGAGCCCATTGGTGAATGGGTGCTGGCCGAGGCCTGTCGGCAGGCGGTAGCCTGGAATCTGGCTGGCTATCCACCCTTGCGGATGAGCGTAAACCTTTCGGCACGGCAATTTGATAACCCTCTACTTGAAAGGGTTATCGGCACTATCTTGCTGACAAGTGGCCTACCCGCTGAACAATTGGAATTGGAATTGACTGAAACTGCCCTGATCGCCGATCCAGAACAAAGTGCCGCGCATCTTGATGCGATTCGTGGCCTGGGCGTGTCAGTGGCGCTGGATGATTTTGGCACTGGGTATTCAT
>OBJA01002451.1_pt1 | contig 10682 bp, 6 predicted proteins | sample 1519751 | NCBI WGS metagenome assembly OBJA01 (sample SAMEA3881238, study PRJEB22517) | soil metagenome | biome: lake sediment; feature: soda lake sediment; material: sediment, water from around vicinity | place: India | collected 2013-12-23 | depth 3 m
GGGGCCAGCCGCAACACCTTACAAAATATTGAAGTGGGCCGGACACTCCTGGAGATCACCCGTTTATCGGCACAAAACAACATACGGCTGCCCAATGAAATGATAATGCTTGGCAAAGCGTTCATGAACCTTGACCGGGCAGGAAAGAAGCTGGACCCCAACTTCGATCCCACCGAATCAATCCGGAAAAATGCTCCCCGGATTATCCGGAAATCGCTGCTGCAAAGCTTTTCAAAAGGCCATCTTTACGAGACCCTGCTCGATACTAAAAATATCCTGGAAAACCTGCCGGCACGCATTAACGACATTCTGAATGCCATGGCAGGCGACCGCTTTACCCTAAAGCTAAAGGTGATCGATGAAAACGATTTTATTTCCGGACTCAAGGAGTCGGCCAACCGCCTTACCATCGGCATCATTTTGGCCGCCCTTATTGTGGGCGCCTCGCTGCTGATGCAGGTACAAACAGCTTTTACCCTGTTTGGGTACCCCGGCCTGGCCATACTGCTTTTCCTGCTGGCAGTGGTTGGCGGATTTATCCTGATTTACCGGATTATCGACAACAGGAACTAGCTTTTTCAACCCACATTCAACTGCTGACTTAATAAACTGCTGGCGAATAATAAAACAAAGCGGGAATGAAGAGGTGAAAGTAACCCCCGGTAAAAGCTAAGCGCTCTGCCATAAGGGATTTTTTGACCGGCAAAACATACCCCGGTTCTCCTTGCTCCATGCTTTCTGCAGCCGGCTTTTTGTCACATCCTCTCTGCACTTTGCCCGCTGCCCTTAGTTTTTAAAAAAGTTAAATTTTCATTCTCTGACTCACTTTTATCAAAAGTTCACCACCCGGTGCCGCGCTTTAATAAGCATAAAAACACCGTACAGCAGCAGCCCAAGAGCAATAACGGCAAGCACCAGGGTTCCGAATTCGTTCTGCAGGAAGTCGAACGCCTCCTTCGTGCCACCGCCGTTGTCCGAATTGTGCGTTGCAGCAGCCCTGAACGTCAGAAAAGCGATGATGGCAATGACAACTCCACGTGCCGCATAACCGGCAACCCCCGACACATAAACCAGTTTTTGGGCTTTTTCACTCAGGTGCTGATCCTTCACCTTGTTTTTGAAATTGCCCGACCAGGCCCGGTACCCCTGGTAAATGGCCTTGCCCAGGTATACCAGGGCGATGCCTCCCACAATAATCTGCCCGTAGCGATGCCCCAGGGCTTCCGAAATGAAGGAATTACCCCCGCCGTTTGAACCTGAACCTGAACCCATTAAAATTTGTATGGCAGTGAAAGCCAGAAACCCATAGATGACCCCGCTCGAAAAATAACCCAGACGCGTGGCAAGCCCTTTGGCTTCTGTGCCCTTGCCCTCGGGATCGGCAAATGTCTGGTAGAAACGCCAGAACACGTAGGCCATTATACCGGCAGCCGTGGCCGCCAGCAACAGCTGGCCCCCAATTCTGCCCGACAGAAATTCAAGCACGCTGTTGCTGTCCGACTTCATACCGCCCATGCCCAGGGCAGCCATAAAGGTAAGCCCGCCCAGCAACAGGTATACAAATCCCTTGGCAGCAATTCCAAAACGAATGACGTACTCTTTTTTCATTAAATGAGGGTATTTTCTACTATAACAACCGGGGTATGATTTTTTGTTCACCCAATGCTGTACGAAATGCGCACTCCAGCCGGTATCAATACAGCCAGCTGTTCTCCTTCCCGGAAACCGGAAAAAAGCAAATTCCGGCCCATACCCTCGCCGGACCTTCGCCTGATTAAATTCAATTGAACACGGCGTAGATCAGGTGAAGAAAGGGGAGAATACGGAGTTTCAATTACTGCCTCATTTATCGTATACCTTCACCTCAACCTCGCCATTGGCTACCAACAGGGCATTCATCGCCAGGGCTTCCAGTTCATCTTCACCGGGATAATCGATAACAGGTCCCAGGAATTCCACCTTTTCACGGAGTGCAGCCACAAGGTTTTTACTGAATGCCATACCTCCGGTGAGCAGAATGGCATCGATGTTCCCATTCAGAACCACCGCCATTTGGCCGATCATTTTTGCCACCTGGTAGTACAATGCTTCCTGTATCAGTTTTGCCTTCTGGTTTCCCGAGGCTGCCATTTCCTCAACCTCTCGGGCGTTGTTGGTACCCAGGTATCCTACATACCCTCCTTCGCCCACCACCATCCGGCGGATTTGGTCTTCGGAATACCTTCCACTGAAGCAAAGATCAATAAGCTGCCCCACCGGCAGGGTGCCTGCCCGTTCGGGACTGAATGGCCCTTCCCCGTCGAATGCATTGTTGACATCCACTACCCTGCCTTTTTTATGGGCTCCCACCGATATGCCTCCCCCCAGATGAACAACAATCAGGCTGAGCTCTTCATACTTTCTGCCGCACTTTTTTGCATGAAGCCGTGCCGTTGCTTTTTGGTTCAGGGCATGGAATACCGAACGCCGTTCAAATTTCGGATGACCCGCAATCCGGGCTACATCTGACAGTTCATCGGTCACAACCGGGTCAGCAATATAAGCGCATGCACCCGGAATCTGAAGGGCAATGTAATCGGCAAGCAATGGCCCCAAATTACTGGCATGCCGGCCTAAGATGCCCTGGCGCACGTGCTCGAGCATCCGGTTATTCACTTTATAAACACCCGATTGCAGGGGGTAAGTGAGCCCTCCCCTGCCAATAATTATCTTTAGGGCATCCACCTCGATTCCCTCTTCAACAAGGGCATCGATAATTAATCCTTTACGGAAATCAAACTGATCAACCACATTATTATACCGCATCAATTCATCCATCGAATGGCGGATTGTTTTATTCAGAACGCATTGGCTGTCGAAATAAACGGCAAATTTTGTTGAAGTGGAACCCGGATTTATTGCAAGAATTCGGTGCATACATTAAACTGCTTAACTGATTAGTGAAGCCAGCGCAATGGAATTTAATTTTGTTTTTTCACTGTCGCCCCGTGAGGAAACAATGGCAGGCACTTTAGCTCCCACAATAATTCCTGCCATTTGGGCCTTGCACAATTTCGAATTGGTTTTATAAAACACATTCGCAGCATCGATGTTAGGGAACAAAAGGCAGTCGGCATTCCCAGCCACCGGAGAAGTAAAACCTTTTATCGATGCCGACTCGCGGTTGATGGCCACATCCAGTGCCATGGGCCCATCGACAAAACCGCCTTCAATCTGCCCATGTTCCGCCATCTTGGCAATGGTGGCTCCATCCATGCACGACTGGATTGAAATAATGATCTGCTCGGTAGGTGCAATAACAGCTACATTTGGCACGGCAATGCCCAATTTATGTGAAACATTTATAAGAAATTCGGTAATTATTATTTTCTGCTGCAAGTCGGGGTAAGGAATGACTCCGGCATCGGAAAACAGCAGCAGCTTGTGATAATTTGGATTCTCCATCAGGGCAACATGGCTTAATATGCTTTTTGAGGCGACCAGTCCAAATTCCTTCTTTAACAATACCTTCATGAACTTATCGGTCGACACCATCCCTTTCATTATCAAATCCGCTGCGCCTTCATGAATCAGTTCCACGGCTTTTTCAGCAGCCTCCCTGTCGGAACGGGTATGAATGATATCGTAGTTTCCGGCATCAATTTTTAACTCACTGCAGGTTTGTTCTATCTTTCCCCTATCGCCGGTAAGTATTGCCGTAACCAGCCCCAGCTCTACTGCCTGATTCAAAGCTTCAAGCGTATTGGCATCTACCCCGTTAACAGTTACAAGTCTTTTTTCAGGCTGTTTTTTAACAAATTCAAGCAAATCGTTAAAACAATGTATTTCCATTAATTAAGTTTTCCACTAATTTAGAACAATCATTCCTGTAATAAGATAACATTTCTCATTATTCTGAAAGTTTATTGAGATCCGGTCCTGTTTCAGCTCCCCGAAGTTATGTTCTCCATCCGGATTCAACCATGCGGGTTACCTGACGGGCGATTTCAAGTTCCTCATTTGCTGCCACAACGGCTATAGTCACCCGGGAGCCTGTTTTGCTAATGACGGAATCTCCTGCTTCGGAACAGCGGTTTTTGTCAGTATCCAGTTCAATTCCCAGAAATTGAAGGCCCCGGCAGATCTCTTCCCTTGCCCTGCAGCTGTTCTCTCCTACACCTCCGGTAAAAACAAGGGCATCGAGTCCTTCCAATGCGGCAGCATAGGCCCCGATGTACTTTTTCACACGGTAATGGTACACATCGAGCGCTGTTTGTGCCCTGGTATTGCCGCTATCAGCAGCATCGGCCACTAACCGGTAATCGGATGAGATACCCGAAAGACCCAATAAACCTCCCTCTTTATTGATCAGGTATTGGACCTCGCCGCCTGACAACTTATGTTTTTCCATCAAGTGAATAAGTATGCCGGCATCGATATCGCCACAACGGCTGCCCATCATTAAACCTTCGACTGGTGTAAAACCCATTGAGGTATCTATCGATTGGCCCTGTTGAACAGCAGTTACCGAAGCTCCGTTTCCCAGGTGACAGCAGACAATCCTGCTTGTCTCAACAGTTAGTCCTGCCAGTTTACAAACCTTTTGAGAGGCGTATTTATGCGAAGTACCATGAAAACCATAACGCCTGATTTTGTGTTTTTGGTACCAGTCGGGCGATATGCCGTAAAGAAATGCCCTTGGGGGTAAAGTCTGATGAAAAGCGGTATCGAAAACACCGGCCTGCAATACCCGGGGCAAAAGCTGCTGGATCGTTTTTATGCCGGCCAGGTTGGCCGGATAATGCAACGGGACAAGGGAGACTGAGGATTCCATAAACATAATCAGTTCCTTTGTAATCTCCTGGCAGCCGGTTCCCTGCTCTCCTCCGTGAATGAGCCGGTGCCCCACTACATCAACCTCGTTCATTGAAGTAAGGCATTCGGATTCTGGCCTGACAAGTTCATCGAACAGGGCTTGAAAAATGACGTTGAATGAATATTTTTCAATCGTGAAGGTCACTTTTCGCACCGGAGTTTCAAAATAAAAATCCGCCTGCCCGTGTGTGTTCTGCACGGCTTTACCATGCATAAGAAACTTTTCGCCCGGCATTTCAAACAACTGAAATTTAACAGAAGAACTGCCGCTGTTTACAACCAGTATAATCATTGCGTAAATGCTAATAACCCTATAATATACTAATTCATCATGTAATGTAGAACAGAATTGCACTTGTTTTGCAATAGAAATATTCATAATACTTTTTTCAGAAAGTTTTTTTATGTATATTATCACCGTTTTCTGTCGGGATATTTACAAATTCAAAAGGAAACGTGCAAACCATTTATTTACCATACATTTTTTTTGTTTACAACTTCGGATACTTATGCGAAGCAATTATAAATAAACATCCATTTGACAGGTTTTCAACGGGAAAAAGAAGGTCATCCGGAATTTTATAACAGGCCTGCTTTGCATAAGCAGCCAGAGAAATGAAGCATTAATATTCACTGTTTTAAATTTAAATTTATGGTAGATAAAATTACAGATCTTGCCGGTTATCTTGAGAAATACCGGCAGAGCGTTGCCGATCCGGAAGGATTTTGGGGCGATATTGGCCAGGTTTATCAATGGCATAAGAAGTGGGATAAGGTACTCGACTGGAAGTTCGAAGGCGAGGGTGCCCCCGATGTGAACTGGTTTGTTAATGGAAAACTGAACATTACAGAAAACATATTTGAAAGAAATATGGAAAAACGTAAAGATCAGGTGGCCATTATCTGGGAACCCAACGATCCCAAAGAACAGGAAATAAGACTTACCTACGGTGAGCTGTTTGAAAAAGTCAAACAATTTGCCAATGCCCTTAAAAAATTAGGCGTAAAAAAGGGCGACCGGGTGGCCATATACCTTCCCATGATACCGGAGCTGGCCATTGCCATGCTTGCGTGTGCACGCATTGGTGCCATTCATTCAATTGTGTTTGCCGGCTTTTCGGCATCGGCCCTGGCCGACCGGATAATTGATGCGCAAGCTAAAATCCTGATAACCTCCGATGGGGGGTTCAGGGGAGCGAAATCCATTCATCTGAAAAATATCGCCGATGAAGCCTTAACAAATTGCCCTTCGGTGGAATTGTCGGTTGTTTTTAAAAGAACCGAGGAAGATGTCCACTGGGAGGAAGGACGAGATGTCTGGTGGCATGAGCTCATTCAGGGAGAAAGCACATCAAACGATGCCGAGGTAATGGATTCGGAAGACATGCTTTTTATTTTGTACACATCGGGCTCGACAGGCAAGCCCAAAGGTGTTGTACATACCACGGCAGGGTATATGGTTTATTCGGAATATACGTTTAAAAATGTTTTCCAATACAATGAAGGCGACATATATTGGTGTACAGCCGATATCGGGTGGGTTACCGGCCATTCCTACATCGTATACGGACCACTGCTTGCCGGGGCAACTTCCCTGATGTTTGAAGGGGTACCAACCTGGCCCGATGCAGGCAGGTTCTGGGAAGTGGTAGATAAATATAAAGTAACCCATTTCTATACAGCTCCTACAGCCATTCGTGCATTGATAGCACAGGGCGACAACTGGGTTCTTGATCACGATTTGAGTTCACTCAAAGTATTGGGTACAGTGGGGGAACCCATAAACGAGGAAGCCTGGCGCTGGTACCACGATGTTGTAGGAAAATCACGCTGCCCCATTGTGGATACCTGGTGGCAGACCGAAACCGGCGGCATTATGATTTCTCCACTGGCCGGCATTACTCCCACCAAGCCTTCCCATGCTACACTGCCCCTTCCGGGAATACAGCCAATTTTGGTTGATCCGGAGGGCAATGAACTAAAAGGAAACAGTGTGGAAGGAATTCTGTGCATTAAGTATCCCTGGCCCGGAATGTTACGCACTACCTATGGCGATCACCAGCGCTGCTTTAATACATATTTCTCGGCATTCAGGGGACTGTACCTCACAGGAGACGGAGCCAAGCGCGACGAAGAAGGATACTACCGGATCATTGGCCGCATTGACGATGTAATCAATGTTTCAGGTCACAGAATAGGAACCGCCGAAGTAGAGGATGCCATTAACCAGCACCCCAAGGTGGTGGAGTCGGCTGTTGTTGGTTACCCGCACGAAATAAAAGGTTCGGGTATCTATGCCTATGTAATTTGTGAAGATTTATCGGACAAGGAAATGGCAACCATTGAGAATGAAATCAGGGCTACGGTCAATAAATTTATCGGTCCGATAGCCAAACCCGATAAAATTCAAATCGTAAGCGGGTTACCCAAAACCCGTTCAGGAAAAATCATGCGCCGGATTCTGCGTAAAATAGGGGAAGGCGATGCCAGTAATCTGGGAGATACCTCTACACTGCTTGATCCGGGAGTTGTTGATGAGATCATCAATGGAGCAAAAGTTGAAGTAAAACGTTAATTCGTAATAAAAAGGCATCTTAAAATCAGGATGCCTTTTACTTTTTTCGAACTTTTAGTTGCCGGTTATAAAAGGAGTATGAACATTAAGCCATACCCGGTGATTGACACTGAAAAATTCATGCATACGTTGCCTGCTGGTATAATCAGGCATTTATTCAAATAAAAAATTACACTTTTCATGTTATGGAAAACCAAAAGACATTTAACCGCGGATTCGTAATACTAGGTGCCATTCTGATTCAACTTGCCCTGGGGGCTATTTATGCATGGTCGGTTTATACCCGGCTGCTTGTTGAAGAAGGCTGGACCAGAACCCAGACACAACTGGTATTCTCCACAGGACTGGCAGTATTTGCCATTGTCATGGTAATCTCAGGGCGGATGTTACCAAAGATTGGGCCCAGGAAACTGGCTTTAGCCAGTGGCATCGTGCTTGGATCAGGATACATTCTTTCAGGTGCATTTGGAGCCGGAAATTTCCTTACTACCTTGTTTTTTATAGGCGTAATGGGGGGCAGTGGAATAGGGTTAGGGTATGTGGTGCCAATAGCAGTAGGCATGCGCTGGTTTCCCGACAAAAAGGGCATGATTACCGGCCTGGCCGTTGCAGGATTTGGCTTTGGGGCCACCCTGTGGATGGCTCTTGCCGACAGGCTGGGCCCGCTTGGTGGTGGTGAACTGCTGGTTTCAATTGGAATCTCAAACACTTTTATAGTTTATGGAATTGCATACCTGCTCATTGTTTCAGTAGGAAGCATATGGATGGTGTTCCCACCCGAAGGCTGGCTGCCTGATGGGTTTATTCCCCCAAAGGCAACAAAATCAAACGCTGCGGGAACAATTAATTTTAGCAGCAGCGAAATGCTGCGGACACCTCAGTATTACCTCATCCTGCTTACTTTTACATTTAGTGCAGCAGCCGGGCTGATGAGCATCGGCCTTATGCGGCTTTGGCCCCAGGAGGCCTTGACAAGAACTGGAATTTCTCCCGAAGCAGCCGGGGCGGCCGCTACTTTGGCAATGGCAGTGTTTTTTGCCCTTTTTAATGGGTTGGGAAGGATTGTATGGGGAATCATAAGCGATAAAACAGGAAGAAAAAAATCAATAATTATAATGATGGTCACCCAGGGGCTATTTGTTTTCCTGTTTCAATGGATGGCTGGAAACATATACTCCCTATACATATTCGCCATGCTTATAGGTTTTAATTTCGGGGGCAATTTTGCCCTTTTCCCAACAATTACAGCAGATACATTTGGGACAAAATACGTAGGTCAAAACTACGGTTGGGTTTTCCTTGCATATGCTGCGGGAGGAATCTTCGGTCCGGTAATGGGCGGAAAGCTGGGTGATCTGAATAATTTTCCTCTTGCATTTACAATTTGTGGCATACTTTGTCTTATAGCTGTTTTAACAATTAGCCTGGTAGTACCTGCAAAAAAACATACTGAAAAAAAATCACTGAAATCAGAAATACGAATGAAGCAACCCAGTATGAGCTAAAAGTAAAACAAAAGGCCTCAAATGAAACAAATGCACTCTGAACCTGCCGGTTTTGTGCGGGTGAGTACATCTATTGAGTAATATCTGCGTCAGAAAAATACTCAGACATCAGCAGAAGAATACAGGAAATTTCAGGAATGATGTGTAATTTAATGTTTTTAAACAGGTAAATCTTTTGTTGTTTTTAAACATAAAATCACATTTCTTAACCCCCAAACACAACATAATGTGCTGACAGCAAACCCAATAAACCGATTATTAAATTTCGCAGGCAATCGCACAAAAAATTTTCTAACATGGTTTTTTTTCCTGATTTTTATAGGCAATTTGTAAGGCCCCTGAAACCGGACGTTGAGAATTAATAACTTAAAACAACATAACGATGGCCATAAAGAAATTAGACAGCATTTTTAAACCTAAGCGGATAGCATTAATTGGCGTTTCGAACAATCCAAACAGTGTTGGAGGAATTACATTGCGGAACCTGGTCGGTGGCGGGTACAATGGAGTTGTTTATCCGGTTAATCCCAAAAGGGAAGCAGTTTTTGGCATTCCCTGTTACCCGGATGTAAAAAGTTTGCCCAAAGTTCCCGACCTTGCAGTTATAATGACGGCCGCCAAATTTGTTCCACAACTTGTACGGGAATGTGGTGAGGTAGGCATCCATGGTATAATAATCATGTCAGCCGGATTTAAAGAAGCAGGTGAAGAAGGTAAAAAGCTGGAAGATGAAGTAAAATCCGAAAAAAACAGGTTTCCCGACATGCGGATCATTGGCCCCAACTGCCTGGGAATTTTAGTACCTGGACTTAGCATGAATGTAAGCTTTGCAAATGGGATGCCTGAAAAAGGTCATGTGGCATTTATATCACAATCAGGTGCACTTTGTACTTCGGTGTTGGACTGGGCATATGAATCGCACATAGGTTTTTCATATTTCGTTTCCATTGGGAATTCGATGGATGTTAATTTTGGCGATCTGATCGATTATTTCGGGCAGGATCCGGGTACCAAATCGATTGTATTGTATGTTGAATCGCTTTCGAATGCACGCACTTTTATGTCAGCGGCCCGTGCCTTTTCACGTGAGAAACCCATTATTGTTTACAAATCGGGAAGATTCCCTGAATCGGCTGCAGCAGCTGCATCCCATACAGGGGCACTGGCATCGGAAGATTCAATTTATGATGCAGTTTTCCGCAGAGCAGGTCTTGCACGTGTTTACGACTTCGGTAATATTTTTGATTTTACCGATCTTGTTGGACGCAAACGAATACCAAAAGGAAATAGGCTGGCTATAGTTACAAACGCCGGAGGGCCTGGCGTGATGGCCACCGATTCACTCATATCGTGGGGAGGGAAGCTGGTTCAGCTTTCTGATGAAACAATGAACAAGCTCAACGAATACCTGCCTCCCTTCTGGTCGCATGGAAACCCGGTAGATGTTCTGGGGGATGCCACCCCGGAACGGTTTGCAAAAGCTACTGAAATTGTTCTGGAGGATCAGGGAGTGGATGCAGTCCTTGTTTTACTTACACCCCAGGCAATGACAGCGCCAACCGAAACGGCAGAGGCCATTGCACAAATGGCAACCAAAACGTCTAAAACAATTATGGCAGCGTGGCTTGGTGGAGCCAGCATGCGCGATGGTATACAGGTTTTCAACAAAGCCGGAATTTCAAATTATCCAACCCCGGAACAGGCAATCAGGGCATTTATGACACTCTCGCATTATGCCAAAAATCTGG
>OBJA01002452.1_pt1 | contig 10681 bp, 9 predicted proteins | sample 1519751 | NCBI WGS metagenome assembly OBJA01 (sample SAMEA3881238, study PRJEB22517) | soil metagenome | biome: lake sediment; feature: soda lake sediment; material: sediment, water from around vicinity | place: India | collected 2013-12-23 | depth 3 m
AAATTGTCGGAAAAAGCATAGTTTGCATGAGTACCTATTAATGTTTTCCGTTGCACACTGAAGAGGTCTTCGCTTTCGGTGCTGATCTGAATCGGCGTACCCGACTCGAGGTAAGCCGGGTTGATAATTTTGACCCTGCCGAGCGTATAATCGACGGTGTAGTCAACGTACTCCTGCAGCTCCCGTCCGCCGGCAGTCACCTTCACCGATCCTTGTGCAACGTTCATTGCCCCCAGCGCAATTTCTGAACTGGACGCGCCTTCGTAGCTTCCTTTCAGGATAAATTTGCTGTGTTTGGTATCTTGTTCGGCGTAAGTTTTTGTTGAATCATAAAGCGACTGGTAAGTATATTTTGCCGCCAACACCGGGTCAGCAATAGAGTCGGCCAGGTTTTTCCCGAATGGCTCCAGCACCGGAAAAATAACCCTTCCGTTGGACGAAAGCACCGTCACGCCTTCAATATAATCGAACACCCCGTCTTTTCCCGGGTCAAGCTGTGAGTTGAGGTTGTCAACATTCAGCACGTTCAGCAAAATATGCCCTTCAATCCTCGATTCGGGCAAATAATTGATGTCGGTACCGGAATCGTTCTGATACAAAACATCCAGAATAAAATTTTTCTTCGACAACTGGTAGGCGTTCAGGCTGTAAACGTTTTTCATCATCAGATCCCAGGTCGGAAATCTCGGCGACAGGCTGGTGCCTTTCAACATTTTCATAACCAGTGTTTGCGGTGCTTCAATGCCGTCGGTCGAAAACTCACCCACCTGGTAGGTTCTCCCGTTGGCCGTGTAGTTGTAAGCCACCATAAGCACCTCGTCGGTATTCAACGACGAATTGAGCGAAATATAGCCCAGGTTTTCGTGTACGGTATATTCCGAAGGATTCAACTTACGCGCCTGCTCCACCTTTTCAAAATCCTGCCCGCCCCTGAAACCCGCTGAAGACAAACTTTGCAAAGTTTTGTTGATCAGGTTCACTTCGCGGATGGCGCTGTAGTTGGTAATAATTTCGTTGTAAAGGTTGTTGGCATCGTTGTATGGATACACATTATCGGGATAAGGTCTTCCTCCGGGCTCACCAAACGCGGGAATTGTGTTGTAAATATTCGCCGAATGTTCACCCAAATCCATAAAAGCCAACACATTGCGCGACTCACTGGTCTGATTGGCTTTGTTGGTCACCCATACTTCAATTTTGTTGATGGTGATCGACGAGCGGATAATCGGCAATTTTGCCAGCGCCTGGTTGTAGGTGTCGCGGAAATAATGCGCCAGGAAAAAATGCCGGTTGGCATCATAATCCAGTGCTTTAATCTCGAAGGTCGATTTTTGGGCGCCGCCCTGTGTTTCGATAACCTGTGTTTCGCCTTTATTTTGAGAAAAAATGGTGGTCAGGTTCAGCTTTCCAAACTGCATTTCGGTTTTTACGCCGAACAGGTTGGTTCCACCGGTGATGAGCGAACCATTCAGCGGCAGCGAAACATTGCCCGCTTCCACTTTTTTCAGAATCTCATCTTCATCGCCTGAATAGTCGATGTTCATTTTATTTTCGTAATCGAAAGTGGCTTCGGTATTGTAATTGACCCGCATCTTCATTTTTTCGCCGATGTTTCCCATCACGTTCATCTGGATTTTCTGGTCGAAATCGAAGGTCGGAGTCTTACGCAACCTCTCAGGAATGGCGGGGTTTTCCGTTTTGTTCATCTGGTAGCCGAAGCTCACCTCAACGTACCCTTGGGGGCGGATATCTATGGTGTTTCCGCCAAAAATACGGTTAAAAGCTTCGCCGCCCACAGTCAGCCTTGGGATCAGAGAGCCCTGATTTTCCATGTCGAGCTGGTTGCCGCGGGTGCGCCAGTAACTTTGGATTGAATTTTTAAAGTCGTAATCGACATATTCTTTCAGTGACATCGTCTTCGGCAACCGGTAGTTGAACTGCCCAATCTTCTCGTAGAAAATATACTGGCCGGTCACCGGATCGTACACCACTTCGGTGCGGATGTTTGAAGGGCGGTTTAAAAATAATTCTGAGCTGTCTTTCCGGCCGGGATAATCAAAAGCGCCGGCATCGCGAAACGGATAAGGCAGTGTGCCGGTCGTATCAATTTCGACCGTATCGTTTGGCAGGTGAAAATTTGTCTCGGGTTTTTGTGCTGTTTTCCCAGGGTTAGCGATCCATCCCATGCTCAATATTCCCGGAAAAACAACTGTTAAAAAGATATTTTTCAAGCGTGTTTTCAATGCCGTCTTTTTCAAAAATTACAGGCCTTTCAGGGCCATCTTTATGGTTTGTTCTACGGTTAGGTCCGGATTTGATTTCAGAAGTTTGTCCAACTCTTTTTCGATATTCTTCCTGGCAAATCCCAGCATCACTAATGCTGATAACGCTTCTTCGCGGATTGTATTGTCTGCCGGTGAGATTAAAATTTGCCCGCTGCCTGCAGTTTTACCAATTTTATCTTTCAGGTCGATAATTACCCGCTGGGCAGTTTTTGCGCCAATGCCTTTAATTCCCTGTAAAAGCCTGACATTTTCTTCTAAAATCGCCTGCCTGATTTCTGCCGTCGACAGCGACGAAAGCATCATCAGCGCCGTGTTTGAGCCGATTCCGCTCACCGAAATCAACAAACGAAACAACTCCCTCTCGGCCATCTCAGCAAAACCGTAAAGCAGGTGGGCATCTTCACGAACAACCTGGTGCAGAAAAAGTTGGGCTTGCTCTTTTTTGTTAATAATAGAATAGGTGTTAAGCGAAATATGAATAAAATAACCAATCGAACCAGCTTCAATCACAGCATTTGCCGGTGTCAGGTTTATTATTTTGCCCTGAATGTATTCGTACATGGCCGTGTGTGATTAAATTTCGGGCTCATCACCTGACAGGTCAATCGACTCATCGACCTGATTCGGGTTGATGTCATATTTTCTGAGCGGGTTTTTGCTGATTTCGCGATACAGTTCCCGGCTTTTGTGCACGTCAATGGCCAGATAAAGCGCTTGCCGGAAAGAGTCGGGCGATGCTTTGTCTTCTCCTGCTATGTCGAATGCAGTGCCGTGCGCCGGCGAAGTGCGGATAAACGGAAGGCCCGCGGTGTAATTTACACCTTTGTCGAACGAAGCCATTTTAAACGGCGTCAGTCCCTGGTCGTGGTACATGGCCAGGATGGCATCAAATTTCACATAATCGCCTGAACCAAAAAAACCGTCGCTTGGATAAGGCCCAAGCGCCAAAATACCTTCCTGTTTCGCCTTTTCAATGGCAGGAATAATAATCGCCTGTTCTTCGGGCCCCAGCAAACCGCCGTCGCCGGCGTGCGGGTTCAGCCCCAAAACGGCAATGCGTGGTTTTTTGATGCTGAAATCCTGTTCCAGTGAAGCCGACATAATCCGCAACTTGTTTAGAATCGCTTCTTTGGTAATCAGTGAAGAAACTTTTGACAGCGGCACATGGGTGGTGACCACGCCAATTTTCATCATTTCACTCACCATCAGCATCAGGTAGTTGTTGGTGCCGAACTGCTCGGCCAAAAATTCGGTATGCCCGGGAAAATTGAACTTTTCGGACTGGATGTTGTCTTTGTTGATCGGCCCGGTGACCAGGGCGTCGATCTCGCCTTTTTTAAGGTCATTCACCGACCTTTCCAAAGCCATGTATGAGGCTTCGCCAGCAAGCTCGGACGACTTGCCCAACTCCACCCTGATGTTGTCGTCAATACAGTTGATGATATTTGCCCTGCGGGGGTCGGCCTCACGTGCTTCGTGAATATTGTTAAAATTGAAATTATTCATATTGAGCGCCTTGCGGTGATAAGCCGCTACTTTTGGCGATCCATAAACAATGGGAGTGCACATATCCAGAATACGCGCATCCATCAATGTTTTCATGATTACTTCATAACTGATGCCGTTGATATCGCCTTGGGAGATCCCGATCCTTATCTTGTTTTTATTCATCTTTCGCTATGTTGATGAGAATTTTTTCAAAAAAAATTGCTGTTGTTTTTTTGCGCTGGCAAAGTTAATTCTTTATCTGAACTTTATCAAAATAGATTATTCAGACAATGACCGCAAAAACGAGCACCAGCAACAACAGCATAAACAAGATTAACTGGTTGCGAACAAACAAGCCAAGCAGGATGAGTATTTCCAGTTCTTCGCTGTCGGAAGTATAAATTTCAATGTGGCCTTTATCTTTCGACAACAATTCGTTACTCTGAAAAATAATAATTTCCTGTCCGTTAAATTTCCATGCCCAACGCGATTGCCAGAAATTTTTAATTTCCAGCTCAAAGCGTTTTCCGTTAATGATCACGTCGCTTTTTGGATTGAATAAATTAATCATGATAGAAGCCAGAAATGCCTGGTTGTTGGCATCGGCTATTTCGAGTTTCGACAGGAAAAAATCGCGGTTAAGCATAAAACGTCGACCACGAAGAGTTGCCAAAGCGCTGGAGCTAAACATGTTTGGCCATTCTATTGTGCCAATCTGTTCGTTATTCCTCGTGATTTGCAACTGGTTTTTAAAAATACCTTTAGTCCAAAAAAGTTTTTCCATGCCGCTAATTTTTGCAAACCGCAAGTTAAAAAAATTAGTTCAAACCGTGGCATAGATTTGCGAGGTTCCCTTCCTGTAAATTGAACGAAAGAAATTTTTAAAGCCGGCTTTAGTTTTTCCGGCTTTATCAAATGATGAATGTGTTTTTCCGGCTCAAAAAAGGAAGCCGATATTCAATGAAAGACTTTTGTTTTTTAAATCTTCCCGGTTCTTGTAAACCTCAGTCATGCCCATATCGTAGCCGAGGCTGAACAGCATTTTGTGCTTCACCACAGGAACCGCCAATCCAATTTCCATCGAAATGCCGGCATCGAACTTATGAACTTCCGCTTTTATGTCCGTCTCAACCCCGCTTTTTTCTGATTCTGCCTTTAAGCAGGTTGCCACGTACGGTCCGGTTGCGAAAAATATCCTCGTGTTTTTGTCAGCATCAACTGGCGCCGAAAATTCGGCCTTCACGGGCAACTGCAGGTAGTTGAGACGATACTTTTCGTTTTCGTCTTTCAGCTGTCTTCCTTTTTGATTAAAAAATAAGCCGCTTTTCAATGCAAACCATTCGTTGGTTTGGTAGCGGGTCAGCAAGCCGGCGTTTAACCCGCAACAAAGGTGATTGTTCTGCGAAATGTTTCCCAATTCGGATTGGGTTGAAGCGCCAAAGCCAGCCTGCGCCCCAAATTGTAACTGACTAAACCCCTGAACCGAAATTATTGTGAGGGCGATTAGCATACCAAATTTCATTGTTTTCATTTTTGTTTCTGTTTACTGTTGTTTTATTCGACGTTTTTCGTCAAAGAGTCGAAATATGATTAAAAAAATTTTAATTGCTTATGCCATGAAACAGGATGTGTAACAGATCGCGCAGGTGTTTTTCGAGATCGATGGTTTCATCCGACAAAAAATAAGGAGCCTCGAGCCCACGAAGAGCGATCACCACTGTTCGCGCCGTCAGGTCGATGTTCAGTTGCCGGAATTCGCCATTTTTAATGCCTTCTTCGAGTATCTTTGCAATAGAAGCCTGCTCTTTTTGGTCGTGCTTTTCCCTGATCGGTTCAATAAAATCGATCTTGCTTAAAAAATCATTCTTTAGAGCGTCGTTGTAGTTTACAAAATCACGAAAGCCTTTCATCCTGACCGTCACATAAGCTTCCAGCTTCGTTCGCGCGGTTGTTTCTTCGCTGACCGCTTTTTCAATTTTCGAAAACAGAAAAGACGCTTCCTGCTCAACCACCGCCTGAAAAACCTCTTCTTTACTCTTGAAATAATAATAAAGCGAACTTTTCCCCTTGCGGGCGCCGGCAGCTATTTCATCCATGGTTGTTTTGCGGAAACCAAATTTGGCAAAGGTTTCGCGGGCCACTTCAATAATATTATACCTGATTTTTTCGCTCATAATCCTATTTTCGACTAATTCGGTTCAAAAGTACAAATATTTTTTAGGCGATCAATTCCGGATGAAAAAAAATTCACTTATATATAACATTAAATGACTATTTTAGGCCCTCTGTTCAAATCGTCAACAACTGCTTTTATGAATTTAACAACAGCCCGCCTACTACTTGAGGAAATTACAATGAATGATCTGGAACTGGTGCATCAATTACATTCAATTCCTGAATTGGATGAATATAACACGCTGGGCATTCCTGTTAACCTGGAAGAGACGCGCAAAATTATCGCACCGGCAATTGCTGATCAGACGAAGGAACCCCGCAGCCAGTTTTGCTGGAAAATTATTTTGAAAGAAAAAAGCAGCATCATCGGACTGGCCGGCATGTTCCCGTCAAACGACCGGTTTAAGCTGGCGGAGATTTATTATAAGTTTCACCCGGATTATTGGGGACAGGGGTACGCGACAGAAACCGCCCGGGAACTTGTTCGTTTTGGGTTTGAAGATTTAAAACTGCATAAGGTAGAAGCAGGGGTGGCTGCGGAAAATATCCGCTCGATCAAAGTACTTGAAAAGATCGGGATGACACAGGAAGGATTGCGCCGCAAAATCCTGCCCATACGGGGTGCGTGGAAAGACAACTACCACTATGCCATTGTTGAAGACGATCCGAGGGACTATTGACAACTCAAGGAGACTGAAAGCGTAGAGAAAGAGACAAAATAAAAACGGCGTCCATGTGGACGCCGTTTTTATTTAACTGATATTTTTCTATTCGGCAGCTTCGCCCGGAACAGGAACAGTCGCGTTGGGAACAATGCCAACATCGCCCATCACATAAACATCCGGTCCAAGTTTCATGTCTGAGTTCATCATTTCATCCCAGGTGACTTCTTTGCCTGTGTATGCTGAAACCCGTCCCATGATAGCAGTCATGTTGCTGATGGCAATCTGCTCAGCTTCGTTGACAGGGATATCCTGGCGGATGCAGGTTACCAGGTCAATATGCTCCTGCACATACGGGCTGATTGTCACGTTCCGTTCCGGCTGGCCATTGGCATCAAGTGGATACGGGTAGGCGTAGATTTCAGCTCCGGCGGCATCCCAGATGGTACTTTTGCAATTGGACGAACCTTTGGTTCCCATTACAAATTCAGATACGTTGTTTACGCAACCGTTGATCTGACGACACATGCTGTGGTTGTGCATCCCGTTTTCGAATACAAAATCAACACTGAAATTGTCGTATTGATCCCCGGTAACACGACGTTGACGCGAGCCAAAACCAACCGCTTTGACCGGATGCTTTCCGGTAAACCAGTTGATGACATCGATGTTATGTACATGCTGTTCAACAATATGGTCGCCTGACAGCCAAAGCCAGTTCACCCAGTCGCGAATCATAAATTCCATTTCACTCCAATCAGCATTCGGGTTGCGGTGCCACAATTTTGACTGGTTCCAGTAACAATTGGCACTCACGATGTCGCCAATAACACCTTCGCCTGCTACTTTTTTATACACCTCAATATAGTCACGTTGATGGCGGCGTTGTGTTCCGGCAACAATTTTTAAACCGAGCGACTCGGCTTTTTTGCCTGTTGCCATTACCGAACGGATGCCTGCAGGGTCAACCGCGACGGGTTTTTCCATAAAAACATGTTTGCGTGCCTGTACAGCGGCATCAAAATGTGCAGGGCGGAAGTGCGGCGGGGCAGCCAAAATGACCACGTCGACGCCCGAATCGATTACTTTTTCAAAAGCATCAAAGCCTACAAAAATATTCTCATCCGGAACATCCTGATTAGCCTCATTCTTCAGTTTTTTGCGGCAATCGTCAATACGATCCTGAAGTACATCACCCAAGGCATGGATAACCAGGTTTGGGCCGGCCTTCAAAAAGTCCAAAGCAGCGCCTGAACCACGGCCACCACAACCAATAACACCGGCTTTCAGCGGTTTGCCATCGGGCGCCAGGTCAAGCAGCGGCGGAATGTTCAATTCAACTGATTTTCTCTTTTCGGCACACGATACCAGAGCATTTGCGCCAATAACACCGATTGCACCAACAGCAGCAGCGTTGGTCAAAAATCTTCTTCTTGAAAGGTTAGATTTTTCTGTCATTTTATTTTTGATTTAGTTACGGTTTACCTGTTTTTTCGTTAAAATCGCAAACTACGCGAAAGCCAACCATGTTGGCGTCAGAGTACCACCAGATACTTTTTGGCATCTGCGGGTCGGTTTTCATCCACGCGTCTGTTTTTGTAAAATCGCGTGATGCGGATCTCACATCAGCAGGGGTGCTTTTAAACGATCCGCCCCTGACCACCCGTTCGGTTCCGCTTGGCGGGCCCTTGGGATCGCGTACACCGTCGCTCAGCTGAGCATACGCATCGGGCGCATACCAATCCTGGCAAAATTCGGCGGCATTTCCCAACATGTTTTTCAAGCCAAACGGATTTGGCCGTACCGACGAAGGCAGTTGTGTTTTTGCCATGCTGTTGCTCTCGTAGATCACGTATGAATTGATGTTGGTGGTGTCGGCGCCAAAAATTTTATTCCAAAATTTGTCTTTTGAGAAATCTTTTGGATTTCCCTCAAAAAAGTAAGGTGTTTGGGTTCCGGCGCGACAGGCATATTCCCACTCAGCTTCGGTTGGGAGGCGGTAATTTTTACCTGTTATTTTTGACAACCACAAACAATAAGTTTCAGCGGCTTTGTGACGCATGGTGATCGCCGGACGGTTGCCCATCCCCCAGTTTTGGTCGGGTTGTCCATATGGCGGTGTGGGCCCGGTAATGCCATCAACGCCGGCAACCGTTCTGGCACCTTCGGTGTCAGAGCTTCTTCCTTCGGCGCCTGTTTGTGCATAAAATACCAAAAATTCATTCCAGCTTACTTCAACTTCACCCATAAAAAACGGACTGATAATCACCTGCTTTTGCGGGCCTTCGTCCTCTTTTCGGTAAGGTTCATCCTTGGAACTTCCTATTGTAAACTCCCCACCCGGGATAGCGATCATTTTAAATGAAACGACCGAACCGGGAATTTTTTCCACAAAATCTTCGTGATTACTGACCGGTGTTGCCTCCAGATAAACCTCCCGGTTCGCTTTCATTTCCTTTCCAAAACCTACATTACTTTCATGTTTGGCATTTGGATCGAAATGGCCGACATGCAGGTGGCAGTTGATGCACCGCAATTCTTTTTCATTTTGTGAATAATACAGGTGTGCATCCTGCCCTTCCTTTGACAAAGTGAGCGGAAACAGGTTGGCATGGCACTTCACACAAGAAGCTTTATAGACAAAATGTTGTGCTTTTTCGACAGTCGATTTTGCCTCCCAGTTAAAACTTTCGTGGTCTTTAAAAAGATAACCGTAGATGTCCACCGCTGAGGCTTTGATTTTTGCAGGCAAATATCCTTCACCTTTTGGCGGCAAATGGCAGTCGACGCAATTTACATGAATCCCATGTTTGTTGTCGTAATGAGTCGACAGTTTCCATGACTCCGTGACATGCGGATGAACATGACATGTTTCGCAATATTCGTTGGTCGAAGTGTAATCAATTGCTTTGTTGAATGCGATCAGGACGATAATCCCAAAAGCAAATCCAATAAAAAGTACAAACAGTATTTTTTCTTGAAAAAATTTACGGAGCTTTCCAGGCATTAATATTCGTTTTTGTCAGTTAATAAAGTAGTAGTCCCCAAAAATAGTAAAATACTCAGTTAAAATACCTGTTTCAAAAAAAAGAATGTGAAAAAGGTTGCCGGGAAAGCAACCTTTGGGAAAAATTGACAGGGAAAGGGAAGAAGGAGAACAAACCTGTTAAACATGCGCCGTACAGACAATTATCAGGCTTATTTTCGGAGTTGTTGTTTGTCGCATATAAAAGTAGCTGCCTTATATAAACTGAAAATTACGCCTGTTTGATAATACCATTACCGAATTGTTAATTTAAACGGCAGGTGAACCTTCAACAATTATCGCAACATTAACAGGTTTGTTGTATCTTTTGGCAAAATTTGAAAAAAGGTGTTTGAAAAAGAGCTTTACGTCAATGCTTTCCTTGAACTGTTCTACCCTCGGCTTTGTGTGGTTTGCGGGCAAAAGCTTATTTCGGGCGAAAATTCAGTTTGCCTGAAATGTTTGTTGCACCTGCCAAGAAGCAATTTTCACAATGAGCCTGACAACCCGATGGAACAATTGTTTTACGGGCGTGTCCGGATCGAGAGAGCTGCCGCGTTTTTTGAATTCAGGAAAGGGAGCCAATATCAGCAAATCCTTCACCAGTTAAAATACAAAGGGAAAAAGGAATTGGGTGACCTGATGGGGAATCTTTTTGGTGCCGACCTCGCCGGATCGGATTTTATTGGCGAAATAGACCTGATTTGCCCGGTTCCGCTTCACCCGAAAAAGGAACGGAAAAGGGGGTACAACCAAAGTTTTCACCTGGCAAAAGGGTTGTCCGGAGTTTTAAATATCCCTGTTGACGCACAAACGCTGCGGCGAAAAATCCATACAGCTACGCAAACAAAACGGTCGCGGTATGAACGCTGGGAAAATGTGGAGGGTATTTTTGAAGTTACCAATCCCGCCTTATTTGAAGGAAAACACCTGTTGCTGGTTGACGATGTGGTGACCACCGGATCTACTCTGGAAGCCTGCGTACAAAGTATCCTAAGCTGTTGTAGTGCTAAAGTCAGTTTGGCGGCACTGGCAATTGCGTGAAT
>OBJA01002453.1_pt1 | contig 10678 bp, 7 predicted proteins | sample 1519751 | NCBI WGS metagenome assembly OBJA01 (sample SAMEA3881238, study PRJEB22517) | soil metagenome | biome: lake sediment; feature: soda lake sediment; material: sediment, water from around vicinity | place: India | collected 2013-12-23 | depth 3 m
TGAGCGGCGGCAAATCATTACTTACCACCGGAATCTCCGGGGTTGTTTGGTTTCAACCTTTTCACCAACGATGACCTGCTCCCCTTCTTCCAGCCCGGCTATGACTTCCCCCTGCAACCGGTTACGGACGCCAAGCTGCAACTCGCGCACCTGCACCTGACCATCCTGAGCCAGGATGCGTGCCTGGTACTGATCATTCTGATCTTTCTGTTCCACCGGTGACAATGCAGGTATCGGAACGGTCAGCACGTTACTGGCACTGGCAATCATGAATATGACCTGTGCCGTCATCTGCGGCATCAGTTCACCATCGCTGTTGTCGACATCGAACAAAACGGTGTATTGCACAGCCTTGGTACCTGCCACTGGTGTTTTACCGTTATCACCCCCCCCCTGTGCCGGAACTGCCTGGGGAGGCGCGGGCAGGATCTGACGCACGGTACTGTGCCAGCGGCGCCGATCGCCTCCCAGCGTTGTGAAATAAACCGGTATACCTACCTTGATCTGCCGGATATCTGCTTCGGAAACATCGGTCCATACGGTCATCCGGGTCAGATCGGCTATACGCAGAACTGTTGGAGTCTGATAGGTCGCGTTCAGCGTCTGCCCCTCCTTGGCGTCAACCCCGACCACTACTCCGGCAATCGGGGCATAGATACGGGTAAATCCCAGCAGAGTCTCATTACCCTTGAGTGTGGAACTGACCTGTTGAATCTGGGCGTGTAGCTGGTCGATACGAGCGGCAGCTGATTTAAGGGTAGCAGCGGCAACCTGGACATCCTCCATTCGTGTGGCCTCATCTTTCTCCATCTGCTGCTGGCGCGCATACTGCTGTCTGGCCAACTCATGCTGCGCCTTTTGATCGGCCAGTTGGGCCCGCAGACCGGCCAGCTGGGCTCGCCCGGCATCGACTGTCGCTTGATGGACACGGGCATCGATCTCAGCCAGCAACTGACCTTTTTCGACCGTATCACCCGCCTCCACATGTAATCGCATGATCTGCCCTGAAACCTGGGCACCGATCTCGACCGATTTCAGAGGTTGCAGCGTACCGATGGCAGCGACACTGGCCTCGATATCGCCACGGGTAACCGGTACAGTCTGATAGGCAGGGTCGGCATCATCACCCCACCACATCCCGGTACCAGTCAGCAAAATGATCAGGAGGAGCAAAAATAGCCAGCGGTGCTTGCGCCGACTCGATGTGGAAACAGCCATTCAGTGAAATCTCGGTAACGATAAGTAAAGCTTGAAATTACCGATGCAATCGAATGATTTCATCGGTATCGTCAAATGATTCCTGCCGGTAACAGGTGAAGTAATTTTATGTGATAAACAGCATCAGCACACCGATAATGATAATCCCTGTTCCTGCCGCAGCACAGACGGCCAGACGCGGAATATAAGGCAGCATCAGGATGATCAGCAACCCGCCCGCGGTCAGGAATCCGAACCATACCACCACACCGACAGCCGCTCCCCATGCCTGGATACAGGGTACGATTGCCAGTATCAACAATAGCCAGCCCAAGATCTTGAAGAAATGACGCCGGCCGGAGGGCAATACACGCTGCCCGGTCACTTGTTCATGATGCCGCGGCATGGCCAGGCTCAAACCGGTCATCCCTGCGTAAGCGAATGCAAATGCTGCCAGTGCAGCCAGTGAAACGGGCATCTTATATCCCTCCGAATGTCGTGCTGAGTAAAGCGGTCAACATACAGCCCGCAGCCAGGACAAATACGCCCCGCCATACCCGTTGCGGTGCCCGCACGGAAAAAACCCAGATAATGACCCCCGTATAGGCAGCAAAACTGAGTAATGTCGATGCCAGTACCGCTTCTGCCCGGGCCATCGACAATACCATGGGCAACAGGATCGCCAATCCGCTGGCAACCGCATATCCCCCTAATGTAGCGGCCAGTACGCGCATCAGAATGCTGTTACGGTATGGGACGGGCGCAGTGATTATTTTCTGCTGATTAGCAACCACTGCAGATCGAGGCGGTAAAACAGGTGCCATGCTGCGCGCCTTCTGTGCCATCGTTGCCAGCAGCAACCCGAGACTGACGACTGTCAGTTCCACACTCACGCGCTCCCAGTCTCCCTGCAATCCGTACGCCAGTACCTGCTGGCCGGTGGTCAGCCAGTTGAGCAGCGGCAGCGCCAGGCACAGCAGCGCTGCCAATGATAGCTGCTCCACCCAGGCGGAAGCGACCGGGCGAACTGAGGCATGCAGCAATGCCATCAGCCAGACAGTGAAAAAGGTAGTGATCTCCCAATGGGGTCGATCTTCGATCCCGACCGGAATCAATCGATTACTCCACAGATAAGCAATACAGGCAATGCACAATCCGGCAATGACAGCCACATTGAGTGTTTCGATGAGACGATAAACTTTAGGGGTATGTCTGCCGAACTCATTCAGTGCTTTCTGTCGCCGTTTGACCGTGAACAATATCGAGCCGGTCGCCATCATGACCGCACCGGCGAACCCGCACAGAAAATAAAGCCATCTGAGCGTATCACCGCCAAATCTTGCCATGTGCAAAGTACCCATGACACGTTGAACAGCCTGTGCATCTCCCCCGCGATGCTCGCCCGACATCTGTACATCCAGTGTTTCACCAGTGACCCCATCAAACATCACGTTACCGCTGCCTGGTGGGAGTAGATATTTCTCATTTTCCTCTTCATCAAAAAGACCAAATACCCTCACAGAAGCACTGCTGTCACCCGGATGATTGACGGAAACGAAGCTGGCCTGCCTGCCCAGTTCTGTTTCAGCGGTAAGCAGCAATTTATCCAGTGATGCCACCTGTGCATCGATATGGGTCTCTTCCCGGGGAGCCGGTCGGGATAGCAACTGTGAAAAATAAGTATCCTTGTCCGGATAGTGTGCAAATATGCCTGCCGGCATATAGAGCGAATAAAAGATAGCAAGCCCGGTATAGGCAATCATGAACTGGAAAGGCAATGTCAGCACCGATGCGACATTATGCGCATCCAGCCAGGAGCGCTGGCCTTTCTTTGGTCGGAAAGTGAAAAAATCCTTGAAGATACGCTTGTGCGTAATGACACCGCTGACCAGGGCAACCAGCATGATCATGGTAAAGAATCCCACCATCCAGATACCGGCTTCTCCGGCATGAAACTCGAAGTGCATATGCACGAAATGATGGCCACCTTCTGTTTCACGTTCGACTGTCTTGCCCAGTTCCGCACCGGTCACCGGATCGAGCCGTGTCTGCTGAAACTTGGCATCCTCATTTTCCCGCCAGAACAGACGGATCGCCGGATCGGATTCACCTGGTAGTCCGATACTCCAGAATTCCCCGCGGGGCATCGTCTGTTGCAGGTAGGCCTGAGCCAGACGGACAGCCTGTGCTCGCTGCTCGGCAGTGGTCGGGGCCACTTCCGCTACGAGTGGTCGCTCTGGCTTCATCCACCGGGTAATGGCATCATCGAATACCCCCAGCGTCCCTGTCAGGAAAATGGCAAACAGCACCCAGCCGGCCCATAGCCCTCCCCAGGTATGCAGCCAGGTCATCCGCTGACGGAGCCCTCGTACAGGAGGATCGGATTCGGTAACAGTGTCTGTCAGGATATCAGGGTCAGATTTCATATTCGTCTCACTCAAGGTAACGTTTCTCAATTTTTATGCAGATGGAGCTCATATCTGCATGCTTCTGCGGAAAATACAACTGGATCAGCATTACCGGAGATGAGGAATCCACATCTTCCATCCATTACTGATCGATAAAAGCAAAGTGTATACATACTGTTGATCATGCATCTTCTTGCCGTGCTCCTACCCGAATCCAATACCGGGTAAACAGCTGCACATCGATCGGCAGTGTTCTTTGTAACGCGGTCAGTATCTTGCCAGTATCCGCCAGAGGATAGGTCCCGGTTACTTTCAATTGTGCAACAGCCGGATCACAACTCAACCAGCCGGATCGATGGCGCCCCAACTCAGCCAGAAAATCAATGAGCGGCATATCTCTCGCGACGATCATGCCCTGACGCCAGGCAGTATCAGCTTCACACGCCATTCCTACAGCAATCACACCATCACGCGTGAAAGTCGCCTGCTGGCCGGTATCCAATCGTTGCAAACGACCCGTTGCCGATCGAACTTCGACTGCACCTTCGAATACCGCCACGCTACTTCTGCCTTGCTGTGACACATCGAACTGGCGCACGGTAAAACGTGTCCCGATTGCGCACAGCACTCCCTGTGCGGTCTCAATCAGTAGCGGACGGGCAGTCCCGATTCCATTCACCAGTCGTGGATCAGGCGCAGTAGTCACCATGATCTCCCCATTCACTAAACGGATCAGACGCTGCGTATCATCAAAATTTACTGTAATGGCACTGCCGGAATTGAGCTCTATACCTGTTCCATCGGAAAGCATAACCGCCCGGTGTTCGCCGATCCCGGTACAGTAATCTTCCGGCCCCCAGCACCAGAGTCGCCCTTCTCCAGCTATCCATTTTCCACCACTAAGGAAGATCAGTAGGGTCAGCACCTTGACTGCATTGCGCCGGCTCGATGAGCCAGGGGAAGTCAGCGCAGCATGAGCCAATGGAGAAGGAAGTCCTTGTAATTTTCTGGAAAAAACCTCTACCTGCTGCCAGGCATATTCATGATCAGGATGAGACATACGCCATTTTTGCCATTGGTCACGCGTTTCATCTGTCACGATATCAGACTGTAATTCTACCAGCCAGTTAACTGCCTGACGCCGCACATCTGGTGGTACGATCGACTCTACAGCCACTTTTTCGGTATCAGTCATCAAATATCAGATAACAATTTCTATGATATAGCACTGACTTGTCTCCCCCAAGTACCTCCTGATTTGATCACCCGACAAAGCAGCATTGCTCCAGTGCTTTTGCCACATACCGTTTGACAGTGGGAACAGAAATACCACAACGCTGAGCGATTTCACTCTGACGCAGGCCATCGAGCTGTGACAACAGAAACACCTTGCGTACCAGCGGCGGCATACCATCCAGCAACCTATCGATTTCCACCAGCGTTTCCAGCATGATGGCCTGAGCCTCGGGTGATGGCGCCAATGATTCCGGTATCTGTGCCAACGCGTCGAAATACGCCTGTTCGATGCGCTGATGACGATGGAAATTAGCCACGATACCTTGTGCGATTGTAGTGAGCAGCGCACGTGGCTCACGAATGACAGGAGGCGAATCCTTGCTCAGAATCCGCAAAAAAATATCATGCGCCAGATCCGGAGCCTGCAAAGCGTCGCTCAGTCTGCGGCGCAACCACCCTACCAGCCACTTGTGATGGTGGTGATAGAGCGATTCAATATTGGAGGAAGAAAGGGAATTTTCCGGATTCTGGATCGTCACGATGGGATTCGAACAATAAAGCTTAAGCCTGATTCACGATAACAATAATGGTAATAATTATTATTATTTATTTGAAAGAGATATCTGTCAAGCTATACGCGTATTGGTAACAACATTCTCGACCATTACACTCGCTTTGCTGCCGGCCGTTGTAAGCAGCCGGCAGACATTGCTTCAAAACCTTATATTGAGTGCAACACGAACATTGCGCGGTGCTCCATAGTAACTCGCCGGTACTGTCTGATAATACTTCTCATCGAAAAGATTGTAGAGATTGGCGGATAAGGCGACCATTTTGGTAATTTCAAGTCGTGCCATCAGATCAACTATTGCATAACCGCCCTGGGAAATCTCGACTTTGGCCGGCCCCTGATCCTCTCGATAGATTCTGTCCTGCCAACGTACCCCGCCGCCAATCATCAGACCTTCTGCAACAGTCGGAAAACGGTAAGTGGTAAACAGTTTGAATGTATTCCGGGGAACCTGGGTATTCAGCTTCACTTTATCCCGATCTTCCGTTACGTTATGAGCAAACCCGACCGATGCCTGCCAGTTCCGGGTCAGCATACCGGCCAATTCCATCTCGAAACCATCGGTTCTGGCCCCGGATACTGACCGGTAGGCGGTTGAACCATCCGGTGCCAATACATTATTCGGCAGTGCAACGGCGAAGTTATCCTGCTGAATTCTGTAGACCGCACCATGCAGATTCAAACGATTATCAAAGAATGCCGCCTTGATACCTGCCTCATAACTGTTGCCCAGCAACGGATCGATAAATGCACCACTTTCGCTACGTACCGTCTGTGGTTTAAAAATACTCGTATAGCTGGCATAAATCGTCCAGTTATCGAGAAAATCGTAGGTAATCCCTGCAAATGGAATAATTTCCGGATCCTGGCTGGAATTGAGTCGTGTCACGTTGCCAGTCTGATAGTTTTCGGAAAAACGCTTGAACTTCCAGTGCGTTACTCTGGCTCCTCCAATCAGAGACAATGAATCTAGTAATCTGAACCGACCTGTCGCATAGCCGCTGATAACCTGCTCATCCTGACCCCACTCACCGATAGGCGTGTTATTGTCTGGTGGCACAGTAGGCGTATTGCCATCCCAGGTAAAAATATTACCGATCGAGTTGCTCCAGTTATCGAAATACCATAGCCGGTAAGTAGGTGTGTGATCTTTGGTGAACGACAATAGGGTCCCGGCAATCAGGTCATGCTTACGTCCGAACAAAGAAAACGAGCCCATGGTGTAAACATCGAGCGTATTTTGTGTAGGTGCACCTTTCCAGCGACCGGCCCAGAGATTGACTCCTGCACCGGTTACTTTGTCAGGAAAACCACCCAACGCATAACCTAGTACTTCATCATATTTAGTGACTGTACGATTCCACGATATCCTCGCCAGCCAGTCCTCGTTGAAGCGGTGATCCAGCGTCACGAATACCATCTCACCATTCCTTTTGGAATAGGCCCAGTTTGCAGCTGCGGTATCGGATCGTCCCCAGGTAGTGCGGGTCCCGTCAGAATAGAAAGCCGGTAAAGCGCCTCTCGCATTTGCAGTTTGATCCTGCTCCTGGAACATGAAACCGGCCGTTGCCAGTGTGGAAGGTGTCAGATCTGCCTCGACAATCCCATAAAGCAGCGATCTTTTCTGTTCCTCACGATCGATATAGGAATCGCTGGTATTCAGCACACCCACCAGCCTGCCGCGCACTTTTCCCGATGGAATCAGTGGCATGGAAATATCCCCTTCGGCCCGGCGATATCCCCAGTTTCCTCCTTCGAATCTCGTCGCGGCCCGGAATGTATCTGTCGGACGCTTGCGTATCAGATTGATACTGGCACCGGGTGTGCCGACACTATTCATCAAGCCATTAGCGCCCCGCACGATCTCGACACGATCGAAGATCGCCATATCATTGGTCTGAAAAATACGGTTGTAGTTATTGTAAATCTGCGGCACACCATCGATCTGATAGTTGTCGACAGCAAACCCGCGTGCATAGAAAGTAGCTGAGTCGGACTGACTGCTCCCGCCTGACTGAAATACCATCCCGGTAGTCTGATTCACGACATCAGAAAGTTGTGTCAATCCCTGATCTTCCATACGCTGGCGTGTGATGACGCTGACAGACTGGGGTGTTTCGCGCAGAGTCAATGGCAACCGGGTGGAAGTATTGGTCGAACCGGTCGTATAAGAGCCAGTGTCCTCAGTCGTCGGATCAACTATCCCGGATGTCATGACAGTCATTGCCGGCAATGTCAACGCCCCCTCTGAAGGTTGAGAAACGGTGACAGGCGATCCTCTCAGGGTATAGCTGCCATCAGCCGTTCTTACTGCTTCCAGCCCGCTACCGGCCAGTAACGCAGCTAACCCGTCCTGAGTTGTATAGTTACCATTCAATCCTTTGCTTTGCAGATTGTTGGTCAGCTCCGTCGAGAATGACAGCAAAATGCCTGCTTCCCGACCGAAATCATTGAGTACAGTAGTCAGTGAACCGGCTGGAATGTGGTAATGCCTGACAACCCTGGATTGCTGCGCACTGACTGGCGATATCATGGTCAGGTACGATACAGCCAGCATCACGATCAGGAACAGGCGCGCGATCGCCCTGCCGTTCCACAAACGTTGAAATGATGGTAATAAAAAATAATGTTTGATGATGATCATATTGTTTTCTCGATATTGGAATGTAAATAGCCCTCCTATCTACATTGCCCCTCGAAAAACAAAATGGGATCAGTCCTTACCAAAAATTATCTGTTCTTGCTGTCAATCAATAATCGATACTTGCACTGATTACGAAAGTACGCGGCATACCGGCTACCAGATAACCCTGTCCAGGGTAGCCGCCTACAGAAGCCCAATGTTTGCGATTGGTGACGTTATCGACGCGGCCTCGCAATGTGACCAGATGCCCCCTGAATTCAGTGAGATAACGCAACCCCAAATCCAGTCGTGTCCACCCTGCTACTTTTACTGTATTAACGTCGTTGGCATAGCTGGAGCCGGTGTGAACGACACGGCTATCAAAGGTTACACCCCGTAAACCGGGAATATCCCAGTCTGCTGCGATGCTGGTCTGGAAACTTGGTACCCCGATCACACGCTGGCCGTCAGTAGTGACGTCACCGGTAGATCGTTGTTTAGCATCCAGCCAAGTGGCACCGCCCAGCAGGCGGAGACCGCGTATTATTTCCCCATAAATACCGAGCTCTATCCCTCTATGTCGATCTCGCCCGGATGAAGTGAATACATTGTCTGCATTGATGATTGAACGTGGTTTCGTTGTCGTGAAGAGTGCAATCGTAGCGCCAATGCGGCCACCATCGTACTTGGCCCCGATTTCCTTTTGTTTGGAAACATAGGGAGCGAGTACTTGACCGCTATTGATCGCCATACCCGGTGCAGTATCACCCTGGGTCAATCCCTCGATATAGTTGCCATAGATCGAGAATTGCTTATTGATCTTATAAACAGCGCTTACACTGGGACTGATCCGATTACGATCGTATGCAGGTGATTTGGCTTCTGTGTCATAAGCATAGCTTTCTATTCGCAGATTCTGATGCCGAAATCCAACTGTCAGGAGAATCATATCTTCCAGGATTGATACAGTATCTCCTACGGCAAAGCTCAGTAAGCGGGTACGTCCGGTTAAACCTGGAGAAGACAGGTTATTGCCCCGGAAAGCACTGCTGCTGAAATCAGGTTTTTCCCACGATACCGGGGAAAACATATTGGTATTTAGTTGATTGAAGAAATCCCAGGCGTAAGCATTTTTCCTTTCATTTTCGAAGTATGAGCCTGCTATTACCACGCGATGATCTATCGGCCCGGTACTGAATTTACCTCGGATACCAATTTCACCGGTATCGACATTATCCTTACGGGCATTATCAAAACGGGTAGCGTAACCATCTCCAGTATCCCGGTTATCCAGTGTGAAGTTAGCCAGAGAATTTTTCTCGTCAGTGCGACGCAGACCATAAGCTGCCCATGCGGTCAGATAAGAATTGATATCGTATTCGCCGCGTAGTGTTCCAAAGATGTCACTCTCGTTCGAATAGGACCAGGGCTGTGCAAAATTGGTAGTTGGATCAGGCAATCGGGGTGAACCAATAATGCCTGATCCAAGGGTAACGTTGGTACGGGTACGTTTCAAACGGTTATCCTGCCAGCCGATGTCTGCCGACAGACGAAGCTTGTCACCACGCCAGTCCAACCCAACCGCAGCAAGGCCCATTTGTACTCCTTCTTTGTCAACTGCCGTACCACCGCCCCGATAGGCACCATTGAAACGGACACCTATTTTCTGATCTGGTCCAAATCGGCGGGCAACATCCACGCCTACATTATGATGCCAGCCGCTGCCGACATGCGTGGTCAAACGTGTCAGTGGTTCATTGGGGGCCCGCTTGGGTAACAGATTGATCGCCCCACCAATTCCACCACCACCGGGATTGGCACCCGTCAGAAAGGCGGAGGCGCCACGCATCACTTCAACCCGTTCAAATAATTCGGTAGCGATATATTGACGTGGCAGCAAACTGAAAAGACCATTGAACGCAACATCATCGGAACCCAGAACAAACCCGCGAATAAAATAGGATTCCTGGAAATTACCAAAACCACGGGCTACCCGGACGCTGGGATCATTTTGCAATACATCACCCACACTGCGTGCCTGCCGATCCTGAATCAACTCATTGGTATAACTGGTAATCGAGAACGGTGTATCCATATTATCGTTCGTACCGAGAATACCGGCCCTTCCCCCGCGCGCCACCTGACCACCGGCATAAGGAGGTGACAACCCTTCGGCTGAAGCATCGGCACTGGTACTCACAGTAACTCCAGGCAAGAGCGTCTTACCGCTGGCAGTATCGTTATTGTCATCCGATGGTGACTGAGCGTGAACAGCGGTAATACCGAAGATCAGTAGTGACAGAATCTTCCACGAGTAAAACTTGTACATGATGACTTTCGCCTGAAAAAAGAAAGTCATATGATACAAAAATAAAAATAATAATAGTTACTATTTGCAAATAATAGTCTGGAAGATTTTTAAAATCAGGCGGGATAGATTTTGAATTCTCGAGTTGAGTAATTTGATAAAGCTTGTGCCTGTAAACTACCGTGTCGCTCTGCAATCAGCCTGCCTATTTTACAGGCTGATTGGAGGGGAAGATCGCAGTGTTAAAACATCATGCTGGCAGAAAACTGAAAAGACTATTTAGTCCGCTCTGAATAATTCTGTTTTCAGTCGCGAGCGGGTTGGAGATTGACCGT
>OBJA01002454.1_pt1 | contig 10674 bp, 9 predicted proteins | sample 1519751 | NCBI WGS metagenome assembly OBJA01 (sample SAMEA3881238, study PRJEB22517) | soil metagenome | biome: lake sediment; feature: soda lake sediment; material: sediment, water from around vicinity | place: India | collected 2013-12-23 | depth 3 m
AGAACTGGGGGGGTCAATATCCCGGAATGGGGGGTCAATATCACCGGAATATGCAGACTAACAATCACGTTCAAATCCAATGGAACCTCTGTTTTTCTGTCAACCATTACCGGAATCTGCATGTGCTGGTTTTCCTGTATGATCTCTTTAATGAGTTGTTTCATGTTACAAAGATACGATAATTTGGTAAATATTACCAAACTAATTGCAGAATATTGGTAAATATTGATGAATGTTGAGGAGGTCAGATAATAGAGCTCAATGAAACCCTGATATAGAAAACCCGGAAACTTATTGGGAAAACAAGGATACTATACAAACCTGGAAGCATCAGTAGCCGACAATAAGGTTATACTTCAGACTATCTCACCGAATTTTTGCAGAAATATCTCTTCGGTGAAAAAGTGATCTGACAGATAACCAATCATCTGAATTGAAAAGGTGTTTTATAACTTTATCAAGCCTTAGCAGAGATGCTATGGCAAGATATGAAATGCGTGGTATGTATTGTTGTGCAAGCATAGATTTACGGTACCAGTACAAATGATGGTAGTTAAGTCTTACCAACCACTTCGGAGAGGTATTGCTGAACAGTTCTTTGCTAAGTTTCCATGCTTTCTCAAGGGTATCATAACGTATATTTGATGTAGCCGACGATTTATGAATTCTTACCAAAGTCAGAGGCTGGGGAATCGCGGCAAACCTGGCACCAGCATGCATCAATCTTCCGAAAAAATCGTAGTCTTCTGCCCACACCATCTCCTGCCTGTATTGAAATTGTTTAAACCACACACCTTTTATCATAGTAGTGCCGTTCAGCACTCCATTCTCACCCTTTTTGAATAACTTCCGGATCTGTTTGTGATTTAAGGGGAATGCCGATCTTCTTATAGCCTGTTGTGTGTCAGCATCAATATATATGCAGTTACCACCCAACACATCAATATCATGGTTTTCCTCGAGGAAACTGAACTGCTTTTCCACTCTTTCGGGCAATACCATATCATCGGAGTCGAGGCGCATAATATATTTGCCTGTAGCCTGTGCAATACCAATATTAGAGGCATTGGCCACTCCCACATTACTATCCAGGATAACCGGCCGGAGCCATGCATATTTTTCAGCCTTTTCAAAAAGGAGCTTGGCAGAATAATCTGTGCTGCCATCGTCAACCACTATCATCTCTTTTGGCAACATAGTGCCGGCAGCGACAGACTCAATACATGCCTCCAGATACCTGCCGTTGTTAAAGTTGGCACAGATGATAGATATGTCAGCGGTGGTTCCTGATAGCATAGAAATCAAATATTATTTTCTTTTCAAATATCTGAAAAAATATCTTGAGATCTGCCAGAGAGGCGCCAATAATGCCAATAAAGGTCTGTATTTTAGTGATTTCTTTATAAGATATCTGCCATCTTTCCTGTTACCATTGAAAAATATGTACAACCCTGTCAACATCAAGGCACCTGCCAGTTCTGCGGAGGTGTGGTTCAGGGATCCTTCCGATCTGACAGCACTATTGTTATCCAGAAGTAACAATGTTTTCAGAGCAATCTGCATCATACTGGCAAATGAAGCTTTCTGATTTAATGAGATATTACTGCTGTGATGACGGTATAAATAGAGAGGTTTATCAACAAACAGCGTTTTTCCTGTGGTTTCCAGCTTATAATAGAGATCTTTGTCAACAGCTTTTGGCAGCCAGGCGTAGATTCCTGCTGTTTGCAGATACCGATCTTTACGAAAGACAGCAAATTGCGAGATGGTTGGCAAACTCAACTCCCACGATCTCCGCCCTTCCGGTATCTGACCAACATAATCGGCGACCTCTTTCTTTTCAAGAACTTCATTGCAGATAAAATGGGTAGAGTAGATTATACTACAATCATAGTTTTTCTTATAGGTAACCATCATGGTATCTAAAGCATCAGGAGTAAGAGTGTCATCCGGGTCTAAAAAACCGCAGAGGTTACCATTTGCCAACTCAATACAACGCCGTTTGGTATAACCACATCCCTGGTTTTTATCATTATAATATATTCTGAAGCGCGGATCCGTTTTATAAACTTCGTAGATTGACCTGCTCATATCCTCAGAAGCATCATCCACAATAACCACCTCCCAATTGGTATAGGTCTGTGCCAAAATGCTTTTGACAGCCTCCTCCAGATACCGCCCATTGTTATAATTGGCTATCAGAATTGAGAAAAGTGAATCGATGCCTTTCATTGAATCGCTTGTTGATGCTAGATGAACAGTTTTATTGAAGAGATTTTACATAAGGTCTAATTCTTTCAATATGTCTTTCATAACCGTATTTACGTGAAACAAATTTAACCCCTTTATCTGATCTGCTCTGATAATATTCTGAATCTGACATTAATTCTGTAATTTTTCCCATCACCTCATCTGGCGTTGCATATATTGCAGCATCCTCGAATAAAGCTTTAAAATGATGCGGTAATATTACCGGAACTCCGGCTGCCATTGCTTCTAAAATAGTCCTGCCAAAAGCCTCTGTACAGGATGAATGGTGAAAGTATACGAATACATCCAGTTCGGCAAGAAAATCGTTGGGCTTTATAGAATCAAACGGATATATCGTCCAATTCTCTGGTTTCTTCCTCAGCATTTTCAAAGGGACTGCTGCACCCCCCAATATTTTCACTTCCACTTTGTCGCTATTAACCGGATATATTTTTATCAATGTCTCTTTATCATCCGGCCATTTAACATAGCTGTCCCTTCCGTGTCTTCCAATGGTAACTTTTTGGTTTCTCCTGAACTTTTTATTAAACATCCATTCATCAGTGTTTATCAAATTCACCCAATCAACAGGTGCAAGTTCCACACTTTTATTCCTGAACTCTTTTTCCAACAGCAACTTTTCTCTTACAAGGGGTCCAATAGGATACCAGGTAGCTTCCTTATGAAAATATCTATATAAATTATTCATGCAACCTGTTACATCATAAATTCTTTCACCGCTTCCACTATAGTCTCTCAATGGGGTTTGATTTGCAACGACTATAATTTTTACCGCCCTGATTGCCGGGATATATTTTTGCCAGTATTGCAAAACCGGCGGATGTCTGATAATGAGAAGATCGCAACTTATATTTTCACCATAAACCAACATCTGAACAAGATTCTGATCCAGTTGTTCACGTATTTTAGAATTTATGCTGTTTACGGAGTCTACATCATACCTGTTTAATTGCACAAGCCCGGTAGAAACTCCAACAGATTTCTGAGCTTTTATCTCCTCTAAAATTGATTTCGTTGTATCGCCGGGTAAGCGAAATTCCGAAGCAATAACAACATCAAAGTGCCTTAAAGATGATTCCGGTTTTTTTCTTTGAGGTAACATTGGATAGGGAACAGGGAATTGTCTGGATTCCTGGGGGAAATGGCAATATGTGTTTTCTGCTTTAGTAAAATAATGACTGAATGACTCCTTATACTCTTTTCTAGCACCGAAAAAAAAGCCAGGATAGCCAAATACGGGTGTACTTGTCAGGTTATGATTGCCTTGATAGGCAAATGACATAGGACCTGTTTTCAAATGTTTGATAGACTTTAAACCAAAATAACTGTGAATTCTGTTAACCATTTCACCATCAGCTGCAAATCTGACCGAATCCCAGTTCCCCAATTCTGTTTCAATAAAGCCTCTCCTTAGCATTAAAGAAGAAAGATTCTTCTGTATGAAGAAGCCTGGATTACCTCTGCGAACAAATTTTAAAGAATCAGACACTCTGACCAATTCTGAGGTGTTAGCTAATATCCCCCTGTTATTAATCAAGTGCATTGCCTGGGAACCAATCTTATCGGGATGCGACCAATCATCCGTATCATGACAGGTAATGAACACACCTTTTGTTTTTTGCAAACCAATATTTCTTGAAACATAAGTTCCTTGATTAATACTACACTTGATAAGTTGAATCCGGCTATCCTTTCTGATAAATTTCTCTACGATATTAACAGTGTTGTCAGTACTAGCATCGTCCACAACAATTATTTCAAGATTAGCCCAGGTTTGGTTAATCAATGATGTTAATGCAATATGAATAGTATTTGCTGCATTATAGGCAGGCATTATAACACTTACAAGCGGCTTTGAGCATGATGCGCCATTTCTGTCATAAGCTTTATCAAGTCTGACAGGATTAAAGCATATTCTTTCATTTTCTTCGCTTAAAGATATTGCAGAAAGGTTATGAAAAATCAGTGCCTGATTGATAAAATGAGTTTTTTGATCCAGATCTTTTTCCAAATTTGCCATTGCCAGAAATACATTGGTGTCTTTTGGCCTGCGCATAAAAGGCAACAATGTTTCTCTGGCTTCCTGATTTTTATTCAAAGCACAAAGAGCTTCAGCTTTAACAATCGCAATGTTTTGGCTAATTGATCTGTTTCTATATAATGATTCAATTGTTCCGATAAATTTCAAACACTCATTATAATCTTCCGCTGTATCCAGATCTGCATGCCATTGAGCCAATACCCATGCTGCTTTAATTTTTACACACTCAGGTTCAGTAGAGTTAACTAGGGTATTAAGCTCCTTATAAGCCTGCTCATGAAATCCCAAAGAGAATAGTTTTTGTTTAATTATACTTATTTGACTAAGCTTATTTCTGTTAAGCTCTGACAAACGCTCTGACAAGCGAACCAGCGTTTCTTCTTGTTTAACAAGTTCCTGAAGATAGTACCTTAAAACCGGCAATAGCCTTTTTTCTTTATACAAAGAGTATGTTTTATTCAGGTACCAGCAAGGATTAATCTTCATTATAATTAGTATTTTTCAGGTTAGAAACTAAGAGTGTCAAGTACGTGTTCCTCTTCCTGCTTCTCATGCTTCAATTCGTCGGCTGTGAAGATAGTGGATTTAAAACAATGCATCTGTTTTTTGCAAAACCTCTTGGTATCAGATTGAAATTTGATTTGCGTGCAATTCATTTTTCTTTTCCAATTCACTGCTATATTAGCAATCATAATTTATTTATATTGAGGTTCGGAGACAACATCGTGGGAACTTTATAGGAAATGCTGTATTACTGGGTCAAGAACTTTTCTGATCCTTAATCTTGGACTATGCTTCTCTTTTGTTTTTCTCTTAGACAGGTTGCGCTTTAAAGTTGGTTTATGTTCCCAATCAAATATTATGGGACACCTCAGTGGTTTTGCCTAAAACCCATTAATCCCTTCAGTTTTAGAGTGATTTTGTTAATATGAAAGTATAGGGAGGTTACAAAACGACGCTCTTTATATATATATATAATCTTACTAATAAGTCTTTTTGGATTAGTATTTTTTGATTTGGGCTGTTTGGCTATTTTACAAGGATCAACTGTTGGCAATCTTGATAAATTATTTAAATTGAATTTTTTAAACTTCATTGTGTTATTATCATCCATATATGAAATATCACTCTCATGTAAACAGCATTCCACATGTGTTCTTAGCTCCTTGTCCATTATTGTATCTAAATAATCTCTATAATAATATTCCAAAAAATTTAAGTCCAAGTCTTTATATCTATCTAACCCTTTAATTTGAAAGCCCCACTTATTCATCGCCCAAATAAGAGGAGCTCCCATTTTAGGTGGCGGTTTTACAAATTTTTCAGTTTCCGAGTTCATTTGTAATTGATTGCCATTTAATAAATTTTTTCTATAACATTTGTAGCATCTATTACACCCCCCCAATTTTCTTAAACATGATTGCGCTAATTCTTTATAAGCTGAATTTTGAACTAATTTGTTTGTCAAAACTTCACTTAAGCCAATTGTTGGAAATGTTAATTGGAGACCAGCATGTAAAAAAAGTTTAGACCAGGTTTTATAATAATCAGTCTCTTTAAAGTCTCTAAATTTGTAATTAATAACTTCACCATTCTCAACTTGCCTAGCCATATATGCAGATTCCAATATGGTGCCGACTGATATGGACTTTAAGTCTAAATAGTCTGCTAATAATACAAGATGCACACAACAGGCAAAATCAGTGGAAAAGCCTATATTAAGGTTCCAGTTGGTTCTGATTTTTTCGTGATTGGAATGCACTACAAGAATATTTCTATCACAAGCTTGAATAAACCTATCTGCGTTATCATGAATAAGTTGACTACTAAAGTCTCTTTTATGATAAGCCAGATATGTATCTTTCGGCATTAATAGCATTGCAGCAACTGAATCTACACCTGTTGAAAGAGAAAGCGAATGATAGCTACCCACTTCTCTTCTTTCACTGAAGTCGGCTGTTGATTTGTCCCAAGGGTAAAAAAGTATAGTTTCAGCCAATCTTAATAATGCGGGAGATGTGTTTTCGAGTGAATATCCTGGTGGCATTATCCAGTATGTTTCTTGTTCAGACCATTCTAAAATGAGTTTGTTTAACCTTTGTTTCCAATTCATATTGCAGCATATTTTAATATATGGTCATTGTGTTTATATTATATAATTTGAACCTAATAAGCTATTCATATAATCAATGTTTATTGATTTTCCAGTTGATTGATTTAACAAGATGATTATGCGTTGAGTCATTGTTCTTATATGTTTCGTAGAGCGAATGACCCTGAACAGGAATGGGGTTGAGCCATTCCCGTTCTCTTTGTATTGCCACCATTGGTATTTCAAGTCGCTGGCACTTCTTTGCAACATAAAGATCTGTCATAAAATTTTTATCAAAATCATCAAGGTCGAAGTTTACATGATGGGTGTGATATGCAATGGTGCCACAGCCAAGACAATGAACAGGGGTGTCTTCTTTCAAGGGGCTTTTAAAGTGATATACTTTCCTGGAACTCTTCTCAAAATATGATATAAATGTATCGGATATTATTATACCATGAACTCCGACAACTGCTTTGTATTTATATTTCTGAATTGCGGATATCAGATTTTCAACATAATTTTCAGGATAAATAATGTCATCATCAATTATTATCATAAAGCCCGACCAATTCTTACTGTTAATAAATCTGCCATTTGATCCGTAATCATCATATTCCTGGCTTAAGTTCAGCACAATCTTTCGATGTTTGAGGAAATCGGGAATATCATGAAAACCATTTAAAGTAATATATAATTTATCTACTTGATCAATGATTGACTTAAGAGTTAGTTTAAGTGAGTCGACTCTTTCAGGGATTGTTGCCATTGCAGCATTAATATACCATGCAGTGTTTTTTTTGTAGTGAAAGATGTGATTTAACCCTTGATTTATTATGTTTCTGCAATTAATGGACGGAGGAACCGGAAACAACCGCTCCTTTAACGGAAATGGGATGAATGGCTTAACAGAGAGTGAACAACAGCGCTTATGCCAATCCGTAAAATTTTTAACATATTGAGCTCGCTCCTCTGAGCCAATTTTAAATTGCCCGGTTAAAGAGCCACTGTTTGTTAATGCCAGGTATGTCAATCTATCTACTTTGCCGATAGCTCTATTGCCGAACCATGCTCTTATTCTTTCGCTAAACTCATTATCTGCTGCTACTCTAACCGAATCGTAATATCCAAGGATTTCTATCAACTCTTTCCGGAACATTGCAGTTACATTACCAAATTGTATTCGTTTTACGGGTACACCCTGTTCATTAATACGCTGATAGCCCGCCTCCACAAACAACACTCTTTTGTTTGCTTTCAGGTATTCAACCTGCAATTCTATTCTGTCAACTGTTGAAATGTCATCCGCATCCTGCAATGCAATCAATTCACCTGATGCCCTCGTAATGCCGAAATTCTTACACACATAGGGCCCAAGGTTCCATTGAGACCGATAGATTTTTAAGCGCGGGTCGTTTATCTCCAAAAGTTTACCTATGGTATTATCCGTTGATGCATCATCGACCACAAGAAGCTCAATGTTTTGATAGCTTTGATGAAGGATTGAACCAACAGCCTTTTCTATTGTGCTTTCTGCATTATAGGCAGGCAAAATAACAGATACAAGCGGATCGTTCTTCAGATCACGGAGAGAAGATGTAGCAGCCCTCAGCCGCCAACGTTGTTTAAAATTCATCAACTCGTATACTCTTCCTATTGCATTGTTAAAATGCCAGCCGGCAGAAGTTAAAAAGCGGCCCTCTTTGAAAATCAAAAGAATTCGTTTAAAAATGCTTTCATGTTGAATCTCGCTTGATTCAGGCCGGTTTATTTTGATTTCTGAACTCATTTAAAAAACAGTCATTTTTTTTTGTAATACTCCTGATAGTAATCAATCACTTCATCAGGCATCCCTTCCATAACTATTTCTCCTTTATGCATCATTATCGTCCTGTTACAAAGTTCTGTAATATCTTTCGCCGAATGTGAAACAAACAGTATTGTCTTACCGGAATTAAAAAGCTCATGCATTTTGGCGAGGCTCTTCTTTTTAAAATACTCATCACCAACTGCAAGCACCTCATCAATAATCAGTATTTCGGGATCTACATTTACACTAACAGAGAATGCCAGTCTCGATTTCATACCACTACTGTAAGAACTAATGGGTTGATTAATAAAATCACCTAATTCAGAAAAATCTGTAACCTGATCAATAATCTTAAGAGTATCATGTTTTGAATATCCAAGCAATAGGGTATAATAATAAATGTTTTCGATACCGGTCAGGTCTTTATGGAATCCACCACCCAATTCCAGCAGAGGCACAATATTGCCTCTTACAGTTATAGTGCCTTTTGTTGGTACAGTTATTCCGGAAATCAGCTTAAGCAGTGTTGATTTCCCCGAGCCATTTCTTCCGACAATACCCAGAATGTCACCTTTGCTGACTTTAAGAGTGACGTTATCCACGGCATTGAACTGTGAGTAATTCTTTCTCTTTTTAAAGGGTAAAAGAGTATCTTTAATTTGCTCCTTCTTGTTATTATAGAGTCTGTACGTTTTGGTAACGCTGGATAGATCTATTAATATCTTATTCTTCATACACATTCAGTATTTACTTAACAACATCAGCAAAGTAGGGGCGGAGTTTTCTGAAAACAGTAATACCAAGAATCAGGAGGAACAGGGTAACAGACCAGAACAGAATCAGGCTCAGCTTATCCTCCCAAAAAGGTTTCTGATAGATAAAACAATTACGATACCCTTCAACGATGTGAAAGAGAGGATTGATCTTGAGATATGGTGCAATATGTTCAGGAAACATTTTCACATTCCAGAATATTGGTGTCAGGAAAAAGATGGTTCTCATTGTGATATTTATGATGTATTGAACATCGGGGTAGAACAGAACCAACGCAGATGAAGCCCAACCTATCCCTGCGAGCAGGACCCATGTAGCAATAAGATAATATATCATTTGAAACCAGTACCAGGATGGCTTAACGCCACTGAATAAAAAGATGATTATCGCAACACCTATTACCATTAAGTGTATTGCGAGTGCTGCAGTAATTTTCACAAGCGGAAGAATTGCGAGGCGAAAATTGCCGAGTTTCATAATAAAAGAGAAAGATATTATACTTTTTGTTGCTTCTCCAATTGCACCGTTAAAAAAATTAAAAGCCATTACTCCACAGAGCAGGTAAGGAGCAAAAGGGTAGCCTTCCGATGGACCTGACCTCATATAGGTGAATACAAGCCAGAGGATCATCATCATGGCAACAGGTTCAAGCAAAGCCCAGGTGAGACCAAGATAATTTGCACTATACTTGATTTTAAGCTCACGTTTGACCAATTCGAGGATTATTTTCCTTTTCCTGATCAGTTGCTTAATAAAAGTGTTACCCTCAATTAATATGTTTTTTCTGTGTGTCATGTTTTTATTATACTTACAGGCTCCAATAGTCAAAGCATCTTACTTTATTCTGGCATATTCGCTCCAGATCAGTAACCCACCTTTTTCGGCCATCAAAGGTAGGAATAAATCCACGTTATATATTTTATCCATGAAAAACAGAAAGAAACCGATCTTTATCTCAGCTAATAAAATAGTCATAAAAAGCTGAGCCCAATTGATTTCGCAATAGCGCGGGTCTCGTTAATCTCTTCCGCTTTGATCTTAAGAGCTCTAATTTCGTTTTTATACCTGGAGGATTCCTTAAATTGTAATTTTAGTGCTTTCCTGAGCGGGATTCTGATTCGCTCCATATTTTTTACGTATACATTGATATCTGCTGTCCCTCCCGGGTTGCAATAATTCAGAAGAAATTTTATTTCTGCATGACATTGCGGGTTTTCCTGGTAAAAATTATGCATTCTGTCTTCCCTGTCATGATAGATATTGGCATCAGGATAAACTCCAACCTTGAACTTATGATATTTAACTCTCGTCAAATAGTCATTATCTTCGCCATACAAAAAGAACAACGGGTTAAATCCCCCGACAGTTTCTATACAATTCCGACTAATAAGCCAGGCAGCTGCATTCACAAATTTTATCTCATAAACATCGTCTTTCATTCGGTTTAACCATTTATCTGAGTACAAATCCGGGCATAGCTGTGGTGCTATGTATTTGGAGAAATTTTCATCCAGCGCAGTACCTGTACCATTCAGATGTATCGGGCTGATTACCCCAAATTCCGTTCTTACAGAATGGATTCGGGTGAGTTTATTTATTGTATCTGTTTCAACCCAGGCATCCTGATTAAGCGTAAGCCTTCGGCAAACCACATCTTGCGCTGATAATTCCTGGTGCCGATTTTTG
>OBJA01002455.1_pt1 | contig 10672 bp, 7 predicted proteins | sample 1519751 | NCBI WGS metagenome assembly OBJA01 (sample SAMEA3881238, study PRJEB22517) | soil metagenome | biome: lake sediment; feature: soda lake sediment; material: sediment, water from around vicinity | place: India | collected 2013-12-23 | depth 3 m
GATAGTCCGTCCCCTTTAAGCGTCCCCTTTAAAACCATCAAAAAATCCTGATTTTTAGAGCAACGTATTGTAGTACAGGCATACACTCATTTGGATTGTGCAACCAGAATAACCCCGCTCAGTATCAATACCAGGCCGAAAATTTTCCGGAATGAGTATGGTTCATTGAAAATGAAGAAAGCTATGAGTGCAACGCTGAGGTAGGTGAAAACAGAGAAAAGTGGCTGTGCTACCGACAGTTTAATTTTCGACAGGCCATAAGCATACAGGGGAAATGCCCCGCCAAAGATAAAAAAGGCTCCCAGAAGAAGTATCCAGTAGAGCGCAATACTGCTGTCGGCTTTTCCCTTATATAAAGAAGAGTATCTGATCATTGCGGAACCGATACCATTGGCGATAGCAGCGAAGAGGATAGAAAGAACGGAAAGGAACGTCACAACGAAAAACTCCTGAAATGATTAACCCATGGTGTAGAATATAACTTCTGGATAAAAATGGTCATCAGGCCGAATGCTTGTTTCTCAATTCCTTAAGATAACATATCTTTGCAAGGGAGAATCGGCAGAAAAAATGAGCGATTCTACTGGTTTGTTACACTAAATAATTAGTTCTATGAATTTTTACAGCCATACACACAAGATGGAGAGACTATGAAAAGAGCGTTGATGGTACTTTGTGCGATTACCCTGGGATCTGCCGCACCCATTGAGAATATAGGTGCACTGAGAGTCGTTGGAAGCGAAATACAGGGAGAAAACGGACAAGCCGCACAGCTTATGGGTATGAGTTTCTATCATGGTCAGCATAAAGGCGGTCGCGATTTTGTAAAGCGGTCAGTAGTCCAGTCTCTTGCTGAGGACTGGCGCTCCTCGGTAGTGCGTATCCCCATGATGTACAGAAGTGAATATGGTACTGGGGGAGGCAAAGGCTATGATCAGGACCCTTCAGGCTCTATTCAAATGGTTGATAGTATCGTTCAGGCTGCAATCGATGTAGGAATCTATGTTGTTATAGACTGGCATGAAGTAAGCGTTATTGGACATCAGGCTGAAGCAGTGGCATTCTTTTCACAGATGGCTCAACGTTGGGGCGCTTATCCAAATGTTATCTATGAAATATTTAATGAACCCACATCTTCGTCCTGGGAAACGATTAAAACGTATGCAACAGCAGTGATTCAAGCTATTCGTCAGCATGATCCAGACAACCTGATAATCGTGGGGACTAGAAACTGGTGTCAGGAAGTTATGGAACCTGCCAGAGATCCCCTGAAAGATGGGCAAGGCAATTTGATGAGTAATGTTGCTTATTCACTGCATTTCTATGCCTCAGATGCAGGCCATCAGAAGCTTCGGGAACGAGCAGATTCTGCCATGGCGATGGGCATTGCCCTGTTCTCTACGGAATGGGGTAACTCTACCGCAAGTGGAGGTGGAGCTTTGAATCAGGGTTACATGGATACATTTATGAACTGGATGCTGGAGAGGAAATTGAGCTGGTGCAACTGGTCACTTTCAGATGTTCCGGAGACTTCTGCTGCGTTACGTAACGGAACCTGGAATTCACAAGGGCTTATAGATCACCTAATCGGATCAACAGATGGAAACTGGCCCGATAGCGACCTGAGTCAGTCCGGGCTATTTGTTAAAAGGGTTATTCTTGAGAATAATCCACCGTATACACCTCCCCAGGTAGTTTCTGTTGCATCCCGATCGACTTTTCATGCAAGCAGCTTTTCGGCAAAACACACTAATGCTGGTATCGAACTGACGCTTGGCAGTGACCACAACTGGGTGAGGGCAGAAATTGTTGATGTACGGGGAGCTGTCCAGGTTTCAAAGAAGCTCTCTTCAGGAGTTTCAAACTTTATCTTAAATAACGGCCATGCTCCTGGTTTCGCGATCGTTCGGTTACAGGATAGAAACGGAGCTTCTCAAGTTGTAAAGACAGGGTTTTTAAAATAAAGCCTGTCGGTACACCTGTAATCTCCGGGTTTCAGTCCCGAAGTTCTGGATATATCCGGGGATTTCAGGGTTTTCTATCCTTTCGCTATACTGCACAGATGGTCTGGTTTGTATCTGGTTCATATTCATCCCATGGTTTTAAAGCTCTCAGAAGCAGCCCCGGGTATACAATAATAACTTTTATTTGTAATTCAGGTGCACACAGATGGTGTGAATAACTGTTTTTAGTATTGTTGAAGCACTGATCTGGTTTTCCGGAATTTTATTAATTTGGATGCCCGGTACAGGTGCATAAACGATATTTATACACTATTTTACCCATCTCAAGGGAAAGGTGGCTTATGCGATATAAAGTGATTCTGTCTACAATAGTGCTGAGCAGCATTGTTATGATTGTCGGATGTGGCAAATCGAATAAAGAAAAGGTGATCAAGCTTTCATACAGTGTGTTTTTTCCGCCAACCCATATTCAGTGCCAGACAGCCCAGGCATGGGCCAAAGAGATAAACGAGCGTACGAATGGGAAGGTTGAAATCACTATCTATGCTGGCGGAACACTGACAAAAGCTCCGCAGGTATATGATGGTGTTGTAAACGGAGTATCGGATATTGGCATGAGCTGTTTCGCTTATACCCGCGGTCGCTTTCCGCTTCTGGAAGCGCTTGATCTGCCGGTGGGGTACCCTGATGGGCTCACAGCAACGAGAATCGCCAACACCATCGTCAATAAATATCAACCGACTGAAATTGCTGATGTTCATACATTGTACATCCATGCGCATGGTCCTGGCATTCTTGCATCCAAAAAACCGGTGCGTTCACTGGCTGATCTAAAGGGACTCAAGGTCCGTGCAACGGGGTTATCGACAAAAATAGTACAGAACCTTGGTGGTGCTCCAATCGGAATGAGTCAACCGGAAACATATGAAGCACTGCAGAAGGGAGTCGTTGATGCCACGCTCTGTCCAATAGAGACACTGAAGGGATGGAAGCAGGGTGAAGTGATAGAAACAGTTACCAACTCACAGGCTGTTGGTTATACAACCAGTATGTTTGTTGTCATGAACAAGGCTAAATGGGCCGCACTTCCCGATGAGATAAAAAAGGTGTTCAATGAGGTAAGTGCTGAATATATCGACAAACATGGGGAAGCCTGGGATCAGGCCGACACTGAGGGTAAGGCATTTATCGAGGAACTTGGCAAAAAGATCATAGCACTTTCTGATGAGGAGACCGCCCAGTGGAAAACCATGGTCAAACCGCTTCTGGACGAATTTGTGAAAGTGACGGCGGAAAAGGGACTTCCGGCAGCAGAAATGCTTTCCGACATTCAGACTCTGGTAGGCGGAGGCACAATCTGATTCTTTGGCCAGCGGCGGTGGAGCGCTACTATACCCAAGCACTTCGTGCTGGAATCAGGTTTTTAGCTGGTGTAGCTGGTTTGAGTGTAATTGCGATGGTGGTGCTTACTTGTACTGATGTTCTGATGCGTCAGTTCGGATATCCGATTGTGGGGGTTTACGATCTGGTGTATATGACCGGTGCTGTAGCCATGGCCTGTGCGCTTCCTTACACAACAGCGCTCAAGGGGCATGTTGCTATTGAACACTTTTTTCACAAACTAAACAGAACCGGTCGGATCCTGGTCGACACGATCATGCGCACTCTGAGCATTGCCCTCTTTTCAATTCTTACCTGGCAATCTGCTCTGTTTGGAACAAGCCTGAAATTTCGAGGTGATGTTACTGCAACGCTTCAGGTTCCACTATTCTGGATTCCCTGGGTAATCTCTGTGTGTTGTGCCATGGTGGTATTTGTGACATTCTTCCATCTGATGTTTCCTGGAAGAGAGCTTCTTAAACCATGACCCCGCTGCACATCGGTATTCTCGGCATAGCTTTGATGGGACTTTTGCTTACAGCAAGTATGCCTGTGGCTTTTGCCATGGCGGTCATTGGGTATATCGGGTTCTCCTTGGTTGTAAATCCTCAGGCTGCCCTGAGCATGATTACACTTGATCTGTACGATACCTTGAGCTCATACAATCTGACTGTGATACCCCTGTTTGTCTTGATGGGTCAGGTTTCGCTTCATGCAGGGGTGAGTCGTAAGTTATTCAATGCTGCGTACCACTGGTTTGGTTTTTTGCCGGGAGGGATGGCTATGGCCACAGTTGGTGCGTGTACCGGGTTTGGGGCAATATGTGGATCAGGGCCGGCGACTGCTGCAACCATGGCCAGCGTGGCTCTTCCGGAAATGAAACGGTTCAAGTATGATATGCGTCTGGGGTGCGGAGCTGTTGCTGCGGGAGGCAGCCTTGGGATGTTGATTCCACCGAGTGTGGTATTTATTTGCTATGCGATTATGACTGAGCAGTCGATTGGGAAATTGTTTTTGGCAGGTATTGTTCCGGGGCTTCTGATTGCCTTGATTTTCTGTGCAGTTATCTGGTTGCAGTGTCTTAAGGACCCGAGAATGGGGCCTGTTGCACCGAAAACCACTCTGAAAGCCAAACTGGTTAGTTTAATTGGTATTACCGATACGATTATTCTTTTTTTCATAGTAATTGGTGGAATGTTTAGAGGGTTTTTCACTCCTACTGAAGCAGCAGGTGTTGGGGCTGGGGGGAGTTTACTCCTGGCTCTGTTTCGGAGAAAGTTAACCTGGCGTACTTTATCTCAGAGCCTTAAAGAGACTGCCCGTACAAGTTGCATGGTATTGATCATTGTTGCCGGAGCTGTTATGTTCGGGCACTTTCTTGCAGTCACACGTATACCTCATGAACTGGCCTCATGGCTTGCCGGGTTGCCATTGCCACCATGGATGATTATCGGAATGATCATCGGATTTTACCTCATAGCGGGGTGTTTTGTCGATGCTTTGGCGCTCATAATGCTGACAATACCCATTTTTTATCCAGTTATTTCAGATCTTGGATTCAATCCCGTCTGGTTTGGGGTTATTGTCGTTGTGGTAACCCAGATGGGAGTAATCAGCCCGCCGGTGGGTATCAATGTGTATGTAGTAAGTGGTATTGAGAGAGACATTCCGCTGCAGTCAGTTTTTATGGGTTCAATACCCTTTCTTATTGCATTGGTCATTGCCGTAGCACTGCTTACAGCATTTCCATCAATCTCGTTATGGTTGCCTGGCCTGGTCCGGTGAATCGGAGTTCTGGAGGACTATCATGGATATGACTTCTGTTCCTGCTCCCGAAACTTTTTACAAAAGGATACTTTTCTGTACCGATTTTTCAATTAATGCAGATTACGCCTTTCATTTCGCTCTGTCATCGGTACGCCGCAGCGGTGATGCGCGGTTGCATATTTTACATGTATTGCCTGAGCCCGATGCTCAGTTCTGGCGTACCTATCTTTATGAGATCGAGGATGTTGATGCTACGGCTACAGCAGATATCAATTTAAAGATCAGAGAAACATACCTTAGGAATGTTTCCGATGCGCATACTATTACGGTAACGGTACTGAAGGGGCGTGCTGATGAGGAGATTCTCAGGTATGCCCGTTCCATGGATGCCGATCTTATTGTGATTGGTCGTCACGGTACGAACACGTTCAGGCTTAATATTTTTGGTAATGTTGCAGAAGTTATTGCACGCAAGGCTCCCTGTCCTGTAATGATTATTCCGCATCCACACATTAAGAAATCCCAAACTCTGCAGTAAAACCAATCTTACCGAAAGACCTGCAGCTGCCTGCCATTTTGCTTTTAGTCATGTAGTACTTTGGGACAAATTATTGCTGATAGATTGTCTGATATATCACCCCCCCTGGTGAAGCGGAGTAATCATGCTCTGGAACTCTCTTGAGATCGCTAAACTGCTGGTCAGTATTCTCACGCCTCTTTCGGTGGTAATTTTGGGATGGTTTATCAGCCGCAGAATGAAGCGCATTGAGCAGTTTCAATGGGCGAATCAAAAATTAATTGAAAAGAGATTATTGCTGTATGACCAGTTAGCTCCCCAGCTCAACAAATTGCTCTGTTTTTATATCTGGGTGGGCAATTGGAAGGATATCTCTCCTAAAGATATAACAGACATCAAGAGGGAACTTGATAAAGTAGTCAGTATATATCGCTATCTGTTCAGTGCGAATTTTTATGAACGTTACCGTAACTTCATGGATACTCTTTTTATTGTGTACACGGGCCCTGGGCTCGATGCAAAAATCCGATCCTGTATGAAAACAGGGTATGGTGACAGAAGGACCGATAGTAACTATCAGTGGCAGCATTCGTGGGAGAGTAGGTTTGCTGATGAAAAAACAGTTCCAGACAGAGAAGAAATCAAAAACCAGTATGATCAGGTAATGAACTCACTAAAGAATTCTATTGGGCTTTAGACACCAGGTTGAGAAGGTTGTTACAGTCAATTTTCTCTTTTGGTTTTTCTAACGTTGACAAGAGGTATAAAAGAAATTCTCTGCGATCATCGCTCATCTCTCGTTTTGAAATCCAGTTTGAGGTGCCTTTCCAGTTCCATTCAGTAGAAAGGCTCTTTATATGTTGATTATAGTAATCGCAATATTCCTGGGTCATCCTGAGAGCTCGTTGATGCTGACCCAGAAGAAGGGAGGCAGTAAGCGCAATAAATTCCATAGCCAGATGTTCCTCATGTTCGATATCAAATTTCAACATTTCTTCTGCAATAGTGTAACTCAATTTAAGGCGGTTTGTCGCCAGGCATGCTTCAGCAAAATTTATAGCAAACTGATAATTTTCAGGAAAAAGCCTGCATGCCTCATGAAAGACCTCATAGGCCTGTTCATACATGAATTGTTCATCGTAGTAGATTGCCCCCCGCCCCGTCAATGATTGCGAATAAATAAACTGATTTCCATTCCCTACCAGAGAGTAATGCAGAAGTTTTTTTTCCGGGCTTGTAAGGATATTGCCCAGTACAAGATGTGCAATATCACATTTGTTATTCATGCTGATTGCTCTTTGCGCCGATTGCAACGCATTGGCTGTATCCTTGTTCATTGCATGCGCCTGTGCAAGAAGTGCATAGGTTTGTGGTGATTGTTGTAAGAACAACACTTTTTGAAGCATCTCTATAGCAGGGACTATCAACTCTTGTTCTAACAGGATAAAACTCAGTTTCTCATATGCACTGATAAGGGATTCGTCATATTCAGTCGCAAACTCTAAAAGCGTTTTTGCATTATCTATCGAATCTGTCACGTGTGCTTCTTTATAGAGCTCTCTGGCCAGCAGTGCATGAGCGTAAGCCTCCACATCAAATGATTCAGCGTGCAGCGACTCACTTATCTCATAGAGCAGTTCTTTACCAGATTCAACTTCTCCTATTTTGATAAAATACCGCGCGACATCAAGGAGCATTTCATTTTTAAAGTGGAGTGCCAGTGTATCTGAAGAAAAGACCATTTCCGGATCGAATTCTTTTGCCAGGGCAAAGCAGAGTGCTCCGATATTGGTTGTGTCATTTATATTGTCAACCCAAAAATCGTATCTGATTGTCCGTACACCTTCCGAATAGAGGCGTGCTGCAATGAGTTTTCTGGTGTATGAATGAGTGTCAAGAGATAGTGTTGGGTCCAGTTTGTTTGCTTTTATCAACAATCGTTCCGTTCTTCTGATCATATCTTTCATTAAGCTAACCAGATCTCCATTTCTTGGAATCGTATTTCCCCAGGCAGCAGTAATGCAGGAGTATGCATCCGTTGTACTTTGCGATAGTCTCCGGCCATTAATCAGATCTGTGGAGGGATGGGATCGAATCATTCTGTTCTCTGCGACTGTAAGTACAGTGTCGCTATGAAGTGCATAACGATGAACCCATCCTTTTTCATTTCCAGCAATAAGCCATTTTCCATCGTTATTGAACGTAAGGCAGCGATTTGCTTTAGGCATATTTTCAAGGTCAAGCAATTTTCGCTTGTGCTCAACATCATAAATTTTGATACTTCGGTCTGTTGAAACAGATCCCAGTAGTGTGCTCGTGGGGTTAAAAGCTACAGCAAGTACAGCATCTGAATGTTCTGTAAATACTGCAACCGTGTCAAATGTTACAGTGTTGAAAACGGTAATGTGTTTACCAACTCCACCGGTAGCCAGATATTTGCCATTGGGGCTTACGGCCAGAGCGAGAATCCGGGAAGTGAAATCTATGGTCGTATCGCTGCCATCGGAGAGCTTCCATCGAATGACCTGATCATTCCATGTAGATGCATACAGAAAGTTTCCTTTAGGGTGGAACACCACTTTTATCGGGTAGGATGTTGAGCATCGGAGAACAGACTTTATGGAAAATGGATACTGTGCATCCTGGATTACTACCGTGGAATCATCAGAAGCGGAGGCCAGAAGGTTGTCATCCGGACTTAATGCAATGCTTTCGATCAGGAGAGTGTGATTGTGGGGGACTGCTATTTTTTCCCCACTGTGTAATTCCCAGAAAATTATCGATGAATCGAAGTTTTCCGCATATTGTAATGAAAAGACACCTGTGCCACTTCTGGTTGTCTGGATACATTGTACTGGGCCAGGAGCATTCAAGATCAGTGGTGTATCATTGTCAAATTTGTGGAGGAGTATCCTGCTGTCACCACCGGCAGTAGCGAAATGGTATGGACCATCACTGAACAGTGCGACAGAGTAGATTTTATCAGTATGTGCCCGCAATGTCTGTGTATGTTCGTGATAATCTGTACTCCAGACCTTTATACCATTATCTCCGACACTAACCAGCTGGCGACCTTCGGAACAAAATCCCAGAAACCAGGCTGAGTGGCTAAGGCTTGCAAGGTGGAATAACTTATGCCACGAATCAATCTCCAACAGTTGTACTGTTCCACTATAGGCGGCAACAGCCAGTAGATCTCCATCAGAACTGAATTTCAAATCGTAAATGACATTCGCGGAAAGTGTGTCAAAGAATTCTCTGGCTCCCGATGCAGCATCCCATATGCCCACAACCCCATCACGATCGCCGGAAGCAAGGTAAATGCCATCTGGGCTGTAATCGAGGCAGTATATTTCTGATGCATGCCAGGTGATCTCCATAATTTCAAACCAGTTTTTGGTATCCCAGATCTTAATTATCCTGTCGTCTCCTGCTGATGCCAGTCGCATCCCATCGGGGCTGAATACCGCCTTATTGACCGGTCCCCCATGGGAGATCAACTCCTGAATTTTAGCTTTTCTTTGCACATCCCATACAGTAATGCCACAATCGTTACTTGTTGAAACAAGCAAGGAGTCATCAGAGCTAAAGCACAGGGAATTGATCTGATCAAGGTGGCCTTCAAAATAGCTCTGCAGAGTACCCGTTTGCAGATCCCATACGGTAATTGTCGCATCATAACCGCCAATTGCCAGCATCTGTGAATGATTTGCTAAAGCAAGTGCTGAAATGAATGTGCCCGGGTAAAGTGAACCGATCTCTTGCCGGGTATTTACATTCCATAGTCTCACGACTCCTTCGGGATATCCCGCAGCTGCCAGACTTGATTTTTCCATGAGCGCAAATGCGGTGATACGGGAATCACTCTCAGGGCTGCTGTAATCGAAAATCTGGTACCGTGCTTGTGAAGCACATAAAGCCCGGTGCAGCATGACATCGGCTTCATGGTTGTGCAATGGCCCAGGAAACATACTGGCCTTTTTTGCTGCATCGGTAGCAGCCCGCAGGCTCACTTCCGGATCCCGGGTAAGGTGTCGATGGGACGTGTTGATAAGGCTGGTAATCTCGTTTTGTTGGTAAAGAAGAAACATACCTGCACTCACCACGATCAGAAGTAGCAGGGCAAGGCCCCATGCGATGCCTTTCAAGGTTGTCGCTTTTACCCTTTGTCGCTGTGCCTCGTGCTTTTGAATTTCCAACTCCTTACGAGTCATCTCGAGCTTTTTCTCTTTGAGCTGTTTTGTCTTCCGCCGAATCCAGTCGATCAGAAATTCGCTTGCTATCTGGTAATAGATCACTTCACGGCGTAACTCCTTGTCGATTAGACGGGTTCTGTGCTCAAGGGTTGCCAGTGTATCAGCAAGCAGCGGGTAATCAACCTTGTCTTCTGTTGCTGCCCGTGTCAGCAGATCATGCTCCGATATAATGTTACGTGTTCCTGCCTGGGTAACTAATTTGCCTAGCAGGCCGATGGCAGGCTCCTGTTGCTTTTCGGGTAAAAGAGCTATGGATCGGTCCAGAAACTGCTCCAGAATCCCCTGCACTTTTCCGTTCTTAAGGTAGTAGGTTTCCGAATCTTTTTCAGTGTGGCTGAAATCGAAGATGCTTTTGCACACTATTTGTATTTCACTTAATCGTATCCCCTCCATCTCAGCGCGCGCAGAAAAATCCTGTTGAATCAAGCTGGCCAGCTCAGGTGATAATTCCGGTTTGTATTTTCCAGGCCATCTTTCAAAGGGGCCGCGTACAATTTTGTAGATTTGTTCGCTGCTGAGCTTTAAAAGCTGCAAATAGTTATCGGCAAGTTGCGGGCAACGGACAAAGAAGGGGTTAAGTTTTGCAATGTAGTCTTCACGAAATGAAAGCAGAATTTTAATATGCAGTGAGGAATTAATCAGGCCGGTGATAGTTTCAAGAATAGTCTGCTGTGCTGCCAGTCGGTTACTCCGATTCTCCGTGCGCGTTTCCAGAAGCGATTCCCATTCCTCAAATTGATCGAAAATCAACAGAGGCCGAACAATTTCTGCAGCTTTCTCTACCCGTT
>OBJA01002456.1_pt1 | contig 10671 bp, 11 predicted proteins | sample 1519751 | NCBI WGS metagenome assembly OBJA01 (sample SAMEA3881238, study PRJEB22517) | soil metagenome | biome: lake sediment; feature: soda lake sediment; material: sediment, water from around vicinity | place: India | collected 2013-12-23 | depth 3 m
TGCAGAAGCGCCGCCACGGCATGGGCTATCTCGGCCTCGGCTCGACCATGGCCATGCTGCGCATGAAGTACGGCAGCAAGGAGTCGCTCGAATTCACCGAGCGCGTGACGCGCGAGATGGCGTTCACGGGCTGGGAGACGGCCCTGGACCTGGCCCAGGAGAAGGGCCCGGCGCCGATCATGGAGCAGGAGTTCACCGTCACCGCGGAGATGCTGCGCAAGCGCCCGGAGATGGCGCGCGACGGCTACCGCGCCGGCGACCGCGTCAAGGGCAAGGTGCTGCACGCGCGCTACAGCCGCTACATGCAGCGCATCGCCGAAGTGGCGCCGGAGCTGGTCGCGCTGCTCGCCGAGGTCGGCGCGCGCTTCACGCACCACACCTCGATCGCGCCGACCGGCACCATCTCGCTCTCGCTGGCCAACAACGCCAGCAACGGCATCGAGCCGAGCTTCGCCCACCGCTACTTCCGCAACGTCATCCGCGACGGCAAGAAGAGCAAGGAGAAGGTGGACGTGTGGTCGCTGGAGCTGCTCGCCTACCGCGAGCTGGTCAACCCTGCCGCCACGCCGGGCTCGGAGCGGCCCGAGGAGCAACTGCCCGACTACTTCGTCTCGGCCGACGACATCACGCCCAGGGAACACGTGGACGTGCAGGCGGCGGCGCAGAAGTGGGTCGATTCGTCGATCTCCAAGACCGCGAACGTGCCCAGCGACTACGACTACGAGAGCTTCAAGGACATCTATCTCTACGCCTACGAGCAGGGCCTGAAGGGATGCACCACCTTCCGCTTCAACCCCGAGGCCTTCCAGGGCGTGCTGGTGAAGGAGAAGGACCTCGAGAACACGGTCTACCGCTTCCACCTCAAGGACGGCACCGTGGTCGAGGCCAGGGGCAACGACGAGATCGAGTACGACGGCGAGACGCACACCGCCGCCAATCTCTACGACGCGCTGAAGGAAGGATATTACGGCAAGTACTGAGGCCATGGCGCCGGGGCCGCGCGGCCCCGGCCGACAGGACAGTGGACCAACATCGCACCGGAGCACCGCAATGGTCATCAAGATCGAGGACAAGATCGTCAACTACGAAGTGGTGAAGGAGGACGAGCCCGCGCGCGAAGCGGAGCCGGCGCCCGCCCCGTCCAACATCATCCACATGCACGAGAAGGTCGAGCGGCCCGACATGCTGCTCGGCTCGACCTACAAAGTGAAGACGCCGCTCTCCGAGCACGCGCTCTACGTCACCATCAACGACATCGTCCTCAACCCGGGCACCGAGCACGAACTGCGCCGTCCCTTCGAGATGTTCATCAACTCGAAGAACATGGACCACTTCCAGTGGATCGTCGCGCTCACCCGCATCGTGTCGGCGGTGTTCCGCAAGGGCGGCGACGTCACCTTCCTCGCCGAGGAGCTGCGCTCGGTGTTCGATCCGCGCGGCGGCTACTTCAAGAAGGGCGGCAAGTTCATGCCTTCGCTGGTGGCCGAGCTCGGCGACGTGATCGAGCATCACCTGCGCTACATCGGCCTGCTCAAGACCGAGCGCCTCGACGAGCGCCAGAAGGATTTCGTGGAGGCCAAGCGCCGCGAGTTCGAACAGGCCGCCGCGCAGCCCTCCGCCGCGGACGAGGCGTTTCCCGAGGGCGCGCAGCTCTGCGGCAAGTGCCAGACCAAGGCCATGATCCGCATGGACGGTTGCCTGACCTGCCTCAATTGCGGCGAGTCGAAGTGCGGCTGAACCGCCCTGGCGCAATGGAAAGTGGAAAGAAATCCGACGGCTGTCCCTGACCCCCGCGCCGCGATCCGGCACGCGCGGCGCTGTACGCAGAATTCCCATCTTGCCGGACGAGGGCCTGTGCTATAATCCGACCCAGGTTCTCCACCTCGAGAGAGAGGGACCATATATGGCAGTCAAGCAGAAGCCGATCGTGGGCAACTGGTACATGAACATGGCTGGCCAGTTGATCAAGGTGTGGGCACTCGGATACGCCTCGGGCCGTCCGGCTCAGGTCGTCGTCGAATATCTCAACGGCAAGCGAAAGATCATCAGTATCTCCGACTGGTGGTCACTCGACCTCGAGGTACACCTGTACCGGGCAACCCGGCGCAGGCGGGACAACGAGGAACTGCATCGCTAACACCGGCGCGCGCCTGTCGCCGGTGCATCTTCCCGGCGCGGTCGTCCGCGCGCCATCGTCCTGCATCGCCCTCCGGGCCCGTCCTGCGTATAATCCCGTCGCATACACGCCCGTACCGTAACGACTGAAGGAGGGGAGATGAAATTTCGCTCGCTGGGCACTGCCGCCGCGGCCGCCGTACTGTTCATGGCCTCCGGTCAGGCCGCGGCCGATCTGGACCTGGCCAGGAGCGCGGGCTGCACCGCCTGCCACGCGCCGGACACCAAGGTCGTGGGACCGGCATGGAAGGACGTCGCCGCCCGCTACCGCGACGTCGAAGGCGCGCGCGCGATGCTGATCAGCAAGGTGAAGGTCGGCGGACGGGGCAACTGGACCGACGTCACCGGCGGCGTCCCCATGCCGCCGTACTCTCCGCGCGTATCCGATGAGGACATCGAGCGCCTGATTGACTTCCTGCTCGGTCTATAGACTGTTGCGCGTCATGGCCCCGATCCGCGCACCGATTGCGGGACGTGACGCGCGGTCCCGAGGCGATCGCTAGCGGCTGACGGGCCGCTTCTGCAGCTTGCGCTGCAGCGTCCGGCGATGCATGCCGAGGCGCTGCGCCGTCTGCGAGACGTTCCCGCCGCATTCCATCAGCACCTTCTGGATGTGCTCCCACTCCAGGCGGTTGACGGACATGGGCTGCGCGCGCGGGGCGATCGAAGGATCCCCCTCTTCACGCCGGAAGGCGGTGACGATGTCCTCGGTCTGCACCGGCTTGGTGAGATAGTGCATGGCGCCCAGCTTGACCGCCTCGACCGCAGTGGCGATGCTGGCGTAGCCGGTCAGGACGACGATGCGGACGTCCGGCCAGTCCCGCGCCAGGCGATCGACCAGCGCCAGGCCGGACGGACCGGGGAGACAGAGATCGACCAGGGCGTAGCCGGGCGGATCGGCCTGCGCGCACGCCAGGGCGGACTCGACGTCGTGCGCGACGCGCACATCGTAGCCGCGCCGGCCCAACGCCTTGGCCAGCACCCCGCGGAAGACCTCGTCGTCATCGACCAGCAGCAGTTTCCCTTCTTCCATCGTCCCTCGTCCGTATGCCTGCCCGATCGCCGGGACTCGCCACCGTCAACTGATCCAGCGGCAGCGTGACCTGCGTACAGGCGCCGCCGCCCTCCCGATTGAACAGCAGGATCTCGCCGCCCAGGCGATCGATGACCGAATAGGCGAGATAGAGCCCCAGCCCCAGCCCTTCGCCCGGACCCTTGGTCGAGAATACCGTCTTTCCCGCCGCGGAGATCGCCGCCGGGGCGATGCCCTGGCCACGGTCGCTCACCTCCAGGCGCAGCCGCTCCGGCGTCCACCGCGCCACGATCTCCATGCCCTCCCGCGAGGCGTCCGCCGCATTGTTGAAGATGCTGATGATGGCCTGGCTCAGGGTCTGCTCGGCGACGATGACCGGCGCGGGCATCGCGCCCTCGATGTCGATGCCGACCCGCACGCCCGGGCGCAGCGCGCGCCACTGCTCCACCGTCTCGCGCAGATAGGCGTCCACCGGGAGCCTCCGCCCCGACGCCGCCTGGCTCTGGCCGGCCGAGAGCGACAGCATCGCCAGGGTATGCTTGCAGCGGGCGACCTGCTCGCGCAGGGTCCGCACCTTGGCCGCCAGCTCCGGGTCCGTACCCGCGTGTTCCAGCTCGATCTCCTCGCCGAGCAGGGCGATGGTGCCGAGCGGGGTGCCGAGCTCATGGGCCGCGCCGGCGGCCAGCGAGCCCAGGGCGACGATGCGCTCGTCGCGCAGCGCCCGCTGCTTGGTCTCGGCGAGCAGGCGGTCACGCTCGCGCAGCGTGCTGCCCATCCGCGCCACGAAGCCCGCGATCAGCCCCGCGCTGAGCACGAAGCCCAGCCACATGCCGATGACGTGGAGACCGAAGTCCTCGTGGCCGAGGTGCGCGGACAGGGGCAGCGGGATGTGGAAATAGAGCAGCACGGTGTAGCACAGGGCCGTGACGATCGCGATCACCCAGCTGTAGGAGCCGGGGAGCAGCGCGGCGGAGATGGTGAGCGGCAGGAGCAGCAGCAGGGTGAGCGGGTTGGTCGAGCCGCCGCTCATATAGAGCAGGGCGGTCAGGATGGCGGTGTCGACCAGGAGCTGGAAGACGAAGACGCGGTCCGGGATCTCCTCGCGCTGGCGCAGGCGCAGCCAGGACCCGATCCCCACGGCCACCCAGACCTCCAGCGCCGCCAGCATGCCGGCGAAGGGCAGGTGCAGCTCGAGCTCCCAGGCGGCGAACAGCAGGGCCAACAGCCAGCCGGCGATCGCCCCCGCCCTCAGCAGCAGCAGGCGCCGCAGGTTCAGCGCCGCCAGGGACCGTGGGAACTGTCTGGGATAAGGTGGAAACAATCTTTTTCCCCGGCGTGACTAATTTACTAATGATAATTATTTACATTTAGGGCGGTGGGCCCTATAATCTTTTCCATCACGCGTCCCCCTCCTCCATAACGCGTGTACTTGAGGAGCGCTCCCCGCGCTCCTTTTTTTTTGCCCGCTAGATCTCGATCATCTCGAAGTCCTCCTTGGACGCGCCGCAGTCCGGGCAGCGCCAGTTCAGGGGGACATCCGCCCAGCGGGTGCCGGCGGCGATGCCGTGATCGGGCAGACCCATCTCCTCATCGTAGATGAAGCCGCAGATCACGCACATGTATTTCTTCATGACGACCGGGAAGTCTCCAGGGACCCAGAGGGAAGCGCCGCTGCACTGTAGCACAGCATCGGTGCTAGAATGAACCGGCTCCATCGCCGCTTCGCCGCCGCAGCGCCAGACATCAGACGTCCGTTGAACCATACATACTCCCAACCGAGCGAAGACCGGCCGCACGGCCCGCAGGCGCAGGACACCGTGCCCGTAGTCCTCGCCATCTCCGGCAGCGATCCGAGCGGCGGCGCGGGCATACAGGCGGACATCGAGGCCCTCGCCAGCATGGGCTGCCACACCGCCCCCATAGTCACCGCGCTGACGCTGCAGAACACCCGCGGCGCGAGCGGCTACCGGGCCATGGATCCCGAACTGCTCGCGCGCCAGATGCACATGGTATGCACGGACCTGCCGATCGCGGCGTGCAAGATCGGCATGACCGCGAGCGCCGCGATCGTGGAGGCGGTGGTCGAGGTGCTGGCCGAGCACGCGGAGATCCCGGTGGTGCTCGATCCGGTGCTCGCCGCCGGAGGCGGCGGCGAGCTGTCCGACGAGGGCACGCTCAGCGCAATGGTCGAGCGGCTGATCCCGCTCGCCACCATCGTCACGCCGAACAGCGTGGAGGCGCGCCGCCTCGCGCCCGGCGCGCGGACGCTCGATGAGTGCGCGGCGCAGATCCTCGCCCGCGGCGCGGAGTTCGTCCTCATCACCGGCGCCCACGAAGACACGCCGCTGGTCGTCAATTCGCTCTACGGCGAAGGCCGGCTGATCGAGGCCTGGCCCTGGGAACGCCTGCCCGGGAGCTACCACGGCTCGGGCTGCACGCTCGCCGCGGCGATCGCCGGGCTGCTCGCCTACGGCGCCACGCCGGAGGACGCGGTGCGCCAGGCGCAGGAATATACCTGGGAAGCGCTGCGGCAGGGCTACTCCATCGGCGCCGGGCAGCGTATCCCCAACCGCCTGTTCTGGGCCCAGCCGGACAAAGGGGCGCGGAAATGACGGCGAAGGCCATCCGCGGTCTCTACGCCATCGCCGACACCACGCTGCTCGCCCAGGGCGAGCTGACCGCGCGGGTACGCCAGGCGCTGCGCGGCGGCGCCAGGCTGGTGCAGTACCGCCACAAGGGCCCGCTGGACGCCGCGCGCATCGCCGAGGCGCGCGCGCTGCGCGAGCTTTGCCGCGCCTGCTCCGCGCCCCTGATCGTCAACGACGACGTCTCCCTGGCGCGGCAGCTCGATGCGGACGGCGTGCACGTCGGACGCGATGACGACACCATCGCCGAGGCGCGCGCCGCGCTCGGCGCCGGAAAGATCATCGGGGCGTCCTGCTATAATGACCTGCGCCTGGCGCAGACCGCGCAGGAGCAGGGCGCGGACTACCTCGCCTTCGGCAGCTTCAACGCCTCTCCGACCAAGCCTGACGCCGTCCGCGCCTCACCGGCGCTGCTCGCCGCCGCGCGCGGACGGACCGGCCTGCCGCTGGTGGCCATCGGCGGCATCACGCCGGACAACGGCGCGCTGCTCGTCGGCGCCGGCGCCGACGCCCTCGCGGTGATCAGCGGGCTGTTCGCGCAGGCGGACACCGAGGTGGCGGCCAGGCGCTATGCGCGCCTGTTCGCATCCTCGCTCCTCGAAGAAGATCCACAGCATCGGGAAGACCAGACATGACGCTATCGCACGAATCCTTCCTCAAGGCCCAGCGGGTCATCCCCGGCGGCGTCAACTCGCCGGTGCGCGCCTTCCACGGCGTGGGCGGCGAACCCCTGTTCATCCAGCGCGCGGCGGGCGCGCGGATGTTCGATGTCGACGGCAAGGACTACGTCGATTACGTCGGCTCCTGGGGCGCGGCCGTGCTCGGCCACGCGCATCCCTCGGTGGTCGCGGCCGTGCAGCAGGCCGCTGCGAACGGCCTCGGCTTCGGCGCGCCGACCGACATCGAGACGCGCATGGCGGAACGCCTGTGCCGCCTGGTGCCTTCGCTGGACCTGGTGCGCATGGTCAACTCCGGCACCGAGGCGACGATGAGCGCGATCCGCCTGGCGCGTGCCTATACCGGCCGCGACAAGATCGTGAAGTTCGAAGGCTGCTATCACGGCCACGCCGATTCCCTGCTGGTCAAGGCCGGCTCGGGCGCGCTGACGCTGGGCGTGCCCACCTCGCCCGGCGTGCCGGTCGCGCTCGCCGAGCACACCATCACCGTGGCCTACAACGACCTCGCCCAGCTGGAGGAAGTGTTCGCGCACGTCGGCGGGCAGATCGCCTGCGTCATCGTCGAACCGGTCGCCGGCAACATGAACTGCATCCCGCCCAAGGCGGGCTTCCTGAGCGGGCTGCGCCGGCTGTGCGACGAATACGAATCGCTGCTGATCTTCGACGAGGTGATGACCGGCTTCCGCGTCGCGCTGGGCGGCGCGCAGCAGCGCTTCGGCGTCAAGCCCGACCTCACCACGCTGGGCAAGATCATCGGCGGCGGCCTGCCGGTGGGCGCCTTCGGCGGCCGGCGCGAGATCATGGAGAAGCTGGCGCCGCTCGGCCCGGTCTACCAGGCCGGCACGCTGTCGGGCAATCCGGTGGCGATGGCGGCGGGGCTGGCGACGCTCGACGAGGTGCAGCGCGAAGACTTCTACCAGGACCTGAGCGCGACCACCAAGCGCATCGCCGAGGGCCTGGTCACGCGCGCCAAGGCCTTCAACATCCCGCTGGCCGTGAACTACGTCGGCGGCATGTTCGGCCTGTTCTTCACGGACGAGCCGGCGGTGGAGAACTTCAACCAGGTGACGCGCTGCGACCTCGACCGCTTCCGCCTGTTCTTCCACGGCATGCTGGAGCAGGGCGTGTACCTCGCGCCCTCTCCGTACGAGGCCTGCTTCGTCTCCTCCGCGCACGGCCAGACCGAGATCAAGCGGACGCTGATCGCCGCCGAGCAGGTCTTCTCCCAGCTCTGAGGCGGCCGGCATGGGCATGAGGTACGGCGCGCTCGGGGACAGCGGCATCGAGGTCAGCCGGATCTGCCTCGGCACCATGACCTTCGGCGAGCAGAACACCGAGGCCGAGGCCCACGCCCAGCTCGACGCCGCCGTGGCGGCCGGCGTGAACTTCATCGATACCGCCGAGATGTACCCGGTGCCGCCGCGCGCCGAGACCTACGGCCTCACCGAGCGCTACATCGGGAGCTGGCTGCGCGCGCGCGGCGGCCGCGACCGCGTCGTGATCGCGACCAAGGTCATGGGTCCGTCGGACGACCTGCGCTACGTGCGCGGGGGCGTGAACCGGCACGACCGGCGCAACATCGAGGCCGCGGTCGACGCCAGCCTGCAGCGCCTGGGCACCGACTACATCGACCTCTATCAGCTGCACTGGCCGGACCGCAAGACCAACTGCTTCGGCCAGCTCGGCTATCGCCATGACCCCGATGACGATCCGACACCGCTCGAAGAGACGCTGGAGATCCTGGGCGCGCTCGTCGCGGCCGGCAAGGTGCGCTGCATCGGGGTGTCGAACGAGACGCCCTGGGGCGTGATGCGCCTGCTGCAGCTCGCGGAGCAGCGCAAGCTGCCGCGCATCGTCAGCATCCAGAACCCGTACAGCCTGCTGAACCGTTCCTTCGAGGTCGGTCTCGCCGAGGTCGCGCACCGCGAAAGGGTCGGGCTGCTCGCCTACTCGCCGCTGGGCTTCGGCGTCCTGTCGGGCAAATACCTGGACGGACAGCGTCCCGAGGGCGCGCGCCTGACACGGTTCGAGCGCTTCCAGCGCTATACCCGGGAGATCGCGCAGGGGCCGATCCGCGCCTACGTGGCGCTGGCTCGCAGCCACGGGCTCGACCCGGCACAGATGGCGCTCGCCTACGTCAACTCGCGCCCCTTCCTCACCAGCACCATCATCGGCGCCACCGGCCTGGAACAGTTGACCGCCAACATCGCCAGCATCGACATCGAGCTGCCGGCGGACATCGTCGCCGGGATCGACGCCATCCACACCGCTCAGCCGAATCCGTGCCCCTGAAGCCGACCGGCAGACGATCCGGCCGCGAGCGCGGCCCGCGCATCCCGCGCATCCCGCGCATCCCGCCATGCGCACCGTCGCTGCTGGCGGCCGCGCTCGCCGTGCTCCTTGCCGCGCCCGCGGGCGCGGCCTCGCTTCCCGAAGGGAGATCGGGCGTCATCGAGCTGCGGCTCGATGCGGCGATGGACGCCTCGGCGCTCCATCTGCGGCCCGGCGGTCCGTACGCGCGCCAGCAGATCGACCTGGGCGTGGATGCCCGCGATGCGGTCCTGTCCGGCAATCTGCTGCTGGTGGCGGGTGGAGAAGACGGCCTGCTGGTGCTGCAGCTGGAGACCGAAGGTCCGCCCTCGCCCCTCGCGCACCTGGCGCTGGCCGAGCCCGCGCTCACCATCACCGCGCGTGACGGCACCGCCTGGCTCACCGGACCGCTCGGGCTGACCGCCGTCGACCTGAGCGAGCCGGCGGCGCCGCGCGTGCGCGGACGCTACACGAGCCGGAACCGCCCGCTCGGCTTCATCGCCGCGGCCGAACGCGGCTACCTGCTGCTGGAGCACGGGCTGCACGTGCTCGATCTCTCGCCCGCCGGAGACCCGATCGCGCTGGAGCGCCACGCCTTCGGTTTCGAAGCGGCGGCATTCGCGCTCGGCGAGGACGGGCTGTACATCGCGGCGGGAGACGCGGGCCTCCTGATCTACGATCCGCGGGCGCCGGGTACGGGCATGCGCGGCTTTCGCGGCGCGCCGGTGCTCGACGTCGCCATCGACGCGGGACGCCTGTATCTGGCGAACGGCGCCGACGGCATCACCGTGCTGGCGCAGGATCCGGACGGAGAGCCGCGCTGGCTCGGCAGCCTGCGCGGCGCGGGCGGCGAGGTTACCGGGCTGAGCGTGCGGGACGGCCGCGCGCTGCTGCGCACGGCGGCGGGTCGGCTCTATCTCGCGGACGTGGAGAACCCCCAGGCCATGGAGCTGCTCGCCCTGCTGCAGGCGGAAGGCTGCTGCGATGCGCAGCGGCTCGCCGACGACGGCGCCTTAGTGCTGGCGGGCGCCTGACCGCGTACGAACTCATCCCGCCGCCGCGCGTCTCGAACGAAGGGCTGGCCTTCGGCCAGGGCGTCAACTTCGGCGGGCAGCGCCGCGTGTACATCGAGGGCGCGACGGCGTACGTCGCCGACTGGTTCTCGGGACTGCACATCTACGATCTGACGGAGCCGGCGCGTCCTGCCCTGCTGTCGAGCTTCCACACCGGCGGCTCTCCCAAGGGCGTGGTGGTGCGCGACGACGTCGCCTACGTCGCCGACGACGATCATGGCCTGCTGATCCTCGACGTCGCCGACCCCCGCCGGCCGCGGGAGCTGGCGCGCCTGCCCACGCCCGGCCTGGCGTACACCCCGGTGCTCGACGGCGACCGCCTGTATCTGGCGGTGCATCACGGCGGCGTGGTCGTGGTGGACGTGCGCGAGCCGGGCGCGCCGGTCCTGCTCGCCCACTACGAAACACCCGGGAAGGCCTGGTCGCTGCGCGTGCAGGATGGCCTGGCCTACGTGGCGGACGACGACACAGGCCTGCTGATCCTCGACGTCCGCGACCCCGCGGAGCCTGGTCTGCTGGGACGCTACGAGCCGGGCGGTCAGATGGAAGAGGTGGTGATCGACGGTCGTCTCGCCTACGTCGCCCTGTACCAGCACGGCGTCCACGTCCTCGACGTCAGCGATCCCGCCTCCCCCACGCTGCTCGCGCGAGTAGCTACTCCGGGCAACGCGCGCGGGCTTGCCCTGCGCGAGGGGCTGCTCTACGTGGCGGACTGGCTCGCCGGCGTGAACCGGCCGGCAATCGTGGTGTCGCACAGC
>OBJA01002457.1_pt1 | contig 10665 bp, 7 predicted proteins | sample 1519751 | NCBI WGS metagenome assembly OBJA01 (sample SAMEA3881238, study PRJEB22517) | soil metagenome | biome: lake sediment; feature: soda lake sediment; material: sediment, water from around vicinity | place: India | collected 2013-12-23 | depth 3 m
GCTATACAGTCAATTGCAGGTAGGTATATCGGTGTGAGTTAAGATGATAATTGGGAAGGGTTAATATATAAATGGGAAGAGCTTTCGGGTTATTTTCGTGTATTCGGAATAGAGCCCGAAAGCTTTTTTCAGGTATGTCTCTTCAATATGCAATTTTACAATGAGTGCAATAGTTAGCAGCAAAGCAAAAATTGCTCTTCCAACTGTGAAATGTTCAATAACAAGAGCCCATGCAATGAGTATTAAGCCGGTATACATTGGATGCCTTACATACTTGTAAGGGCCTTTAGCTATCATTGTTCCGCCTTCCTTAACATAAGGCATGATGCTTAAATTTCCCAGCCGTATAGTATATATTGCCCACAAACCAACAAAAGCACCTGCCAGGATCATAATAATCGACCATATATTTGAAGGCATAAGAGGACCCGTGTATATTAATAGTCCGAGCATACTAAACTGAAGAAAGACCATAAACCAGGCCAAATACCAGTCAAAGGTTTTCATTCTTCGGGTATTAAACATACATCTCTGTTTTTAATTATTAATAAACTCAGGAGTAAAATTTTACCACTTACCACAGCAAAAATAAGGTAAAATTTAAACGAATATATAACAGTTGAGGTTTAATCTTACCTTGTACCAAAAAAGAAAAGGGGTTGACACTTAAGTCAATCCCCATCCTATCACTCAAACCAAACAACTTTTATCTTCTTCTCTCTTTTAACGCTTTACGATAACTGATTCCCGATCTGTATCTGCTTATTCCCACTTTCAATTCATGTGATAGCAAGTACATTGCAGGTACAAAGATCAATGTAAGGAAGGTAGCAAAGCTTAATCCGAAGATGATAGTCCATGCTAAAGGTCCCCAGAACATTACATTATCACCGCCTATATGTATTTGTGGATCCAGCTCCGTAAACATGGTCACAAAATTCAGGTTGAAACCAATTGCCAGAGGTATTAAACCTAAGATTGTAGCGGTTGCAGTAAGAATAACAGGTGTGATACGTGTTAATCCTGCCTGAACTACAGCTTCGCGTGTTTTTACACCTCTATCGCGCAATACATCAGTAAACTCTACTATCAGAATACCGTTTCTTACAACTATACCGCCAAGTGCTACAACCCCTAATCCGGTCATGATGATTGAAACATCCATTTTGAAAATGATGATTCCAAGTAAGACCCCTATTATACTGAAGATTACTTCACTAAGTATGATAAACGTTTTACTGAATGAGTTAAACTGAGTAATAAGTATAAAGAAGATCAGACCAATTGAAACCATCATCGCAAAGCCAAGGAATGATGCTGATTCAGCCTGATCTTCCTGTTCGCCGGTTAATTTGATCTGTACACCTTCACTCAACGGGAATGTAGCTGCAAGATCCTTGATTTTTGGTACTATATCATTTGGAGAATAACCTGTGGTTACTTCACTCGACAAAGTAATTATCCTTTTCAGGTTCTGACGTTTAATACCTCCGTAAGAAGAGCCATAATCAATAGTAGCAACCGATGACAAAGGTATTACCCTCAACATACCGGTATTCATATCTCTGTATGTAATAGGTACGTTAATGAGGCTGTTGATATTCTTCCTTGTCTCTTCCGAATATCTTAATTGGATAGGATATTCATCTTCTGCATCTTTGAATTTTGATATTTCCTTTCCTAACACAGCGGTACGAAGTTCCATAGCAATTTGTCCGGTACTTATACCTTCATGGTTAGCTCTCTCTCTATCAATATTGATAACAATTTCAGGATTATTTTCAAGGAAATCGCTCTTTAACTCTTCTACTCCGGGTATTTGCAATGAGTCGAGATAACTCTTGAAAGCAGCAGCATCGTGAATCAACGAAGGAAGATCTTCGCCTGTTATCTCTATGTTAATAGGTTTTCCTGTAGGAGGTCCACCCTGCTCTTTTACTGTAAATATTTCAGCACCGGGGATATCTCTGATCTCATTTCTTATCCTGTCGAGGTAATCGTTTGTATTAATGCCATTACGGTATTTATATTCCACAAAGTTCACAGTTACCTTTCCTTTTTCAGAACTTAGAGCTCTGGAGAAATCCATTTCATCACCTGCTCCTAAGGCAACATTTGATATGACTGATTCAACAGCAGGATTGTCATCACCCAATATAGCCATTACCTTTTCTTCAACTACTTTTGTTACAGAATCAGTAACCTTCTGATCGGTACCAACAGGCATTTGAATCATTACGAAGATGTTATTAGGCATATTTTCAGGGAAGAACAACACTTTTATTCCCGAAGCTCCTGTTAGAAAGAAAGTAAATATAAGCAGTGCAATAATACCTCCCAGTAACCAGCGAGGTCTTTTGCCTCTCACAAAATAACGTAACTGCTTTTCATAAATATTAATAAGGTATGGCCAACCTTTATTCTGCCACCACTTAATGTATGGATTTATAACTGCATGGAACAATATTATGAGCAAGGCAAAGAAGACAAAGAAGTTGGCAAATCCAAGTACACCCTTGCTTTTGGAAACAAAGTATATAAGATAAAAGAATACCGCAGCTCCAAATAGCATTACAACCCAAAACATCGATTTGCGTTTATTTGCCCGCATATCCTGTGTTTCATACTCATGTTTCATGAATGAGATAGCAAAAACAGGGTTTATTATATAGGCTACAAAGAGTGATGCAAAAAGTGTAATGATTAGTGTTACCGGTATATAGAACATAAATTCACCTACAATACCCGGCCAGAATGCCAGCGGGAAGAATGGTGCAAGGGTTGTAAGTGTTCCCGATAATATAGGCATAAACACTTCTCCTGCTGCCCCTTTGGCGGCCAGTATTATATTGGGTTCATATCTGTGTACTCTATGTATATTTTCAATAACAACAATTGCATCATCTACCACAATTCCAAGCGCGAATATGAATGCAAACATTACAATCATGTTCATTGTAAAGCCTATTGCAGGCATGGTCATGAACGCAAGGAACATCGACAATGGAACAGCCAGTGCAACAAAGAAAGCATTGGTAATACCCATGAAAAACATGAGTACTATAGTAACCAGGATGAATCCGAAGAGAATAGTATTGTTAAGCTCTTCGAGGGTATTACGTGTATAACGTGACATCTCACCCGATATAGTTACATTGAGATCAGATGGGAAACGGTTATTTATTAACTGATTATCGAGTATTGCACGTATATTATCAGAAGCCTCAAGCAGGTTTTTACCGCTCTTCTTAACAACATTCAGTGTTATTACATTCTTGCCGAATAGTCTTGAAAAGCTTTCCTGTTCTTTGAATGAATCTTTAACTTCAGCTACATCCTTAAGATAAACCAATGCACCACTTGAAGAGGTAACAACAATGTTCCTGATTGTCTCCATATCATGAAATTGCCCTGTTATTCTTATGCTCCGCTTACTACCGGATGTAGTGATATTACCTGCCGACATGGTAATGTTTTCTGAAGCAACTGCACGTTCAATATCTCCCATTGTAACTCGGGCAGCCTGTGCTTTGTAAACATCAACATTTATCTGTATTTCTCTTTCAAGAGCACCTACTATGTCGACCCTTGTGATCTCATTTAATGCTTCAATATGATCCTGAGCTATTTCAGCATACTTTTTCAATTGAACAAGATCATAGTTACCTGCTATCTGAATATACATGATAGGTATTTCAGAAAAGTCGATGTCCATAACCTGTGGATCATCAAGCAAGTTGTTAGGTAAATCGCTCATGCTCTTATCGACTGCATCCTTTACTCTCTGTTTTGCTTCAGGAACGGGTACATCGGTATTAAACTCTATCGCGATTGATGAGAAGTCCTGCAACGAATTGCTTGTGATCTTCTTGACACCTGTAACACCTTTCAACTGTTTCTCGATCGGGCGGGTTACAAGGTTCTCAATATCTTCGGGCGAAGTACCCGGATATACTGTATTTACAAGTATAGTAGGAATTACTATTTCAGGGAACTGCTCTTTTGGTATCGTTTGATAACTATACAGTCCCAGCAATGTTATGAAGGCAGTCAGTACATAGATACTGGTCTTATTATCAATAGCCCAGCTTGTTGCAAAGAACTCCTTAAATTTACTGTTTTTCATAAAGTTTAAATTTTTTGGAGACTTTATAATGATGCATTAAGTGGCTGACCGTCAATCAGGCTGTTGTAACCGGCAGTAATTATCTTATCGCCTGTCTTAAGGCCGTTTTTGATTTCGGCCATACCATTATAAGTTTGTCCCACTTCAACAATTCTTCTTTTAGCCTGAAGCTGTCCGTTTGCATCTTCAGCAACATATAAATAGGTACCATCAGTGGTTTCCCTCAGAATATTTACCGGCACAACCATTGCATTATCATTGGAATAGTCGAGTATTCTAACTCTTGCTATCATATTTGCACGGTATTCTACTTCGCCCGGTTTAAGACGTATTTCAGTAAGGAATGTACGGTTCACAGGGTTTATATACTTACTTGTGAAATCAACCTTTGCCTGAATATCCTTGCCAAGATCGGGAATTGAAATAATTGCCGGAGCTCCTCTATTAACTTTTGATGCGTATGCTTCTGCTATATCAGCGACTACCTTGACAGTTGAAAAGTTAACTACTCTGATTGCAGGCATACCGGGTGATGCCATCTGACCAACTCTTAAATTAACCTCTTCAACACTTCCGTTAATTGGAGATTTAATCTTGCTCATTTCGAGCTGCTCCCTCAACGCAGCAACACCTTTCTCGGCAGTTTCCATATTTGTCTTTGCTGTAAGAAACTGTATCTCACTTCCTATTTGCTGATCCCATAAAGCTTTCTGCTTTGTGTAAACACTCTTTGCAAAGTCGAGTTGATTGCGTGCACTTTCATATTGTTGTTGTAATGCATTGCTTTCTAACTGAGCCATTACCTGACCTCTGGTAACCCTGTCACCCTCCTTAACATATACAGCAGTAATTACACCGGGCATCTGCGCCGACACGCCTATATTATCTTCACCGTCAACTTTTCCCTGCACTTCAATATAATGCTTAAATGTCTCAGGTTTTACTTCACTAACCTTTACGCTGATTGTTTTTTTAGTACCGGCGCTTTCAGTGTTCAATTCAGCTTCAAGTGCCTGAATTTGTGAGTCGAGCTCCGATTTCTGCTTTTTTAGTTTCTCAAGCTCAGTCTTTTTATCATTTTGATTACTGCTGCCGCAGGATACAATGATAAAAACCAATGCTATAGCCAGAATTTTATGAATTAGTTTCATTGGATATCGTTTGATTATTAGTTAGTGAAAAGGGTTGATAGCTTGTTTTTAGCTGTAAGCAACGAGTTCATATTGTTAATATATTCACTCTGTGCCGAAAGCAGTTGATTTTGCGCTTGTGTTAAATCCATGCTTGTTGATAAGCCCTCTTTGAATTTAATAAGCGTTTTATTGTATATTCTCTCTGTTAACTCAAGGTTCTTTTTTACATTATTGTATGTATCGTATGCATTAAGCATTTCGTTGCGGGCATTGATATACTCCAACTCCATTCCTGCAGCAACATTGTCGCGATTAATAACCGATTTGTCATACTCAAGTCGGCGCTGCTGAACTTTAACAATCCTCTGTCCACTTGAGAATAATGACCAGTTGAGTGAAAGTATAAATAAATCGGTTGGTGTAAAATCGAAATCAATTTCTGTGAACTTCTCTGTATGAATATAGGCAGCAGCAATACTAGGTAGAAAAGTGCTTTTTTCTCTCTGCAAATTAAGTTTATTCAGCTTAACCTGAGTTTCCATTATCTGGTAGTTAATATTGTTGCTCACGTTGAACTTCTTATTAACAAGTGTTTCGAGATTAACCTCCTGAGCTAAGCCTTCAAGATTATCGGTTAACTCTATCTCTTTATCCATTGGATAACCAATTTGAAACTTTAAAAGAGCTGTAACAGCTGCTATTTGCCTATCCATCGAATTTATACCATTTTCAAGGGTAAGAGTGGTAAGCTCAATCTGGTCAACATCTGTTAGTTCCACAAATCCCTGCTTATTCATCTCTCTCATTTCATTGAGAGTTTTTGCTAAGTTCTCATAAGAGCGCAGCATAACTTCATGATTATTCTTAAGCATAAGTGCAAGCGAATAGGTGTTGGCAACCGATTCACGTAAATCACTTTCTGTTTTTTGCCGACTCTGATCAGAGATCATGTAAAATACTTTTGATGCCCTCAATCCAACCAGATACTCACCACTAAATATAAGCTGTGTTACAGTGAAATCAATGGTCTTGTTGTTCTTTGCACCCAAAGGAATAGGCTGACCCGGTATAAAGTCGAGGAAAACCCTTCCTTCGCCCTGATTTGTAATATTATCAGCAGTTAATACAGTACCCGCCGGTAAATCAGTTGCAAGAACTGTTTGACCACCAAACACCATTTCAGGAACCTTAAATAAATGCTGATATTTTGCTTCTGCATTTACTTGTGGCAGCCCAATGGCTGTTGTTTCCCATATTTTCTTTCTGGCTATCTGAATGTCGATATCGGCATTCTTCATTTGAGCACTATTCTTTACAGCATATTCCTGAGCCTGTTTTAACGAAAACTGAGCAACTTCCTGCCCCATCAAACCTATAGTAGAGGAGATCATGAGGAATATTATGACTAGAAAATTCTTTAGTTTGTGCATTGTCGAAAAATTAAATTGCATTAAGTTTTTAATTGCTGTTTATAGTATTCCAAACCTTTCTCATTCACTATCGATCGTATATGTGTATCGAACATCACATGAAATATTTTACTAAAAGGCACATTAATAAATTCGGGGTCATGAATCTCCATCAGGTTCTTAACATAGAGGCGTGCAACTAAATCTATGTCAATATCTTCTCTATATAGTCCTTCTGCTATCCCTCTATTAAAGTTCCTCACAACATCATCATAAATCATATCACGTTTTTTAACGAATATGCTTCTGTATATTACGGGATAATATTTGTGAAGATCGAAAATTACATTTGGGTTTATTTCAACAGTTTCAAGCCGAACCAAACGACTTATCTCCATTAAGACATCAATAGCATTATAATTCTCGCGATCTTCAACATCCTTTGAAGATGTTTTTTCTATAATGTACTCGAGTGCTTTCCTAATGAGATCATCCTTGTTATCAACGTATTGGTATAAGGTCTTTTTCGACATACCCATCGATCTTGCAACCTCATCCATCGATATGCTTCGCAAACCATAATTCTTAAAGAGAGCAACCGCTCCCTCAAGTATGTTTTGTAACCTTTGATCCATTACCCCTTTTTTTTGAGGCGGCAAAGATACAAAAGGAAACAATGTATACGCTAATCGTTTCCTTATTCTCACATAAATTAACGATTTGTTAACATTGGAGTAAGTTTGGTTCCCTTTTGGATAAATTCGGCATCTCCTCATATCAACTTCATTTTGCCCTCTTTCTACCCTCTTTACAACCTCACTATATATAATGATGTGGATATCAGGGTGATATTAGGGTGACAAGAGGAGGGTATGATGTGATGCAAAATCAATCCCGACTTTGATGTAACTTTAATAGATGATTAAGGAAAAAAGGGCCATGATAAGAGTGTTTAAGCACACCCTTCAGGGCCGGAAAAACGAAGACAAAGACAAAATACCTACCTTAACTCGAACGTTGTTTGTCCTATTTCGCTGTTTTCAGCGTAAACCGATACTACATAAACTCCCGGTTTCATATCATCTTTCGATGATCGGTTTACCCAGTATTCACAAATGTCAATAGCTTTGTTCTGGTAGTTAACTGAATGCTTGGCGGTATATTGCAATACCTCTCCATGGTACATGAATGAGTATTCGTCGCCTATGCCTCTTGTTAGGATGGCCTTATCGGGTCCTGCTATGCGGATATAAACATCTTTTTGTCCGGCCGATAATAATGGATTCTCACTTAAAGTAAAGCATATTTTAATTTTTTCAACTTTACGTGATTTCTCAACAGCACGTTCTCTATCGCCGCTACCTCTAACGGCAACAGCAGTTATCTTATATGCTTTAAGCACAGCAGCCTGGTTAACCCTTTCTGTAAGTGCCTCCTTATCTTTCATAAGAGTACTACTTTTGGCCTGCTCCTGCCTGAAACTCGATCTTATTTGCTCATTTTCAGCACGAAGTTCTCTATTTATATTATATAGCGAATCCATCTGACGAAGATAACCCTGAGATATTACCCGTAACCTGTCGAGTTTCTTCTTCACTTTATACAATTCATACTGTGTATCGAGCAGCTTCCTGATTTCAACTGCATTTGCCTGAATAATACTATCCTGACCGGCCAGAGAATCTGAAAGAGCACCATACTCTTCCTTCATCTCGTTATGTGCGGTGATGAGGGAGTCGAGTTCATATTGTAGTTCTACACGTTGGTTCTCTTTCTCTTTAATCATGTTAGTCAACTTTGATCTTGTTGACAGGAACAGCCATCCGAGTAATGCCAAACTGGCAATTAATATGACTATAACTATGATCAGAGGATTTCTATTTCTTGTCTTTCTGCTTTCTGAAAGATTTTCCATAAGGTTATGATAGTAAGAATAATCTGTTATTTATGATGACAGAATAATTGTTAAACCCTGTCAGGTAATTTATACGCAAAATTACGTGTTTTATTTCCTTTCTTAAAAAAAAGAGAGCAATATTATACGCAATAATTTTCGGGTCAAGTATTTAAATAAGTAAGTGGTTAATGTTTATATCTTAAATGATACTACACATTAACCACTCACAGTCAATCAGTATTATTTAATGACTTGCTGTTCCTGCAGGTACTTTAAACTTATCGCCTGTTTTCTCGATGATCATCTTATAATATTGCTCATCGTAACCTGGAAATTTGATTTTAGGATTCTGGTTATTACCATCCTTAACCTTAACATTCCCATCAAGATATTTTGTAAAGAGGTGAGCATATAACTCTTTCCATCTTGCAACGGTACTATTACCTTCCTTAACTGAATAATCGGTTAAGTATTTAACTGCTGCCGCAGGATCTTTCTTGTATAGATCTAAAGCTGCCTTATCAACTGCTTCGGTATGTGTCATGAACTTATTTTCAAGTGCCGACTGTACACTCTGAATTTCAGGAATCATGTCGCTATAACGGGTATAAGCAAGATTCGATACCTGGTTGAACACCCAGAAAGCAGCATTATCGCTAAATTCCATCATCGATCCATTACCTACTGCAAACGCTTGTGGTATTTCGGTTATAGAACAATACATAGGAACATAAACTGTGCTGTATGTGTCATCAACACCAAACCAAAGGATTCCGCCAATAGCATTAGGTAACCATCCGCGCATCTGAGCAACGAATGAGAAACCGGTTTGCTGGGTTGAAATAGCTCTCTCATGGAAATAGCTTTCGCCATCAACTTTCCATGTCATTGGACGCCAACGAACTATTGATTTATAAGGACCTGCACCAATATCTTTGGTCATGTCAAGTTCAGTGCCCTGATAATAATCGCGCATCAGGCCAATAACATCCTGAGCTGATAATTTCTTATCGGGTTTAACCCAAAGAGGCATTCTATTTGAAAGATTATGGCCTTTTGCATAATCGGCATACTTATCCATTCCCTGAGCAACACGATTAAATCCTGCCCATACACGAGCTTCGCAGAATCTAGCTGCACCAAAATCAACAGGTGCATAAACATCAGAGAAGCTGAAGTTTTTGTCTTCGCCTGTAAACAGTTTACGCTCACGTGCAAAGCTGATAACGTCGGGTGAGTATATGCAATTATCAGGGTCATTCAATGGGAAAGTAGTAATACGAGCCTGGTTGGCATGACCTGAAATGTAACCATCGGGAATACGCATTGCAACCCAAACAGCACCTTTATTATAAACGGTTCTGTTGCGACCCTTTTTATCTTTAGTAACTGTAGGTGAACCTTTTCCAATCATTTCCATGATCCACACCTCATTAGGATCGGCAATAGAGAATGACTCACCTGAACTGTAGTAGCCATATTCAGCAAGCAATTCACCAATAACTTTAATAGCTTCGCGGGCAGTTTTTGAACGCTGTAAGGCCAACCACATCAACGAACCGTAATCAATAATACCTGTTGTATCCTGCAACTCGGGCAAACCACCAAAAGTAGTTTCGCCAATTGACACTTGATGTTCGTTCATGTTACCTACAACATGGTAAGTGTGAGCAACCTGCTTTATCTTGCCAAGATATTTGCCTGTATCCCACTCATAGATATCAACCATTGTACCTGCAGGATAATCGGCAGCCGGCCGATAATACAATTCACCAAAAAGAACATGAGAATCGGCAGCATAAGTGATCATAGTACTTCCATCAGTACTTGCACCTTTTGTAATAAGAAAATTGGTACAGGCCATTGCAGCACTACCGCCCATAAGCAGAGATGCCAGTAATGCAACTGTAAACTTTAATTTGCGCATTGTTAAATGTGTTTGATTTATATTCAAGTAGTTGTATAACGGGATGAAAGAACTTTTATGCTCTTCGGGCAGCCAAAATACGAAATATTTTTAAATGGGTGATAAGAATTACAACTTGAAATAATTAAGCCATCCCAAAGATATTAATTAATTATTTATAGCAAAGCTAACAG
>OBJA01002458.1_pt1 | contig 10665 bp, 13 predicted proteins | sample 1519751 | NCBI WGS metagenome assembly OBJA01 (sample SAMEA3881238, study PRJEB22517) | soil metagenome | biome: lake sediment; feature: soda lake sediment; material: sediment, water from around vicinity | place: India | collected 2013-12-23 | depth 3 m
CACGGCACCTGAACAGGGCTTTCCTGCTGCCAATACACGGCCGCGCAGGTTTACACCGCTATATTTATGCAGCTGACGGGTAAACCCTTGCAATTTGGGCAGTTTTACGGTACCCAGGGAGTTCGGGAAGTTGATGAGCGTCAAAGTATGAACTCCACCAAGGCCCGTGACGGCGAGGATCCACGCATCCAGGCGCTGGAACTGCAACTTGCCCTGCGCGAGTACGAGATCCGCCTGCTGAAGGAAACCGCCGATGCCCTCACCGGCCAGCTGCAGCTGGACCGCCTGCTGGCCCTGGTCACGGATCGTGCCCGGGAGCTGCTCCAGGCCGAGACGGTGCTCATCCCCATCCTGGATGAATCCTGCCAGACCTATACCTACCGCGCCGGTTCCGGCAAGCACAGTGACGAGATTCTCGGCCAGACCCTGCCCCTGGAATTCGGCATCTGCGGCTGGGTATGGCGCAATCAGCGTGCCTGGTGGCGTGGGGTGCTGGAGGAACTGGCACCGGAGGAGCGCAATCGCTGGGAGCACGAAGCGGGCACCCTGATCATGGTGCCCCTGTTCGGCAAGCAGCATTTCCTGGGTGGCATTGCCGGCATGAACAAGCACGGCGGCGAGCCCTTCGATCGCCGCGACCTGGACCTGCTCACCATGTTCGCCAGCCAGGTCAGCATTGCCATCGAGAACGCCGTCACCTTCGAGGCCCTGGAGGCGGAAAAGCACAAGGCCGAACAATACCAGGAGGAATTGCGCACCCTCAACCAGGAGCTGGTGGCCATCAATGCCGACCTCGAGCACATGGCCCTGTACGACAGCCTCACCGGGCTGGCCAACCGCTACCTGATCCAGGACCGCCTGCAGCAGGCCATCTTCCATGCAGAACGGGAGGGAGGGCCGCTGGCCATCCTGGTGGTGGACCTGGACCACTTCAAGGACCTCAATGACACCCTGGGACACAATGTCGGTGACCAGTTGCTGCAGCAGGTGGGCCGGCGCTTCCAGAACAAGCTGCGCCATGCCGATACCATCGGTCGCCTGGGCGGTGACGAGTTTGCCGTGCTGCTGCCCAATACCGGCAGGGACACCGCCAGCCGGGTGGCGGAGCAGCTGTTGCAGGTCCTGCATGCCCCGATGGAACTCGACAGCGGCAGTTACGTGGTATCGGCGAGCATCGGCATCGCCCTCTACCCCGAGCATGGCGATGACATGCAGAGCCTGCTGCGGCGCGCGGACGTGGCCATGTACGTGGCCAAGCGGGCGAAGCAGGACTGGTGCCTCTACGACCCACTGCAGGACGAGCACACCCCGCACCAGCTCGCCCTCATGGCCGACCTGCACGGGGCCCTGGATCGCCGGCAGATGCAGCTGTTCTATCAGCCCAAGCTGGAGCTGGCCAGTGACCGCATCGTCGGAGTCGAGGCCCTGATGCGCTGGCGGCACCCTGAACAGGGATTGATTCCACCGGACCTGTTCATCCCGGCCCTGGAGCAGAGCGGTCTGATTCGCCGCTTCACGGCCTGGCTGCTGGGCGAGGCCATCGAACAGAACATGGCCTGGCGCGCGCAGGGTCTGGACCTGGGCATGGCGGTCAACCTGTCCATGTACAACCTGCGCGACAGTCAGTTGCCCGAGCAGCTGGCCACCCTGCAGCAGAGGTGGCGGCCGCCGCTCGGGACCCTGATGATGGAGGTCACTGAAAGCGCGGTGATGAACGATCCCCACCATGTTTCGGAGGTGCTGAACACGCTGACAGAGAGCGGCATCCAGTTCTCCATCGATGACTTCGGTACCGGGTATTCCTCCCTGAGCCACCTGAAGCGCCTGCCGGTCAGCGAGCTGAAGATCGACCGCTCCTTCGTCAAGGACATGAGCCGGGACCGGGACGACGAGGCCATCGTGCGTTCCACCATTGACCTGGCCCACAACATGGGCCTGCGCGTCATCGCCGAAGGGGTGGAGTCCGAAGCGGTGCTGGCGCGCCTGCGGCAGCTGGGCTGCGACGAGGTACAGGGCTACCTTATCGGCAGGCCCATGCCGGCAGAGGAATTTCCGGCCTTCCTGGCGCAGTCCCCCTGGCCCGCGCGGCGGAGCCAGCCTTAACCATTCCGTTTCCAGGCCGCTAGCGAGGGGGATTATCTGCAAGGAATCACCCCGTGCCAGCCCCTGCCATGGAGACCCTCAAACCCAGCGAGCTTCCCGCGCCGCCGCAGGAGGCCATTCGCCTGGTGCATGCCTGCACCCGGGAGGGGGTGGACGCCCGGGAGCTGGGTGAGATCATCTGTCGCGATCCTGCCCTGGCCGCTGAACTGCTGCGCGTGGCCAATTCCGCCTATTTCGGTTTTGCCAGCGAGATCGCCTCCATCCCCCGGGCGGTGACCGTCCTCGGTCAGCGGGCGCTGCGCAACCTGGTGCTCTGCCTTGCCATGCGCGATGCCCTGCGTGCCGAGCAGCTGCCCGCCTTTCCCGTGGAGCAGTTCTGGGAAGCGGCCCTGCGCCGTGCCGTCTGCGCCCGCTGCCTGGCCGGCCTGCTGCATCTCGACGAGGAGGCCTGCTTCACCGCCGGCCTGTTGCAGGACTTCGGCCTGCTGGTGATGTTCCATGTCATGCAACACCGCATCAGCGAATGGCGGCGCCTGCACGAGGCCACGCCCGATGCGCGGCTCGAACTGGAACTGCAGTTGTTCCAGGTGAGCCATGACCAGGTGGGCCTGCAGCTCGCGCATAACTGGAACCTGCCCGCTGAACTGGGTCTGGCCATGGGTTTCCACCATATCGGTGCGCCGGCCGATGCGCCGGAAGCCGGTGCCCAATTGTGCCGGGTGGCCATCTGCGCCGACTGGATGGCGGCCGTGTTCACGGCCGAGGACAAGCGCCTGGCGGTACGCGAATGCCGCCGCCTGCTCGGCGAACACTTCGATATCGAAGTGGAGCGCTGCGATGCCCTGCTGGACCAGGTTGCCGGCCGTATGCAGGAGGCTGCCACTGCCTTCGGCTTCCGGGTTGGGGAGCAGCCGGAGTTCGGCGAGGTGCTGCGCCAGGCGAATATGCGCCTGCTGGAGGAGAACCTCAGCTTCCAGGAGATGAACTGGCAGCTGGAACAGGTCCTGCGCGAGCGTGATCGCGTGGCGGCGGAACTGGCCCGCGAGCTGGAACTCGCGCGCGAGGTACAGCGCAGCCTCCTGCCCGCCGAGGATGTGACCAGTCACGGTGTGCTGGGCCTGAACCTGTCCGCCCGCGAGGTATCCGGCGATTTCTATGACTACTATCAGCTGCACACCGGGCAGATCGCCTTCTGCATCGCCGACGTCTCCGGCAAGGGCATGAACGCCGCCATGCTGATGGCCAAGACCAGCAGCCTGTATCGCTGCCTGGGCAAGAGCATCCTCGATCCCTCCCGCCTGCTGGCGATGCTGAACCGGGAGATCCTCGAAACCTCCATCCGCGGCATGTTCGTCACCATGACGGCCGGTGTCTACGACCCCGAATCGCGCAGCGTGCGCCTGGCCAATGCCGGCCACCTGCCCAGCCTGGTGATGCACGGGCGCAGGCTGGTGCAGGAGTATCCCGCGGATGCACCACCGCTGGGTATCGTGCCCGACGCGGAGTTTCCCGGCGTGGAGTTTCGCCTGGAGCAGCATACCCTGTACCTATATACTGACGGACTGCTGGAGGCGCGGCTGGCCAGCGGCCGACGGCTGGAGCGCGAGGGACTGCGCGATCTGCTGGCCCGCCACAGCGGCGCGGCGCCGGTGGAACGGCTGCAGCAGATCGTGGCGGCCGTGCGCGGTGATTCCGGGGGGATGGAAGACGATCTCACCCTGCTCATGATAGAAGGCTGAAACGGTGCTGGAAGACACTGATCCGCTCATCGAATTGCGTTTCCCCGCCCGGCCGGACCGCCTCAAGCTGTTGCGCAGCCTGGTGCGGGACGCCGCCTCCTGCGCCGGCCTGTCCATGGGGGATGCCGACGAGGTGGTGCTGGCCGTCAACGAGGCCTGCATGAATATCATCCAGCACGGATACCGGAACGATCCGGCAGGCGAGATCCGCCTGACCATACACACGGACGGGCAGGTGCTGGTCTTTCGCCTGCGGGACGATGCCCCCTGTGTGGACATCAGCCAGGTGCGCTCCCGTGATCTGGAAGACCTGCGGCCCGGCGGCCTGGGGACACACTTCATCGATACCATCATGGATGAAGTCGCCTTCCTGGACTGTGGCGGGCAGGGCAACCTGTTGGAAATGGTCAAGTTCATTCATGCAAGGGGGGATGGTCATGTCGTACCGGGTGGATGAGGTGGGTGGTTACGCGGTGGTGGCGCTCACGGGGGAGGTGGACCTGAGCCGTTCGCCGGAGGCGCGCAAGCTCATCCTGGGCTGCCTGCAGAAGAATATGCCCCTGCTGGTGGATCTCTCCGCCGTCGAATACATCGACAGCTCCGGTGTGGCCAGCCTGGTGGAGGGATACCAGCTGTCGCGCAGCCGGCAACTGGATTTCGGCCTGGTCGGGGTCAGCGATGCCGCGATGAACGTATTGCGCCTGGCGCGCCTGGACCAGGTGTTCCCCATCTACGCCTCACTGGAAGAACGCCTGAAGGCTCCCCGCTAGGGGGATATGGATCCCCATGCGCGCACTCATCGAACGAACCGGCGAAAGGACCCTGGGTGCCATCGAGGAACTGGGCTACGGTTTCGCCCTGTGCGTGGAGAGCCTCTACTGGCTGTTGGTCGGGCCTTTCCTGCGACAACCGGTGCGCCTGTCGGCAGTGGTGGCGGAAATGATGAAGATCGGCGTGCTGGCCGTGCCCGTGGTGGTGCTGCTGGCCTTCGCCAACGGCGCCATGATGGCGATCCAGGGCCTGGCCACCCTGCGGGAGTTCGGTGCCGAGTCACAGGTCGTGGCCGGTATCGCCTATTCCGTGACCCGCGAATTCGGCGTCCTGATCGCCGCCATCGTCGTGGCCGGCCGTTCCGGCTCCGCCATCGCGGCGCGTATCGGCTCCATGCAGATGTCCCAGGAAGTGGATGCCCTGCGCGTCATGGGCGTGGAGCCGGTGCGACACCTGGTGGCCCCCATCCTCATCGCCATGCTCGTCATGATGCCGGTGCTGACCATGTTCGCCAATGCGGCCGCCATCATCGGCGGCGGTCTCTACACCAACATGAGCCTGTCCATGCCCCTGGCGGTGTTCATTACACAATGCTTCGATACGCTCGAATGGTTCGATGTGGCACAGGGACTCTACAAGGGCCTGGTGTTCGGTACCCTCATCGCCCTGATCGCCTGCAGCAACGGTTTTTCGGTCAGCGGTGGCGCGGAAGGGCTGGGACGCTATACCACCCGCTCCGTGGTGCTGTCCATCGCCGCCATCGTGGTGGCCGACATGTTCTTCACCTATTTCCTGAATCGCTGAGCCATGCTGATGCAAGCCGCCAAGCAGTCCGCAGCACCCTGTGCCATCGAGGTGGAGGGCCTGGTCAGCTACTACGATTCACGGCGTATCCTCGACGAGGTCAGCCTGCGGGTGCAGCCCGGCGAGATCATGGTGGTGATGGGTGGCAGCGGCTCGGGCAAGTCCACCCTGCTGCGTCACCTGCTCGGCCTCAACCGGCCGGCCGCCGGCCGGGTGTGCCTGTTCGGCACGGACATCAGCCGGGCCACGGCCCGCGAATGGCACCAGCTGCGGCAGCGCATGGGTGTCGCCTTCCAGAACGGTGCCCTGTTCAACTCCATGACGGTGGAGGAGAACGTGGCCTTCCCCCTGCACGAGCACACCCGGCTCGACGATCGCACCATACGCATCATGGCGCGCATGAAGCTGGAGGTGGTGAACCTGGCCGGCTTCGAGCGGCTCATGCCGGCCCATTTGTCCGGTGGCATGATCAAGCGCGCCGCCCTGGCCCGCGCGCTGGTCATGGATCCCAGCCTGCTGTTCTTCGATGAACCTTCCGCCGGCCTGGACCCGGTGGTATCGGCGGACCTGGACGAGTTGATCCTGCGCCTGCGCGACGCCCTGGGGGTGACCATCCTGGTGGTGACCCACGAGCTGGACAGTGCCTTCCGCATTGCCGACCGCATCACCGTGCTGGACCAGGGGCGCATCCTGATCACGGGCACGGTGGAGGAGGTGCGCAACAGTCCCAGCGAACGAGTGCAGAACCTGCTCAACCGCCGTTCCGAGGACATTGCCGTCGACCCCGACGAGTACCTGCGACGCCTGACCGACTGACGATCCTGCGAGCCGATATGAAACGAGACAATATCAATTACCTGGTGGTGGGCAGCACGGTCCTGGCCGGCATGGTCCTGCTGCTCTACGTGCTGTTCCGCCTTACTGGCGGAGTGGGGGAGCGGGATCCCTACCACGCCTATTATGGCAGCGTGGCCGGTCTCAGGGCCGGCACGCCGGTGAACTACGAGGGCTACCGGGTGGGGGCGGTGAGCGCGATCCATCCCGAGCGGCGCGCGGCCGGCATGCAGTACCGCGTCGAGATGCGCGTTCGCGACGGTTGGCAGATCCCCGCCGACAGCATCGCCAGAATCCATGCCGAAGGCCTGCTGGCGGAGACGGTGATCAACATCGAGGAAGGTGCCAGCCGGGAATTCCTGCGCCCGGGCGATGAACTGCAGGGCCAGGCGGGCGTGGACCTGTTTTCGGCGCTGGCCTCCGTGGCCGACGAGGTGGGCGGCTTGACCCGGGATGGCGTGCGGCCGCTGCTGGCCAACCTGGACAGCCGCATCAACAGCCTGGGCGACCGCGTGGGCGAGCAGCTGCCCCTCATCCTGGATGGCATGCAGGGCCTGGTGTCCTCCCTGCAGGACAGTGCCGGTCGTATCAATCGCATCCTCGACAGTGACCGGGAGCAGCAGCTGGTGCGCGTCATCGACAATGCCGACCGGATGTCCGTCAATATGCTGCAGTTGTCCGAGGGGCTGCTGGAGTTGCAGCAGGAGGCCGGTGTGCTGCTGGCGACGGGCCGGGACCTGGTGGAAGACAACCGCGAGGACCTCGACCGGTCCATCCGCTCCCTGCGCCACACCCTGGAGGAGGTGGCCGCGCAGACCGAGATCATTCTCCACGACATGGAAGGAACCAGCCGCAACATGCATGAATTCAGCCGCCAGATCCGCCAGAACCCGGGCCTGCTGCTGGGCGGCAGGCCGGCACGCGAGCAGGGGGTGTCCCATGAGTAGACGAGCAGCGACCTCCCGTGCCGGGATGTTCCGCCTGCTGTTCCTGGCGCTGTTGCTCGCCGGCTGCGCCGGCACCGGCACCGTTCCCGAGGAGCGGTACTACCGCCTGGCCACCCTGGACGTGGGGGCGCCCTTCGAGCAGCCGCCCCTGGCCGGCGTGCTGTACGTGGAACGCATCGAGGCCGTCAGCCTGTTCCGCGACCGCGCCCTGCTGTACGGCGCCGCGGACCGCCCGCAGCAGCTGCAGCGCCACCATTATCACTACTGGGCCGGTTCGCCCCCCCTGCTGGTGCGCGACCAGCTGGTGCAGTACCTGCGAGACCGCGGGCTCGCGGAACGGGTGACCACCGAGCCCATGGGGCGCACACCGGTGCTGCGCCTGCGCCTGGAACTGCGGGATTTCTCCCGTCGCCTGCACGGCAATGGCCAGGCGGCGGTGCGCGTGGAACTGGGCCTGGCCGTCCACCCCGCGAACGGCGCGCCTCCCTTGCTGGTGCGGCGCTATGTACGCGAGCAGGTGGCCGCCAACGGCAGTCCCGCTGCGGCGGTCACCGCCTTCGACCGGGCGCTGGCGGAGGTCTACGGGGAGATGGTGGAGGACCTCTTGCCCAGGGTCGCGCAACGCTAGGCTGCGATGGTCCGCCTGTTTCCGGGCATCATTCCTTCAACTTCACCAGCAGCCGGCCATCCTCGACGCGAATGTGCTCGACGCCGTCGGCGAAGCTTTTCCAGAAACCCGGCTCGGCGCCGAATTCACCGACCAGGTCCACGTTCTTCAGGTTGCCCAGCCAGGCATTGGGGATGGGCACACCCATCACGCTGACCCCCTTCAGCACCACCAGGGGACGACCCTCCTGGTAGGCCAGCTCCACCCCGGCGTTCACGCGCAGGGTCTTGCCACCGAGCATGGGGAAATCCTCTTCCAGCGGCACCAGCAGCTTGGCGCTGACCAGGTCATGGGACAGGTCGATGGCGAGTTTCTGCGCCAGATCGGTATTCTTCGCCAGCATGGCGTTCAACTCCCGCTCGCTGAATTCGACCTCGCGGCTGGCACCGAGCTCGCTGTAGCGTTCGGGTTCCAATGGCAACGCCTCGCCGGCACGCCTGTCGTCCTGCGTCTCGATGCCGATGGCGCGGAGCTTGTGCTTGAGCACCAGTTCCTCCTGGGGCTTGAGCTGCACGGGCTTGAAGGCCTTGAGGAGCAGGTAGTGGTTCAACGCCCAGTAGGTGAGCCCGGCGGTGAGCACGACGGTGACCAGGACGATCAGGATGACCTGTGGCCAGCGCAGGCCGGCGCGCCGTTTCGTGCCGCTGTGGTCGGTGGTGTGTTCCGTGTTCATCCGCGCGTTCCCGTCGGTCGTCGTGTCTCTGCCCGCACGCCCCTTCAGGATGCCGGGTCGCGTATGCGCCGCAGGGTCCTCGCCCAATAGGGGTTGGTCGCCTCCTGGTGCAGCCGCACGTGCCGGCCCACCTCGTTCTCATACCAGCCATGGTCCCGCTGCAGGGGCTCCACTTCATACCCCCACCAGGTGCCGTCGGCATCCTGGGCCAGCCACTGCACCCACGCGGGCAATCCGGATTCGCTCATGAGGGTGGAAGCCGGCAGGCCCGCCTGGACCTGCCGGCAGCGCTTACTTGATCTCGATGCTGGCTTCCTGCTGCAGCTGCTCCAGGTACTGCTGCAGCTGCTGGTTCTGCGCCATCATCTGCAGCTGGCCGCGCAGGTCCTCGTAGGCGGGCGGGGTGGTCTCGCGGCGGTCCTCCAGCAGGATCACATGCCAGCCGAACTGGGTCTGCACCGGCTCCCGGCTGTAGTGGCCCGGTTCCAGTTGCGCGGTCGCATCGGCGAAGGGCTTCACCATCTGGCCCGGTGCAAACCAGCCCAGGTCGCCGCCGTTGGCCCCCATGGGGTCGGTGGAATGCTCTTTCGCGAGGGCGACGAAATCCCCGCCCTCGTCCAGGGTGCCGATGATCTGCCGGGCCAGCGCCTCGTTTTCCACCAGGATGTGGCGTGCCTTGAATTCCTGTTCGGCGGTGCCGAAGTGTTCGTCGTACAGGGCGCGGACGGCCTCCTCGGTCACCGGATGCTCGCTGGCGTATTGCTGGGCGGCGACACTGGCCAGGAAGCCGCGGCGCTGGTGCGCGAGCTGAATGGCGATCTCGGGCCGCCGGTCGAGGCCGGATTGCTGCGCCTGCTGGTGCATGAGCTCGAGGTTGATGATCTCCTGCAGCAGCTGGTCCTGGCCGATGGGGTCCCCGCTGCGGCGCATGTTGCGCTGCTGCTGGTGGAAGTTGAGGGTATTCTGGGTGATGGGGGTGCCATTCACGGTGGCCAGTACCGGGCTGGTATCGGCCACGGTGGCGCTGGAGCCGGTGGGCGTGATGACGCTGGTGGCCTGCTCGTTGCAGGCGGCCAGTCCCAGGACCAGGCTCAGGGCGAGAACGGTTTGCAGTTTTTTCATGGGTAATGATCCGTGTGGCTTAGGGAAGTACTTGCTTGAAGGGCTTGACCGTGACCTGGGCATAGACGCCGGCCTGGACATAGGGATCCCCGTCGGCCCAGGCGCGGGCCTCTTCCAGGGAGGCGAACTCCGCCACCACCAGGCTGCCGCTGAAGCCGGCGGGTCCCGGGTCGTGGCTGTCGATGGCCGGATGCGGCCCGGCCAGCACCAGGCGCCCGGCGTCCCGCAGGGCCTCCAGGCGCTCCAGGTGGGCGGGGCGCGCGCCCAGGCGTTTTTCCAGGCTGCCGGCCACGTCCTGGCTGATGATGGCGTAGAGCATCAGGAGTCCTCCTCGCGGTCCTCCTGGGGGACCAGGTGCCGGCTCAGGTACAGGGACTGGGCGATGACGAAGGCCAGGGTCAGGCCGAGCATGCCGAACAGCTTGAAGTTCACCCAGGTGTCCTCGGAGAAGTTGTAGGCGACATAGAGGTTGAGCGCGCCCATGGCGACGAAGAACCAGGTCCAGGCCTGGTTGAGGCGTGACCAGATGGGCGCGGGCAGGCTCACGGCGTGGCCCATCATGCGTTCCACCAGGGGCTTGCGGCCGATGAACTGGCTGCCGAGGAAGCCGATGGCGAACAGCCAGTTCACCAGGGTGGGCTTCCACTTGATGAATACCGGGTCATGCAGCGCCAGGGTCAGGCCGCCGAACACCACCAGCAGGCCCAGGGTGAGCAGGTGGGTGTTCTCGAAGCGCCGGTGCCTGAGCCAGTAGAGTCCGACCTGCACGAAGGCGGCGGCGATGGCCACGGCCGTGGCGACATAGATGTCGTAGACCTTGTAGGCGACGAAGAAGAGCAGGATGGGGAAGAAGTCGTAGAGTAATTTCATAGGATGTCGTGTCCGGCGCGTTCCTGGCCGTGCCCGATGCTAATGCAGGCGGTGCTTGCGATTCCAGTCCTGGTAGTAGTTTTCCACCAGGCTGCGCACATGGGGCGGGTAGTCCAGGGCCTCCATCTGCTCCAT
>OBJA01002460.1_pt1 | contig 10665 bp, 6 predicted proteins | sample 1519751 | NCBI WGS metagenome assembly OBJA01 (sample SAMEA3881238, study PRJEB22517) | soil metagenome | biome: lake sediment; feature: soda lake sediment; material: sediment, water from around vicinity | place: India | collected 2013-12-23 | depth 3 m
CCTGCTGCCGCCACAGCAGCAGATGTTCCCCCTACGATGACGATATCCGTATCTTTGATCACCGGTATTTTTTTCTCCCCTTCCCCGATATATCCGGAATCCGGTTTTGTCGCGGATGTGAAGATTGTCCGGGCATTGGACATCTGTCCTGTTGCAGCCAATGTTCCTCCCAGCGTTGTTGCCTTGATAAAATCTCTTCGTGTTACCATTTAATATTATTTTGTTTGGTCTGGTTGATATCTAATGATTCAATCGATTCATCAGCACAAATCATATTGAGTCTTGTTTTTTAATAAGACTCAATATGATTTAAATATTCAATTTATAATCCAAATTGGCAGATTTAATTTAAAGTTATTATGGAATATACTTCTAATTCGAATAAACGAACCTGATTGTCTGCATAATCAGGTACAAAGAACCTCACTTTATCGGTAATGACTTCTTCAAAAGTCGTACCATAAGAATGATTCGTATTATTCGATACTTCAACTACTGTTATCCATTCGCCGTCAATATTTACCTGAAACATGAAGTTCTTTATGGCCATATTGGGCGCATCCCCAGTTCCATTATACGTTTGAAAACTCCGGATCGGGTATGGTTGTCCTAAATCTACTTCAATCCAATGCTCGCCGGTAGTTGTACTTACCCATCTTGAGGCACTTGAAATAATACCATCGACTGCGTTTGATCCGGGAAAATTACTATTGAGCATATCACTGACAATTGTATTTTTATTTAAAGCCACATTATCTATTAGGGTAACTTTTATAGATTCTGCGACTTCTGTGTAAAAGGTGTCGATCGCGGATTCACCAGGGACGAACATGGTTCTGTAAGAAATTGGCTGAGTGATATTAACGTTATCGAAAACTACCGGATTCGCGAGTGTTTCACTTGCAATAAACGACTCTATAGGATTGTCGTTATTATCTAAATACGAGATAAGTATACCGATCTCATCCGAGCTGAGGCTCCCTTCCCAGTTGATAACCAGGTTACTATTTTCGTTTAATTCTGTGCTGCTGACAGGTCGGTTTATTAGAGACGCCTGATACCGATCCCCGTAGACACTGATTAAAGATTCAAACACGATCGATCGATGTCCTCTGTCATCATGTGAGTAGATAAAGATTGTATGCTCACCTTCTGCAATTACCCCGTTTCCATCCCCTATAATCACTTCTAAAGAATCTGCCGGATCATGTGCCGGAACCGGTACGACAATTGAATCTCGTCTTTGATTCCAAAACAGATGCAGATTCTTTACACGCGGGTCTGTGATCCAATACTGAATGAGAGCCCGATCCTGTCCACCGAACGATTTGATGGAATCAATCCGTCCTACGTAAGTTATTTCTCCATTTCTCAAGTAGATATCGTGTAAATCATTCATGTCGGAGCATGCTGATACAACTATTATTAAGAGAAGGAGTAGACCTCTTGCCATATTTATTTTTTTCATACGATTATTTTATTTTTCCGTGTTATTACAAATACGAAACTAATTGTACAATTTAATTCGTTCCGTAAGCATTGTTTTTATTCTGTACTTCCCCAGATAGAGATCTCATTGATAAATGCTGCTGCAGAATTACTCCAGGTGGAATTAACCTTGAAGCGCATATATCGAAATGCAGGAGCATCGATCGGTACTTCCCATTCTTCACCGCCCAAAAGATATTGCTCTTCTTCCGCTGTGGGAGCTCCTCCTTCTGTTGCGCCGGACGGACGGATCGATTCACAATCCATAATCTTCACCCATCCTTCCCAGTTATCCGGATCAGTGGTGGCTTGCGGATCACTTGTGCCCCAAATCTCGAATGTTCTGAGATGATGCAGTTGATACATGTAATTTCTACGTGTCCATAAGCGGAAGCGTGATAATTTTGCTGCTACTCCCATATCGAAACTAAAATAGATCGGTTCTGCTGCAATATTCACATAAAACAGATCATCATCTACATTATATACATTATTCCACATTCTTGTCATACTTCCACCTCCATAACCATGCAGGACAAATTTAGATGAAAGCCTCAGGGGTACAAATTTCGATTTATCCAGTTCTTCTTCAAATATAGGAGTCAATTGCTCATATAATGTGTCTGTGTAGTTACTATATGTATCGCGAAAATAAAATGCAAAATCGGTAGGTTTATTTTCCAATCCTCTGATAGATCTTTTTGCAACCGCTTCCGAAGAATAAATGGTCTCAATATATTTATACTCGCCGTCCGCTTCATCTTTTATAAGGGCTTCGAGGACTATATCTTCCCTTAACGGGTTTTCCCAAAAAAGCGCTACTCCACCAAACGATTCAATTACTTCCAATGATTGGAATACATCATATATGGGAGAATCCAGCGGTTCAATCTCCACCACAACCGGTACCGATTCATTGTAGCTTTTATCTACGGAGAACAGGGTTATTTGGTGTTTTTGTCCTTTTCCGAAACCTTTTAAAACGATATTATTGGAATAGGCTGAACTTGACATCTCTTTTTTCTGTCCACTACTGGTCGTATATACTGCTTTGATATAAAACAGATCATCCACTTCCGGCAAATCATACGTCAGTCTTGCAGAACCGGGTAAATTCTGGACTCTTACATTGGTCACCGGAGGAGGAGGTGTACTGTGAACAGGATATTGACCGATATAATCCTCTTTACAACCTGTAAGAATGATTGATACTAAGAATAATATGAATATTTTTCTCATAATTGTATTTTTTTATGTTGTTACTCCCAATAAGGGTTTTGCACCAGATTAATGTTTTTACGTAGTTCGGCTTCCCGTATAGGCCATAAATACTGCTTGGTGCTGAATTCTAATTGATTATAGGTAGTCACGGTATAGTATGTTTCCGGAGAGTTCCCGTTCACATTCCATCCTCTTTCAGGCCTGTTATAATATATATGGCCTTGCTTCCACCTTCTTATATCCCAGAATCTTTTGCTTTCGAAACACAATTCGATCATCCGTTCCTGATGAATAATCTCTCTTATTCCGGATTTATTCAACGGTTTATTCGGAACATTGGAGTAGTTGTTCCAGCTCTCTATAATTCCTTCCAGACCTGCTCTCTGGCGAATCAAATCTATATAGTGATAAACCTCGGAGGTTGGCTCATCCAATGATTCATTTAAGGACTCCGCGTAAAGCAAATACAGATCCGCCAGCCTCATGATGGGGTAAGTGTATCTGGTTCTTGTTATACTTCCTGTGGCAGAGGTAGCTGTCTCAAAATTGGAAGCTTTTTTCACATAATACCCTGATCTGGAATAACGAATGTTACCGGCTTTCCCGCTCACCTCACCCGCTTTCATTTTCATGATCCAGGGTGTTTCGGTGTCACTGCCTTGCCCCACATCTTTAGTCCTGCCATTCCCAAACCAATAACCGGTATCAAAGCCGAGGTTGGCATAAAATCGGGGTTCCCGGTATGTGTTTAATTTCGCCGTTGTAAGCCCCTCCTTGATATAATAGTAGTGGTCGTCTCCAATTACGGTCGTTTCGTAACGGCCATTATAATCATAGACAATGTCTTCGTTTATAGGTACTCCATTTTGTGAATAAAAAAGTTCTGTCATTAAAAAATCGGCATAAATTTCCCCAGCCACACCAGATGAACTGCCAGTCTGCCTGTCTTCAATTTTCATAAACGGGAGTGATCTGGATTGAAGCTGAGAGGTTGTATTCACAGGATTTCCCCATATTAATTCTTCATTCCATCTGATGGTAGCTGCTCCTCTGATACTCATTAAGCGCCGGGTCTCTTCCGAGAGTTGGAAACGGCTGTCAGTGAACGTGAAAAGGCGGATGCCGGCTTGATGGCAAATGTCGATGGCATCTTTGCATGCTTGCGCCGCCCTTGTCCATTTTTCCGGATCTTCCTGTTCATTAAACAGTTTTACGCCTCTATTGTCCACCAATGTACTATAATCTTCATTTCCATTGAACAACGGGCTGGCCGCCATCACTAAGACCTCTGCTTTTAAGGTAGCTGCTATAGGTTTCGTAATTCTGCCTAACTCGGATGCAATATTTACGACATTTAAGGGTAGTATTTCCATGGCTTCGTCGCATAGCTCCACAATATAATCGACACAGTCATCGAAAGGATCCCTGTGGACTTTCACTCCATCAATTCCTGTAGCGATCGGCAGGTTTTCTTTGACCAGTGGAATAGGTCCATACATACGCAATAAATAATAGTGATAAAAAGCCTTGAAAAATGTGACTTCAGCAATCCATACTTCTCTTTCATTGTCAGGGAGATCCGGCCCTACGTTATCGATATTCTCGAAAAATATATTGCAATCCCTTAGGGCCCTGAAAAGTCCGCGTCCCCTTTGCTGTCCTTCCCAATAATTCAGCATGGGGTCGTTTGTATTCTGATGACCCAACTTAATGCGATTTCCTAAGTAACCAATCTCAGAAAGATAAAAATCATCTTCCACCACACCGTATTCATCACTTGCGAAAATAGCCGGATCGGCAGCTATATCACCAATACGGGGCATATAGGAATAGATAGTGGCTAAAAAACGTTCCGCACTTACCCTGTCGGTAAAAGCATGGTCTATCGTGGCTACATTATCAGGGACGATATCCAAGTAATCATCACAAGTGGCACACGTGAAAATTAACATCAAAAGTATAATGGTATTCTTTATTTTTTTCATGATTTTTTATTTTAAAACGATAGTTGAACTCCACAATTTATCACTTTCTGTATGGGATATCCTAACCCATTGCCTGCCATTTCAGGATCCCACAGTTTAAATTTACTGAATGTAAGTAAATTGGTACCGCTCAGATAAATCCTCAAATTGGTTATGTGCACTCTATTCGTGAATGTTTGCGGTAGTTGATAGCCCATTTCGATTGATTTTAATCTCAGGAATGAACCGTCACGCATAAACCATGTGCTGGTTTGCGTATTATTTTCAAGAAGTGTTGAAGTTAATCTGGGCCAGAGCGCCTGTACATTCCGGTTATCTTCCGACCAATGATTATCTGCATATACTTTCAACAGTGCATTTTTAGAGTTAATGCTGGTATTATCGTCCGTATCAAGAAATGGCGATGTTGTAACCGGGTTGATCCAAAATGATTCTCTCCCGAGTCCCTGGAAGAAGAATGAAAAGTCGAAGCCTTTGTATCCGGTGCTCAATCCGAATCCATAAATTATTTCGGGAGTAGTAGGGTACCCAATCGGAACCATGTCTAATTCTGTAATCCTGTCATCTCCGTTGATATCCCTGTATTTTATATCACCTCCCATGTATTCACCGAAAGATTGTGTAGGAGAATTATATACGTCTCTCTCATCTACAAAGAGTCGTTCTGCGACATATCCCCACTGTTGATTGATGGGTAAACCGATACGAGACAGCCATGGCGTTAAACTATTGTCAGGCTCTTCATAGAGTGTCCACTCTGATGTGGCATAGGTAAAGTTAAGGCGTCCGGTTATCCAGAAGTCAGGATTAAAAAAATGATTGATATCCATTGAAAGATCGATACCCTTTCCTGCTGCTTCGGCGACATTTGCCCTGGGGGTGACGTGCAAACCCATAGTGGCAGGAATATTTGTCCTGGATTGTAAGATATTTTTACGATTTTCTTTGTAAACATCTGCCATAATATCGATCTTGCCGAAAAGGCCCAACTCCAATCCTAAATTTAATTTACTGGCCACCTCCCAGGTGATCTGATCGTTGGCATACCTGTTTATACTTACACCATTCACGGTATAATTGAAATTTTCGCCCCATGTATAAGCCCTATCCGGATTATTGACATTGACATCTGATTGGTAAAAAAATCGATCATTGGCATCTCCGATGGCATCGTTACCTACAAACCCGTAGGTGGCTTTCAATTTAAAATTTGTGATTGAATTCGTAACCCAGTTATTGTTTTCTGTCCAGAAAGGTTCGTTAGTAATTAACCAACCTCCGCCAAATGAAGGGAAGAAGCCGAAACGATCTTTTTCTGCAAATCGCTCCGACCCGTTATACCCGAAATTAAACTCCGTGAAATAACGTGAGCCATAGCTATAGGTAAAACGACCTGAAAGGCCGATGTTGCGATAAGGCAAAGAGAGCAAAAGCGAACCGGCATTCCCTTCGAGTTTATTGCGCATCTGGAAAACCAATAAGCCACTTAATCCATGTTCACCAAAGGTGCGATTATAATCCGTTGCACCTTCAAAGTAAGTAACGGTACTGACCTGTTTATCTCCTTCATTATAGCTTAGCCATTCAGAGCCTGTGTTTGGATTCAAAGCGGTTAATATATATTCATCCCGGATTTTATCATAAAAAGACACGGCGTAATAGAACGGGTTATAATATCTGTTCACATCGAAAAATGAATAACGTTTGGTATTGAACATACCTCTCAAACTCAAACCTTTCGTAATAATATCCAGATTCTGCTTGAGCTCAAACTGAGCCATCATGGTAGACTGGGAATATTCCCGGTGCCCTTTTACCATATCTGCATAAGGATTAATGTATTGACCCTGATCCATATTCCCAAAGAGTATATGATTTTTGTGTTTATGTGCATCATCCGGCAGGTAATATGCCGGAAAAGCCACCGGATCGCTTCGCATCACTTTACTATATAATCCGCTACCGGTATCAAGAGGGCCGTAATAATCATCAAAAGTGCCGTGTAGACGAACTATTGCTTCAGTTGTTTCGGTTATATTGATATTAACATTGGTTCGTAACAGATAGCGTTTTAAATCAATATTGTTTTTACTTTCTCTGACCGTTTTAATTACCCCATTATCCTGGTTGAAAGTAGCTGCAATATAATATCTGGCAACTTTGCCCCCTCCGCTCACATTGAGGTTAAAGCGATGATTAACCGCCTGGTCTTTGAATAAAATATCATACCAGTCGTTGGCCGGATAGACTAATGGGTTCAATCCCCGCTCCGTACTCTCAATTTTTTCCATAGAATAGGGAACTGACCGCATCGGGTTACGTGTTAACACTGCTTCGTTATTCAAACGCATGTAGGTAATTGGATCCGCCAATTCAATCTCTCTGGTAGGAGAAGAGAGTGAGGTTTCATAACGAAAAGAAACGGAGGCTTTCCCTTCTTTCCCTTCCTTGGTTGTCACCATGATAACTCCATTTCCTCCCCTGGCACCATAGAGGGCTGTAGCCGCAGCATCTTTCATAATAGAAAAACTGGCAATATCGTCTGGTTGCAAACGAGCTAAGTCGGAAGAAGTCATTTCTACACCGTCGATTAAAATAAGTGGTCCGGCACCATATTGCAATGTGGTTACCCCACGTATGAAAAAACTGGCATCATCTTCACCAGGTTCTCCTGATCGTTGATAAGAAATCAAACCCGACAGTCTTCCTGCTAACGCTGTTGTCAAATTAGAACTTGGAACTTTCAACTCTTCGGGACGTACAGTAGTTATAGAGGCGGTAACGCTTTCCTTCTTTTGTTTACCAAACGCAACAATCGTAACCTCATCTAATTCATCTGTTTTTTCTTTCATGACGACTATAAGCTCCCGTCTATTCTGAACAGGGATTATCTGATCCACCATCCCTAAAAAAGAAAAAACCAATTGATCCGTTGGCAATACTCTGATCGAAAAAGTTCCGTCTAAATCGGTGGCTACTCCACGGGTACTTCCCTGTACAATAACATTCACCCCCGGAAGAGGATTTCCTGACTCATCCATTATCCTTCCTTTGACTTCAATCTGTTCGGATACTTGTTGAGGATCCGGAGAGGTGACCACCCTATCAGCGTTTTGCTTTTTTGTGATAAAAACCTGCTTATCATCTATCACATAATCATTTCTGCTTCCTTCAAGTACAAGATCGAGTACTTTGTCAATAGTCTGATTTTCAATCTTAACAGAAACTTTTCTTTTAGAGTCTATATCATCATCAAAGACAAAAATGACAAAATCACTCTTTTTTTCTATTTCCCTGAAAACATCTCTTATACTCATATTTTCCACATGAATTGAGATTTGTGTTTCCTGGGCATAAGTGGTATTAGCAAACGAACTGGTAATTAAATTTATTGCTACAATAAGCAGCACGGTACTTAATTTCATGATTCTTTCTAATTGATATTCATTTATATCAACTATAGATTTTTTTTTCATATATTTGTAATGATTTTTGATTGGACAAGACGGGCATTTCATGTAGCCCGTTTATTAAAAATCTCCTACCGGATAATACTGACCCTATTATCCGGTTTTTAGTTTGTTTCATTTTTTAATTCTTTGGCATAGGCATTATTTATTTTTAGATTCAATACTTACTATGATTTCATTGTCGTTCTGTGCAAAGGTAATAGGGTAGGCCTTTTCTAATCCTTTTAATAATGCAGATAAATCCTCTCTTAAATTTAATGTGCCCGAACAATAAAATTCGTCTGATTTATTAGCCCAAACTAATTCTTGCCCGTAATAGCGGGAGAGCCTTTTTAAAACAACAGAAAACTTTTCTTGATTAAATATATAGGTGCCTAAACGCCACGATATATGATTTTCTACATTTACCTGGTTTATTGATAGCTGATTGTCTGAGAAAAAGAGCATATCGTTGGGTCTCAGATTTGTTTGCTTTCTGTCTTTAGTTGTCACGTTTACATTTCCGTTTACCAGTACCACTGATACATAATCATCATTTTCATAGGCCGACACATTAAAACTCGTACCCAGTACATTCACCTTTAGAGTGTTCGTTTTAACAAGAAAAGGCCTTTTCTTGTCCAGAGCGACTTCAAGAAATATTTCCCCATCCACATATATTTCACGTTTATCTTTGTCGAAAACTTCCGGATATACAAGTCGGGTATTGGCATTGACCCAAATATTCGTACCGTCGGATAAAGTCAGAAAAGAACGTTTTGCATAAGGAACAATCAGTTGATGATAACGAGTTTGATTCCTCTCTTTCTCTTCGGAAATGTTGGTTTGTGGAGAACTCTGTTTCTCCGAATTGATGGACAAAGTCCCTTGATTGTCATATCGAATAATGGGTTCTTTTCCTTCTATAGTCAGTCTGTCATTTGCTTTTATCAACTGAACCTGTGTGCCGGATAACTCTGGCTTGTCAATTATGTCAATAGAGAATTGGTTTCTATCAGACATAAGACCGGCTATATGGGAAATATTTAATATGATTAGCAAAGCAATCACTGCAACTGATGTGGTGATAATATAAGATAACTCCCTTGTGTTTTTTCGTTTTTTATTTTTATGTATTTTTTTGATAATACGATCGAATAATTCGTTCTCCTCTTTCGATGTAATTTCTTGCTGGCGATAAGGTAGAGCCATGATAACTTTTTTTGCATGGGCAATCTCCAAAGCCAATTCTTCATTTTCTTTACTCAGATCGTTCCAGAATTGTTTACTTTCCGGCGTTGGATGTAAGACCGAATCTATAAAAAAATCATCATTGAGCAATTCTTTATAGGTATAAGTTGTATAATTTATTTTTTCCATACCCCTGCGCAATATAAATCCTGATTGTAGTCATCTATATATAATACAATTTTAATAAAAAAACATACTCATTGAGATGTAATTTTAACTAACCTACTTTCTTAGATTTCAAATTTGGCTGAATATGTTGATTCTTTTCATCGTTGAGTAACTATTATTAAACCTTCAACCTAGAAGCTCACGTTTGATTAATTATTTTTCGAAGTATTGGTTCAAATAGGATGTAGATTCCCGCAATTTCTTCAGTGATCGCTGTATAATATTTTGTACCGACTGGGTATTCATTTCCATTAAAATACTGATTTCTTCCATGGATAATTCCTCAATAAAACGATAATAAATTGCTTCTCGTTGGCGATCAGTTAACCGATTTAAAAGTTCAGTGACAATTTGTTTTCTTTCATTTTGTTCTACTTCTGATAAGTTTTCATGGTCCGTACTTTGGTCAAGATGATTTGTAAGATCCTGTTGTCCAACTTTCTCAAAAAATGTCTCTCGCTTAAAAACATTATACAAACAATTCTTTAATGCTTTAAAAAGATAAAATTTAACATGAATATCTCGATTTAACTGATTCCGATTATGGTAAATACGTACGAATACGTCCTGAATAGCATCTTTTACTACCTCATCATCATCAGTAAACTGAATGCCATACTGAAATAACATCCCAATGTATTTTTTGTAAATTAATGTAAAACAGGCATCATCTCCATCAAGGAAATCAATCCAGATACTTTCTTGTTTAATAGAATCAGAGGGTATGCCTTTCATATTTTTATTCCTTTACTCTAATTATAGTAAGATCTATACAACCAAACCTATAGATATAATACTTCCATTTCCCAGGATAACTTAATATACCTGATCCGGCGTTTATATCTTCACAGCTTCAACTGCCCGTCACTCTTTCAAAAGTTTCATTGCAACTTTTTGTCCTCTTATGATGGCCCGAAGTTTTTCAATATTGGCCTCTGGTAGGTATCATGTTTTTCTTTCTTTATCGTATTGGTTTCCCAATAAGAACTTTTATTATTGATCTACCCTTTTATTAATCGGACTTTATTCTTTTACTCGTTGCAAATATAGTAAAACCTATCTAACTTTGTGTCGCAAAAGACAAGGGTTTCATTCGTCGTAAT
>OBJA01002461.1_pt1 | contig 10659 bp, 2 predicted proteins | sample 1519751 | NCBI WGS metagenome assembly OBJA01 (sample SAMEA3881238, study PRJEB22517) | soil metagenome | biome: lake sediment; feature: soda lake sediment; material: sediment, water from around vicinity | place: India | collected 2013-12-23 | depth 3 m
AATAAAAAGGAAAAAATCATAGCAATCTTAATAACAACACTTGCAATCAGCTTTTCATTATTAATGTTCAAGTTTGAGGTTTTTAGAGGACTGTCGCAACGCTTAATGTTTATTATTTCATTTCTGTGGCTTATCTTCGTATTTGATTATTTTAAAAAATGTAAAAAAAGGTGACTAGAAAAAAAAGTCACCTTTTAAAATATCTTTAAATAACATTAAAATGCATATCTAATCAATTTTGATTAGATTTTCATAAATTGTTCAACATCTAGAATAAATAATGTTGCTCCTCCTACAGTAACTTCTAAAGGTGCTGACGGCATTATTCCAAATTCACTGATCACCGAACTAGGAACGAGTTCGTTTCTGGTTCTTGATTGTTCAGAAATAATTTGAATAATATTATCAATTTCTTCTGCTTTAGCACCAATCATTAAGGTTGTGTTACCTTTTTTGAGAAATCCACCACTAGATGCAAGTTTTGTAACAAAGTACCTGTTTTTCACAAGTGCCTTCATTAATGCAGGAGAATCATCATTAGAAACTATAGCTAATATTAATTTCATGAGAATCACCATTATCCTTTCTTTAAAGTTATCCAACCTAGTTATTACTAGGTTGGATATTTAGTTTTTTACGGATTAATTAAAGCCCAATAAACTTTAATATCATTTAAGCCATCGATAACATCTTGTTTTGATGTAAATTGAGCATCTGTAAACTCAGGTACAGGGAAGAATCCTCCGCTAAATGGTTCTAAAGCTTTATTCAACATTGTTGCAATAGATCCTCGCATTACTCTTGAGTAATCCCATAATGCTGTTGCTAAGTCTTCAGATTCACATCCAACAATTCCAGCTAAGGTAATATTGTTGAAATCAAGGCCAGCAGTGTTCATTTCTTGAATTGAGATTAAGAATCCTAGTAAATCACTATATTGAGTAGTAGTAGGAGTTAATACAAATTCACCACGACGGACCTCTCCAGAAGTTACATCAGTTGAAGATGCATGGTAGTACCATTGATAGCCATCAGCAGGTGTTGCGATGAATCCAGCTAATGCATTAGCAATTATATCATCAACCATATCCGAAACAGTTGCTTCAAGAACTCTTGATTGAAGAACAATACTAAAGTCAGTGTCTAACATTAGATTCATATCAAATACCATCGTTGCAAATGAACCAGTATTTCCGATAATTGCACTTACACCAGCTAAGAATCTTCTCAATTCGCCGATATCAGTAACAAAGTTATCATTATCAAATGTTCTTTCCCAAACGATTGCTTCATCTTCAAAGTAATAGTAACTTGGGTTAGTATTAATAGGGAATATTAAACCAATACTTGATGTTTCAATGTAGTAAATTACTGAAGCTTCAACAACACGTGATTCAAGTAATGTATCTTGGTCATCACCTAAAATCGTATCAACTGTAAAGTTAGCACTTGCATATGTGCCACCATCACCGATAATAATGCTAATAGCATCTAAGAACTTATTAAGTTCACCATTATCACCATACCACTTATCATTATTTGTTTGTAAATCAAGTGGAATAACTAATGTAGATGATAAAGCACCACCCGGTTTCGATGAATCTATTACATATTCAACAACTGATGCTTCAACAACTCTACTTGCTAGTAAGGTTGTGCGATCAGGACCTAAAATCGTATCGACTGTAAAGTTAGCATTTTCATAACTTCCAGCAGGGCCAACAATTAACTTAATTGAATCTAAGAACTTAATAAGTTCACCATTATCACCATACCAATTTGGATTATTAGTTTCATAACCACTAGGTAAGTACAATGAATCTTTCAAGACACCATCAACTGGATTAGCAGAATCAATAATATACTCGACAACTGATGCTTCAACAATTCTACTTGCAAGCAAGGTTGCACGGTCATTACCTAAGAACTTATCAGCTTCAAAGTTAGTAGTTTCAAAGCTGCCGCCATCAATAATGATTTCAATAGCAGTTAAGAATCTTCTTAACTCACCAGTTGCTCCATACCATTCACTGTCATCCCAATCAGATGGATATACTAATGTACCATATAAGTTGCCGCCAATTGATGCTTCTTGGTCAATCTTATTGATTACTGAAGCTTCAATGATTAGAGATGATAATAATATATCTTGATCAAGCGGATTGAAGAATTTTTCAACATTAAATGTTGCACTTTCCAACTCACCACCGGCTAAAATAATATCAATTGCCTTCAAGAATCTTCTTAATTCACCTTCATTGGTAGTAACACCACCAACAACAGTCTTTTCCCAAACAACATTAGCTGGGATAATTAAGGTTCCATCTAAGCTGCCACCAGCGGCACTTTCAGTTTGAATCTTATTAATTATTGTCTTTTCTACAACTTCACTAGCTAAAATAACTTCATCAGTAATGCCATTTGCTTCATCAAATAGAGGTCTAATTGAGAAGTCAGCATCAAATGTTGTCATTCCTAAGCCTCTTAAAGCTTTTAATGTCTTAGCTAACTCACCATTATCATTATACCATAATTCTTCATCATAGCTGATGTGGTCAGGGTTAAATTTATCAGGTAAACTAATTAATGAAGCAGGGTTATTTCTTTCATCTTCAATTCGTTTTACAATTGAATAAGAAAGGATCCGAGAAGCGACAATGCGACTGATTTCATCATTTGACAAATTCAAGAACTTCGTATCTTCTACTTGTAAACCAGAAGTAGTTAAGCTACTAACAGCCATTAAGAATTTTCTTAATTCGCCATCATCACCATACCAATCTTCATCATTTATATCACCAGGAATTTGAACCATTGAACCTTCTCTTAAGGCTTCAGCTTTAATTTCCGAAACGATTGTAAAGGCAATGATATCTGATGATGAAATTGTCTTAATTTCATCTTCTTCTTTATCGATTTCACCGTTACCGTTGATATCAACAGTTCCGTCAGTTAAATTCAAGAAATCATCAACGCTTAAATTCATCGTATCAAGTGATGCATCTGTACCAACAAAGACTTGGATTGAATCTAAGAATCGTGGTAATTCGCTATCCCATGCTGATGGATCATAGAGCGGATCGGTCTTCACATATTTAGCAGGTAATTTAAGTGGTGAACCAGCGCGAGATGCTTCATTTTCAATGTTAACAATAATAGTATTCTTAACGATCATTGAAGCTAGAACTGTTGCTTGATTATCACCGGTTAATGAAGCAAGTGAAATTGTTGTGATGTCTCCAATTCCTTGTTCAGGAGTGGTATTGGCTGCTTTCAAATATTGGATTGCAATAAAGAAATGCTTAAGTTCGCCATTAACACCATGATAATTTACTAATTCATCTTCAGGTAAATATAAAACGCCATTTAAACTTCCAGCAGGGTTGATACCGTCTGCAGCAGCAGTTAAAGCTTTTAATTCTTTAACAGCAGAGTCAACAATAATTCTTGATAAAACTAAAACATCAATTTCTTCAGGAGAAAGCGTTAAAATCTTATCAATATTAACTTCATCATTTTCAATCAATAAGGAAGCAGAATTCAATAATTTACGCAATTCACCATCAGTTCTAATTTCACCAACATAAGTATCATCCCAATTGAAGTCTGGATGATCTTCATTAATAACTAAGGCTTCCATGCCTCTTAATTCTTTAATAATTGTTGTTTTCGCAATAATACTATCTAAGATGATATCAATTTCAGGATCACTCATATTTAAAATCTTAGTCGTATTCATATTCGTTGTGCCTTCATCCATAATGATGCCAATTACTTTGATTAACTTATGAAGTTCACCTAAAGTCTCACCATCATCATACCATTCAGGAGCATTAAGGTCTTGTAAGTAAAGCGGAATTTCTAAGTCATCATTTGCAATGATTTCTTTTACGATCGTTTTACTTAAAATAATCGAGCTTAAGAGGATTGATATTTCATCTTCGCTTAAACGTAAGATATCAGCTTGAGATTTAATCACTGGATCATTCAAATCAGGTTTTCCACCAACTCCAGGTGCTAAAACAATTTCAACAGCCTTAACAAAGTTGCGGATTTCACCCTTTGTATTACCTTGATCATGCCATTTTGCATCATCAGCTGCTAAATCAACAACTAATACTGCCCCTTCACCAATACCTAAATCTCGTAATTGTTTAATAATAGAATCACTAATGATAATTGATCTTAAGATTTCACCTAATTGATCATCATCAAGTTCATCAACAAAACCATCTAGGTTAGTATCAACAGTTCCGTCACTTAGTTCAAGAATAATGTTTGGATCAAGGTTAGGGTTATTTAAGTCATCGGTTGGTTTGTTGAAGATAATTTGAATCGCTTTGATTAAGCGTCTAATTTCTCCATCACCATCATCACTATCAACCCATCTTGGATCATCGGCATCTAAGTTAACGATTAATGTTGCTTCTTCGCCTTCAGCAGGTATTGAAATTTCAATAATCTTCTTAATAATTGTATCTTTCGCAATAATCGATTCTTGAATTACTTTTACATCATCATCATTAGGATCGTCTTCACCTAACGATAAAGTTTTTAAGATATTAGCATCGATATTGACATTGTTTAAATCAGGATTATCACCTAAAATAACTTTAATTGCGCGGATGAATCTTCGTAATTCACCTTCTTCTTCGCCATTATCATACCATCTTGCATCATCGATTGTAAGAGCAATAACGATAACAGCATCATCGCCTTGACCTAAATCATAGATTTGTTTAATGATTGAATCAGATGCAATGATAGAAGCAAGGATAATTCCAATTTCATCATCTGTTAAATTAAGAATAACATTTGGATCAATATCAGGATTATTTAAATCATCACCGTCACCAAAGATAACAGAGATTGCTCTAATAACCTTACGGATTTCACCATCAGCATCAACACCATCACGCCATCTTGGGTCTTCTTGGTCTAAATTAACAATTAAGTTTGAGCCATCGCCACTATCTAAATCAATGATGGTCTTAATAATCGTATCAGTGATAATGATTGATTTTAAGATATCACCGACTTCATCATCTTCAGCCCCACGTTCATTAGATAAGTCTTTTAATACGTTAGCATCAATATTAATATTATTTAGGTCAGGATTATCTCCTAGAATAATCTTAATAGCTTTTATTAGATTTCTTAGTTCACCTTTTTCATCGCCATTATCATACCATCTTGCATCATCAATTGTTAAGTTAACAACGATTTGGGCATCATCTCCTTGGCCTAAGTCAAAGATAACTTTGATGATTGAATCAGATGCAATAACGGAAGCAAGGATAATTCCAACTTCATCATCAGTTAAATTAAGAATAACATTTGGATCGATATCAGGATTATTTAAATCATCACCATCACCAAAGATAACAGAGATTGCTCTAATAACCTTACGGATTTCCCCGTCAGTATCAATACCATCACGCCATCTTGGGTCTTCTTGGTCTAAATTAACAATTAAGTTTGAGCCGTCGCCACTATCTAAATCAATGATGGTCTTAATAATCGTATCAGTGATAATGATTGATTTTAAGATATCACCGACTTCATCATCTTCAGCCCCACGTTCATTAGATAAGTCTTTTAATACGTTAGCATCAATATTAATATTATTTAGGTCAGGATTATCTCCTAGAATAATCTTAATAGCTTTTATTAGATTCCTTAGTTCACCATTTTCATCGCCATTATCATACCATCTTGCATCATCGATTGTTAAGTTAACAACGATTTGTGCACCTTCTTCTTGACCTAAATCATAGATAACTTTGATAATTGAGTCTGAGGCTATTAATGAATCCAAGATAATACCGATTTCATCATCAGTTAAGTTAAGAATGACATTTGGATCGATATCAGGATTATTTAAGTCATCACCTTCACCAAAGATAACAGAGATTGCTCGGATAATCTTACGGATTTCCCCGTCAGTATCAACACCATCACGCCATCTCGAATCTTCTTGAGTTAAATTAATAACTAAACTTGATTCTTCTCCAGCACCTAAATCGATAATCGTTTTAATGATGGTATCAGTGATAATAATTGATTTTAAGATATCACCGACTTGATCATCTTCTTCTCCACGTTCATTAGATAAGTCTTTTAATACGTTAGCATCAATATTAATATTATTTAGGTCAGGATTATCTCCTAGAATAATCTTAATAGCTTTTATTAGATTCCTTAGTTCACCATTTTCATCGCCATTATCATACCATCTTGCATCATCGATTGTTAAGTTAACAACGATTTGGGCGTCATCACCTTGACCTAAATCATAGATAACTTTAATGATTGAATCAGATGCGATTATTGAAGCAAGGATAATACCAATTTCATCATCAGTTAAATTAAGAATAACATTTGGATCGATATCAGGGCTATTTATATCATCTTCTTCACCAAAGATAACTGAAATTGCTCTAATAATCTTACGGATTTCACCATCTTCAGTATCGCTATCAACCCAACGAGGATCTTCTTGAGTCAAATTAACAACTAAAGTTGATCCATCAGCTAAATCAATGATTTGTTTAATAATTGTATCAGTAATAATGATTGATTTTAAGATTTCACCAACATCATCATCTTCATCTCCACGTTCATTACTTAAGTCTTTTAAGATATTAGCATCGATATCAATATTATCTAAATCAATATCCTCTCCTAATACCACTTTAGCAGCTCTAATGAAGCTTCTGATTTCACTTGGCCATCTTTGATCATTTAGTTCTAAATTAACAACCAACATCGCATCGTCACCTTGACCAAGTTTGATTAATTGATTACTGATTGATTTCAACAATACCATTGATGTTAATAATTCACCAATTTCATCGTCATCATTTTCATCAACAACACCATCATCATTAGTATCAACTGTACCATCACTTAAATTTAAGATTCGGTTCGGATCAATCAAATTAGTTGTATCTTCAAAGTTCGGATTTTCTCCTAAGAGAATTGATGCGGAATTGAACAGTTTACGAAGTTCTCCGTCAGTTATTCGGTTACCATCATCATCATAGACATCTTTCCATTGGGTAACGCCATCGATGATTAATAAATCATATAAGTCGCCATCTTCAGCGCACATATCTTCTAATAAATTCACAATTGCATCGGTAATTAATTCCGAACGCAAAATATGATTTAATTCTTCTTCAGTTAAATTGAACAAATCACCAGGAAGATCAGTTTTTGATGTTAGGATTCGAACCGCAAATAATAGTGAAGATATTTCTTCTTTTGTCCATAATTCAGGGTCTTCAAAGACATCAATTTCAAATTCCATATCTGCTTGCTCAATCATTTGATTAATGATATTTCCGAGATTATTGCGAATGATGCTTGAAGCAGAAAGCTTCTCTGCAATCTTTTCAATATCATCATCAGTTAGAGCCGCTAAATCCGGGTTATTCATTAAATCAATTTCGATGATAACAGCAAAAGCATTTAAGATTGCTTTAAATTCATTCTTACCGTCTTCTGAAGTCCAATCAATATCACCAATTGTGATTTCTAAACCACCGGTTAATTCTTCATTACTTAAGAAGTAATCAAGAATATTGCCGACATTACTCATAAAGACCGTTGAATCAGTAATCAAATCAGCAAGATCATCAATCGCTTCTGGAGTTAAATTGTTGAGGAAGTTTTCTTGGTCATCGATGCCTAGTTCATAAAGCTTCGCAACAACTCGTAATATTGCCTTAAATTCATCTTGACCTTCAGTAGTTTCCCAATCGATATCATCGACGGTGATATTTAAGCCTTCTGGAATCATATCAGAACTAAAGACATAATCTAAAATATTCCCAACATTGTACATCATAATTCGTGATTGACTGATTGTATCAGCAATCGTATTAATCTTTTCTTCCGTTAATGTACTTAAGAAATCTTCATTATTCATGATATCAATTAGTTCACGAGCTGATTTAAATAAAGCGATAACTTCAGCTTTACCAGGATCCCCAGTCCAATCAAATCCCTCAGGGATTTCAATTACTAAGCCTTCTGGTAATTCTAAACTTGATAACAACATTAGGATTAAACCATTGATATTTCCACTTAATAAACTGCTGTTTGAAATATATTCAGCAATGCTTTCAATATATTCATCGGTTATTTTCGATGGGTCGAGCTCTTCATCATTTAATAAGCCCATCTCACCAATTAATTTTCCTAAAACTAATATTGCGGTTAAGTCAGCAGCATTGACATCCATTACTGTAAAGAATTCCCGTTGTTCTTCTGGTAAACTATTAATTGCAACTTGAACAAGGGCTCTTGAGTTATTACTTAAGATTTTTGAATTAAAGATTGCAAGCGATAATGCATTAATTTTTTCATCAGTGATTGATGCAAAATCAATATCTTCTAAGGCAAATGAAGTGATTCCTAACGCTTGGAAAGCCTCAAAAACTTCTCCTAAGTTTTTGATTTCATCACCCCAGTTAATATCACTGAAATCTAAATCATCAGGGGTGAGACCTATATCAGCAAGTGTTGCGACGATACTCTCATCAGCAAGTAAAAGTGCAACCCCCACATCAGCAGCAAGATTAACTAACTCTAAGCTACCGATGTTATTAAGTAATGATTTCACAACTTCACTATCAAAGCTCATAATAACTTCGAATGTCATTTCATCTTGACCGAAAACACCAAGCGAATTTAAATCTAAAATTGAATTCCCGATTAATGAAATTTCATTAGCATAATCGATTTCTAAGATTTTTTCAATTAATTCATCAACATCAACTAATTGGTTGATATCGGTTGGTAACTCGACAAGGTCACTTTTGGTCGCAATTTCAATTCCCATTGGAATTGCAACATTGATAATTTTTAATTTACCAATGTCTTCAAAAACTTCTTCTAACACCTCACGGTCAATGTTTAAAATATTTTCTAAGGTGAAGTCACCTTCAATATTATCAGTAATGTTTTTATAAATCCGTAAGCCAACAGCAAGTTCATATCTAATTTTGACTTGATTATCATTAACCTTAAATGAGAATAATTCATCAAAGACAAATTCATCTAACCCGCTTTCACCAATTTTTATTGTACCACCAACACGACCAGCAAAAGTCGAGCGGTATTCTTCCATAAATTTAAAGATATCAGCATATTGTGTAAATGGATCATCATTATTATCTAAATTTCTTTTGTCAACTAAGGTTGCACTGTTATTAGTTAATACCAGCGTAAATTCAGTTGAATCATTTGGAAGTCCGTCAGCAACAGTTTTTAAAGCTGTTCCTAACGATGCTAATCCAGAGAGTGGGATGCTGAATAAGAAAATCAAAATCGCAGCATGAAGCGCCCCGACAACTAAGCCTAATGTTCTAGATCCCAATGTCTTCTTCTTTCTTACACCATTAGCATCACGAGAACGTGGTTTAATAATTAAATAGAAAATCCATAAGAAAAACTTAAAGATTGTTGCCATTAATATTAACCACACAATCACAAACACAAGTCTTAAAGCCATAAAAACAATCGCATAGATTAATTCATATGTTAAGGAACCTTCAACCAAAACTCCCGATAATTCAGGGTTTGTTGAAGCTATTATTGCTGGCAAGGTCTCTTTTAATGAGGTAATTGGAATTCCTTCAATGCTTTGTTGATAATATTGTGATACATCGTAAGTCAACATCATCCGAACAAAGATTGGGCTGATAAACCATCCAATTAGCAACATCGCAACAAAAACGATTAGCCGGTATGATGATTTAAAGAAGCCACTAAAGAATCCCCCTAAAGCTCCTAAGCCAATAATAGCAATAATACCAATATTGAAATATTCCATTAGCGTTTGATAATCTGGCAAGTTTGAAAAGTTAGGCATGTATATTTCCTATCATAAAGTATTATGTAACTTTATTTCTCCTTTCTTTCATTTTTCATCTCTACAATATAGTTAGTTAATTATACCATTTTCTTTGGAATTTGTAAAAGGATTATTTACCAATTTTATACACAAAAATATTGTTAGATATTATATTTTATCATATTTCATATAAAAGGTGCTAAAATGAGCAATAAATGGTAAAAAAAAATAATCTTTACTAATCTTATTTTATAAGTATGAAAAATACAACTAAATATTTTCTAAAACAAAAAAAAGGACCTCTTTAGTCCTTTTGTGTAATCTCATTCACGATTTTCTTCATTTCTTCGTAATTAGCTTCTACTTCTTGTACAAGTTTAAACTGATTATTAGTACAATCTAAGTTTTGTTCATTATAATCAACCTTTTGACAAAGGTTATCATTAAAATAATCATTTAAAAACCTTAACCCGCGTTCTAAAGCCATAATCTTTACGGCATCAACGAATAAGTCAATTTCACTTTGAGTTAAAACTGTTTTAGCTGCTTCATAATAACCTTTAATGAATTGTTTAAAGAATTTCATATTAATCTTAACAATCTCTAAATTGTTATTGTCTTCTCTCGTTGTTGATGCAAAGAAACGGATAGCATCTCCAAGATCATGAAGACGAGATCCAGGCATAATCGCATCAAACCCAAAGATAGCTTTTACTTCAAAAGTTATAGGATCAAATAAAAAGTTATTATATCTAAGACTATTATGGATTGCTTTTAACGGAATTTTCTTTTCATCT
>OBJA01002462.1_pt1 | contig 10654 bp, 3 predicted proteins | sample 1519751 | NCBI WGS metagenome assembly OBJA01 (sample SAMEA3881238, study PRJEB22517) | soil metagenome | biome: lake sediment; feature: soda lake sediment; material: sediment, water from around vicinity | place: India | collected 2013-12-23 | depth 3 m
CTCTTCCAATTTGGCGTTGATAGCATCAAACTTGTCCATCATCCTCATCCTGTAATAGAGTCCTTTTAAAGTTTCTAATGCACTTGAATAAGTTTGCTTACCGTTTTCCGTTTTTTCGTTTTCGGTATATTCGGCAGCTTTTTCCATTGGCTCAATCGCTTTTTTGAATTCTACATCAGCTTTGTTCTTTTCTTCTTCATAACGTTCAGCTTCGTTTGCAGGAACAGCATTTGCCACGTCAATTTGTTTTACGCCCTTGTTATAATAAATCGCTCCAAGGTTATAATAAGCATCTGCAAAATCTTCTTTTAATGCGATTGCCTTGCGGTAAGCTTCAATTGCTTTGTCTGTTTCGCCGGTTTTGTCATACAACGAGCCCCGGGCAAAGTAGAATGACGCATTGTTAGGATCTTGTTCGATTGCCAGGTCAAGGTATTTCATGGCCTCGTCAACTTTGTTTGCATTCAAATAAATGTTGATCATTGCAACCATGATCGAGCTGTTGTCAGGATATTTTTCAAAACCCTTTTGCAGAGCTTCAAGTGCTTTTACGGTATCATTTTGCAACATGTAGCTTGACGAAATCAATTCAAATGTTCTTGCGCCGTTATAATCGTATTCTGCGGCTTTCTCATAGTATTTAATAGCTTCGCCATATTTTTCGGCATTATAAGCAGCCAAACCTGCATTGAAAACAATAACAGTATCAACTACTTGTGCGTTGTCATCCTTCATCAAAGGCATTTCCTGTATTTCGAGGATTTTTTTGAACGACTCCAGAGCAAGGTTGTAATTGTTGTTGTTGAAAGCTTTCACGGCCTGGTCAGTAAAATCAGAAATCAACAGTGTGAGTTTGATTTTAATTGCGTTGCCATTTCGGCCCTTGTCATCAAGTTGAAGCGCTTTTTGATACGATTCCAATGCCACTTTGAGCGGATTGCTGGAAAGCTTCTGGAAATTTGCATCCTTGGTTTGATACAAAGCCTGATAAATTTCTCCACGGACTTCCCAGGTTTTAGGCCACTCTAATGTTTTATCCGTCTTGTCGCCGCTGGGGTCGATGGCTTCCTCAATAGCTTCGACGGCTTTATCCAATTTTTGGGCATCTTTGAAACTTTGTGCGCTGGTTACCTTTCCTTTTTGGGCAAAAGCTGCAGATACACACAACAGAAGTGCCACTACAAAAAATGTTCTCATATTCATCATTAATAGTTTTTTAGATTTTTTGCTACAAATTTAATTTTTTTCGTTTTCTGATCAAATAGACGACAAAAAAGCTTTATGATTCATTTTCAGCATCTTCTATAGTTAACGGGTTTTCATCTTCTCCGTTTCCGTTTTCGAAGGCAACCCGCGCAATGGATGCAATCCTGTTATCTTCCTTCAGGTTAATCAACCGTACTCCCTGCGCCGCACGCCCCATCACCCGCAGTGATGATATCGGAAGGCGGATGGTCAGCCCGTTTTTGGTGATAATCATTAAGTCATTCTCATTCACTACACTTTTAATCGCGATCAGGCTACCGGTTTTTTCGGTAATATTAATTGTTTTAACCCCTTTTCCTCCCCGGTTGGTAATCCTGTAATCTTCAATGCTCGAGCGTTTTCCATATCCTTTTTCCGAAACGACAAGAACGTCTTCAGACTCATTTTCTACACTTATCATGCCAATTACCTCATCATTCTCATTTCCAAGGGTTATACCACGAACCCCCGAGGCGGTCCTGCCAATCGGACGGACGGTGCTTTCGTGGAACCGAATTGCTTTTCCTGATTTTACAGCAATCATAATTTCGTGGTTGCCATTCGTCATTCTGGCTTCCAGTAATTTATCCCCTTCCCTGATTGTTATGGCGTTCACACCATTTTGGCGTGGCCGTGAATATGCTTCCAGTGAAGTTTTTTTAATAACACCTTTTTTGGTGCATAAGATAATAAAATTGTTATTGATGTATTCTTCGTCATCCAGTTTCTTGACCTTATTATAGGCAAGAACCTGGTCGTCCGGCTCAATGTTCAGCATGTTTTGAATAGCTCTGCCTTTGGATGTTTTTGTACCTTCCGGAATTTGATATACCTTCAACCAGAAGCATTTTCCTTTTTCAGTGAACAAAAGCAACGTATTATGCATGGTTGCGATAAACATGTGTTCCAGGAAGTCCTCGTCGCGCGTGGTACTTCCTTTTGAACCAACCCCTCCCCTTCCTTGTGTTTTAAATTCGGTCAAAGGTGTACGTTTAATATAGCCAAGGTGGGAAATGGTGATGACCATTTCTTCGTCGGCATAAAAATCTTCCGGATTGAATTCTTCCGCATTCGGGACAATTTCTGTTTTTCTGGCGTCGCCATATTTTTCTTTAACGACAATCAGTTCGTCTTTGATGATTTGCATCCTGAGGCTTTCGTTGGCGAGTATTTCTTTGCATTTTTCAATGAATGCCATCACCTCCTCATATTCAGAATGAAGTTTATCCTGTTCCAAACCTGTTAACTGGCGAAGGCGCATTTCAACAATGGCTCGCGCTTGTATTTCGGTGAGATTAAATTTTTCACTCAGGCGCTCCCTCGCTTCATCCGGGGTTTTTGAACTCCTGATAATAGCAATTACTTCGTCTATATTATCGCTGGCAATAATTAAACCTTCCAGAATATGCGCTCTTTTCTCGGCCTGGTCAAGCTCGTAACGTGTCCTTCTTACAACAACGTCGTGCCGGTGATCGACAAAATAGCGGATCAGGTCTTTTAAATTCAGCAATTTTGGCCTTCCTTTTACAAGGGCGATGTTGTTTACAGAGAAGCTGGTTTGCAGCAGGGTGTATTTATAGAGCTTATTTAAAACTACGTTTGATATCTCATCCTTTTTAATATCAATGACAATACGCATCCCCTCGCGGTCCGATTCGTCGTTGATGTTTGAAATCCCCTCCAATTTTTTTTCATTGACCATTTCTGCAATCTTCATGATCAGTTCGGCCTTGTTGACCTGGTAGGGAATTTCGGTGATAATAATTTTTTCGCGCCCGTTCGATTGGGTTTCAATATGTGCTTTTCCCCTTAAAACAATCCGGCCACGGCCGGTTTCAAAGGCTTCTTCCACACCTCTGTAACCGTAGATAATGCCGCCAGTCGGAAAATCCGGTGCTTTGATTATCGGGATCAGGTCGGCGACTTCAATTTCTTTGTTATCGATATATGCCACGATGGCATCAATGGTGTCCGATAAATTGTGGGGTGGCATATTTGTTGCCATTCCGACAGCAATCCCCGACGCACCATTCACCAATAAATTTGGTATGCGGGTAGGCATCACTGTTGGTTCTTCCAACGATTCATCAAAGTTTGGCTGAAAATCAACGGTATTTTTATCAAGATCCTGAAGTATTTCTTCAGCGATTTTGGCGAGCCGGGCTTCTGTGTAACGCATGGCTGCAGGGCTGTCTCCATCAACGGACCCGTAGTTTCCCTGCCCGTCAATTAACGGGTAACGTAATGACCAATCCTGCGCCATTCTCACCATCGTAAAATAAACAGAGGAGTCGCCATGGGGGTGGTACTTACCCAAAACTTCACCGACTATCCTGGCCGATTTTTTATATCCCCGATTGGAAAAAATACCTAATTCATTCATTCCGAACAAAACACGACGGTGTACAGGTTTTAAACCGTCTCTAACATCGGGCAATGCCCTTGACACAATAACCGACATCGAATAATCGATGTAGGCCGATTTCATTTGTTCTTCAATATTTATTTTAATAATCTTTTCACCTTCAGCCATTTAAGCCTCCTTTTAAAGAAATTTTATGTTGAAAAAATTTGACCTACAAAAATATAAAAATAGAAACAAAACCAGCCATGTTGGGCGCTTTTTAATGGTAAACACTTTACAAGATTTTAACATCGTAGTGTTAAAAAAACAAATTCTTTTCGTAAACCGGTCTGTAAATATTGTTTACTTTTATAGGTGAAATGTTGTTTTTCCCGGCCTGTCAGGAACCAACATTTCGGAATAGAATTTGTTAATAGGATAAAATTCAAAAATTTTGAGCAAATTATAAACTTAAAACAAAGGATTAGATTATGGATTCTCAATTCTCACCAAGAATAAAAGATGTCCTGACTTATAGCCGCGAAGAGGCTATTCGTTTAGGAAACGAGCAAATTGGGCTTGAGCACATTTTTTTGGGAATTTTGAGAGAAGGAGAAGGGATTGCAATAGATATACTCACCAATCTTGGTGTAAACTTATCAGAAGTCAAAGAAGCTATTGAAAACACGCTTCGTAAAGATAATGTCATTGACCCGCAAGCTTCTGTTCAACTCTTGAAATCAGCTGAAAAAGCACTTAAGCTGGTGTACCTTGAAGCCAGGGCATTTAACAGCCCTACAATAAACACAGGCCATCTCCTGTTGGCAATCCTGAAAGATAAAGACAGCCAGATTTCGGCGCTGCTGAGTGAATTTCACGTGAACTATTATATTTTGAAATCCAGAATTGAAGATTATAAACAGCCTGAAAATAAGTCAGACTTCGGGGATGAAGATGATGTGGACGACCCGTTCTCAAAACAGCCGCCATCATCAAGTTCTTCCTCTAAAAAACCAGGAAATGCAAAATCAGAAACCCCGGTATTAGACAATTTTGGGATTGACATCACCAAAGCGGCCGAAGAAAATAACCTGGACCCGATTGTAGGACGTGAAAAAGAAATTGAACGCCTGGCACAGATCCTTTCACGACGCAAAAAAAACAATCCGATCCTGATCGGGGAACCGGGGGTTGGCAAGTCAGCCATCGCCGAAGGGCTCGCCATCCGGATCATTCAGAAGAAAGTTTCGCGTGTATTGTTCGACAAGCGGGTTGTAAGCCTTGATATTGCTTCGATTGTTGCCGGCACCAAATACCGCGGACAGTTTGAAGAAAGGATGAAAGCCATTCTGAATGAATTGGCCAAAGTAAACAATGTTATCCTGTTCATTGATGAAATTCATACCATTGTTGGTGCAGGCGGTGCTACCGGATCGCTCGATGCTGCCAATATGCTGAAACCAGCTCTTGCACGTGGCGATATTCAATGTATCGGCGCAACTACTCTGGATGAATACCGTCAGCAAATTGAAAAGGATGGCGCTTTGGAACGCCGTTTCCAGAAGGTAATGGTTGAGCCAACTTCAGTTGACGAAACGATCGAGATTCTTCATAACATAAAAGAGAGATACGAAGATCATCACAATGTAAACTATTCTGATGAAGCCATTTCGGCTTGTGTGAAATTGACGGCCAGGTATATCACTGACCGCTTTTTGCCAGACAAAGCCATCGATGCTCTTGACGAGTCAGGCTCACGGGTTCACATTTCGAACATCAATGTTCCCGACCGGATTGTGAAGCTGGAAGAAAAAATAGAAACAACAAGGGAAGAAAAAATAAAGGCAGTAAAAAGCCAAAACTTTGAAGTTGCAGCCAGTTATCGCGACAAGGAGAAAAACCTGCTTCAATTACTTGAACAGGAAAAAGAAGCGTGGGAGAAAGAGCTGATTAATCACCGCGAAACGGTAACCGAAGAAAAAGTGGCAGAAGTGGTTGCCATGATGTCAGGTGTGCCGGTTCAACGGATTGCACAAGCTGAAGGTATCCGGCTGATGAACATGGGCGAAAAGCTGAAAGGCAGCGTTGTTGGTCAGGATGACGCGATTGCGAAGATTGTAAAAGCAATTCAGCGCAACCGCGCGGGACTGAAAGACCCGAATAAACCGATTGGCACCTTCATCTTCCTTGGCCCGACGGGGGTTGGTAAAACGCAGTTAGCCAAGGTGCTTGCAAAATATCTGTTCGACAGCCTTGATTCGCTCATCCGTATTGATATGAGTGAATACATGGAAAAATTTTCAGTCTCAAGATTGGTTGGAGCTCCCCCAGGATATATCGGTTACGAAGAAGGCGGACAGCTGACGGAAAAAGTCAGAAGGAAACCTTATTCAGTTGTGTTGCTTGACGAAGTTGAAAAGGCTCATCCCGACGTGTTTCACTTGTTGCTTCAGGTGCTGGACGAAGGCAGGCTAACCGATAGTTTAGGTCGCAATATCGATTTCAAAAACACAATCATCATCATGACCTCGAATATCGGTTCGCGGCAGTTGAAAGATTTTGGACAGGGAATCGGATTCTCTACTGCAAAATCGGCGCAGGAAGAAAGCGAAAACGCCAAATATATTGTACAAAAAGCGTTGAAACGTGCTTTTGCTCCGGAGTTCCTGAACAGGATTGACGACGTCATCATGTTCAATACGCTTTCGAAAGAAGATATCTTCCAAATTATCGATATCGAACTGAAAGATCTTTATGACCGGGTTGAATCGCTCAATTATAAATTGAAAATATCGCGGGCGGCCAAGGATTTTATTGCTGAAAAAGGTTACGACTCACAGTTTGGTGCACGACCTTTGAAAAGAGCAATTCAAAAATACCTTGAAGATGAGATGGCCGAGGTGATTATTAAAGCTTCGATTTCAGAAGGCGATACCATTTCAATCGGTTTTGATAAAAAGAACGAAAAAATAAAGATTAAAATTTTAGCAACAAAAAATACAATTTAAACCATTGACAGGGTCGGCTTTTTAACCGGCCCTGTTTTATTTCATACTCCATTGTCATTTCTGTTTAGCGAGCTGCTGTGTGAAATTATTCCCCATTTTTCTCCTTATTTCCACATTGCCCCATTTTTTGTGAATGCCTGACTCGCTGTTTATGAAGTAAGAACCAGCTTTTTACATTTCGGCTACAAATTTAGGTACAAGTGTTGTTTATTCTTCTGGTGCACCGTTCTTAAGGCGCCCTGCGCCGGTGAAATATTCCGGATTTAGGCGGAATATTTTGATTCGGACTACATTAACTTTAAACGATACTGTCATGGCATTATTTCAGAAAACACAATTTGAAGAATTAGCCCGGGAAAGAAGTAAATATTGCATTTCTTTTTATGTTCCCACCCGAAAAAATGATTTCAACAAAGACGCCGCTATCAAACTGAAAAATCAGGTTTCAAATGTGTCGAAGCAGCTTGCTGAGATGGGTTTAAAACCTAAAGAAATCGATGAATACCTGAACCCGGTTCAAAAAGTGGTCGACGATTCGTCAATCTGGCGGCTCGTCGAAAACTCACTGATTATTTTCCGCAGCAAAAATCATTTTGTTCAGACCTCTTTACCTGTTGAAGTTGAAGAGTTTTACCTGGTGTCCGACCGTTTTTATCTATTGCCTTTACTTGATCTTTTCAATCAGGACGACAAATTTTTCATTTTGACGCTGAGCCTAAACAAAAATATGCTTTACCAGGCAACACAAAATGAAATTACGGCAATTAATACAACCGGAATTATTCCCAAAGACATTGCCGAGTCAGTTGGAACCGATGTGGTGCAAAAATCTTTGGGTTTCCGTACCGGTCAATCGGGTGGAACTTACGCCTTATATCACGGTAAAGGAGAAGGAAAAGATGACCGCGACCTTGAGCGCGAAAAATACCTTAATGATATAGGCAACGGCCTTTCAAAAATACTCGAAGGTTACAATCAGCCGTTGGTGGTGGCTTCGGTCGAAAGCACCTTTGCCCAATTCAGGGCGGTATCCGCGTTCAAGCACATTTATCCAAAATGTGTCCATGGAAATTATGACGATACGGATGTTAAAGTAATCCACGAAAAAGCCAAACAAATCTTACAACCTTATTTCGATCAGATTAAAAATGAAACAAAATCGAAGTATACCGAACTTCCAAATAACAAAACAGCGAATATCGGTGAAATTGTAAAAGCTGCCGATGACGGACGGGTTGATACCTTGTTTGTTAGCAAAGGTCATCACCTGTGGGGCGACTTCGACAGGGAAACCGGAAGAGCAGATATTCACCAGGAAAAAGAGCCGATGGACAATTGTCTGCTCGATTTTGCCGCTCGCTCTACCTTTTTCCACGGCGGCAATGTGTTTGTTTTGGAAGACGATGAATTGCCTGAAAACAACACGCCTGTGAATGCAATTTTAAGGTATTGAAGCCTCTCCAGGCTCAAAACCTGCAACACGTAATCCTGAAAACATGGATGATAAACCAGGAAAAAAACCGGCGTTCACACTTTCGGTTGATGAAGTTTTGAAAAATTTTTCATCAAAAACCGAAGGTTTATCGGCTGAAGAAGCCGGCTCGCGTTTGAAAAAGCACGGGCCCAACAAGCTGGAAGAAAAGAAGCAGAAAAGCCTGTTGCACCTGGCAATCGATCAACTTAAAAACCCGATTATTTATCTGCTGGCCGTTGCAGTTGTTGTTTCCTTTATTTTTAACGACATTCCTGAGGCTATTGCCATCCTTGTCGTTATTATTTTCAATACTATGATCGGGTTTTGGATGGAATACCAGGCCCGGAAATCGGTTGATTCGCTAAAAAAACTGGATCAACTGCAAACCCACGTCAGGCGAGGCAACAAAAGCCAAAAAATAAATGCCGAAGAGTTGGTGCCGGGCGATATCATTCTGTTGGAACCCGGCGATCTTGTTCCTGCTGATGCCCGCGTCATCAATGCTTCGGAACTGCGGGCTGACGAGTCGCCACTCACGGGCGAATCTGTTCCCGTTGAAAAAAATGAAGCACCTCTGGATGAAAAAACGCCCCTTGCCGACCGCAGCAACATGCTGTTTAAAGGCACTGCCGTCACCAGCGGAAAAGCCGAAGCAGTCGTCACTGCAACCGGAGGTAACACCGAGATTGGCAAAGTTTCAAAAATGGTGAACGAGGCAGAAGAAGACGAAATTCCGTTAAATAAAAAACTTGGTAAACTTTCGCATAACCTGATTTGGGTCATTCTGGTGCTGGCCGCACTTTTTTTTGTTTTTGGCTGGATTTCGGGCAAAGAGCTTTATTTGTTGCTGCAAACTTCCATCGCCTGGACGGTGGCAGCCATTCCCGAAGGTTTGCCCATTGTGGCGAGCATTGCTTTGGCGCGGGGAATGCTTAGGCTTGCCAGGCGCAACGTCATTGTAAAAAAGCTCGAAGCGGTTGAAACTTTAGGCGAAACCACTGTCATCTTCACCGACAAGACAGGCACTTTAACTGAAAACAAACTCACCGTCAGCCAACTGATCTACCCGGGCAAAGAACTTCAGGTTGAAAATAAAGGCGAAAAGAACGAAATAGCTGTTCAACCGGAAGATTATAATGAAGATGATAATTTTCAGCATTTATATAAAATATCCATCTTCTGCAACGATGCCGAATGGTTGGATGACAATGAATTAAAAGGTGATCCGCTCGACGCATCACTGCTTCGTTTTGCCAAAGCCATTCAACCCAAAAAGTATCAGGAACTGGCGAAGTTGAAAAAACTGCATGAAGACCCTTTTGATTCGGAGGCCAAATTTATGGGTAGCATCCATGAAATGAAGACTGTGCTTTACGTTTCGGCTAAAGGTGCGGCAGAACCAATCCTGAAGCGGTCCGAAAAGTACCTCGAAAACGGTGAAGTGAAAACTTTGGATGAAAAGATACGACAGGAATGGCTGGATAAAAACCACAAGCTTTCGGAACAGGGGTTACGGGTAATTGCGTATGCTTTCCGGGAAGAAGATATGCAACAAAAAGAAAAACTGTCAGCATCTGATGATTTTGTTGACAAGATGACTTTCGCAGGATTTGTTGGTTTTATTGATCCGGCGCGCGAAGATATCCGGCCGGCGATGGAAAAATGCCATCGGGCGGGGATTAAGGTGGTGATGGTAACCGGCGACCATCCCGGAATTGCGCAAAACATTGCCGAAAAAGTACAGATGAACGGCAAAGGCCAGCGAAAAATCATCGAAGGAAAAAATCTTGAAAATAATACACAAAGCATCAGCGATTCGAGCGTATTTGCCCGGGTTGATCCCAAGCAGAAACTGGATATTATCGACCATTACAAAAAACAGGGCGAAATAACCGCCATGACCGGCGACGGGGTGAACGATGCCCCGGCATTAAAAAAGGCCGATATCGGAATTGCTATGGGAAAACGCGGGACACAGGTTGCCCAGGACGTTGCCGATATGGTGCTGAAGGACGACTCGTTTGCTTCAATTGTTGATGCCATTGAGCAGGGCCGTATTATTTTTGGCAACATCCGGAAGTTCGTGATCTACCAATTGTCATATCATTTAGCCGAGATTATCATTATAGCCGGGATCAGTTTTACCCTTTTTAACCTGCCATTGTTGCCATTACAATTGTTGTTTTTGAACCTGCTGTCGGACGTGTTTCCGGCACTTGCGCTGGGTCTCGGCAAAGGCGATTCGACCATCATGCAGCAAAAACCCAAAGATCCGAAAGAACCAATCATCACCCGAAAAAACTGGATGGCCACTTTTACCTACGGTATCATCATGGCCGTAATAATTACCGCTGCCTATTTCACAGCCTTGAAAATTTTTGGCGAATCAAAAGAAACAGCCAACACCATCACCTTTTTAAGCCTCGCTATTTCACAACTATTACACGTGTTTAACATGCGCGACCACAATGAAAAGCTTTTCAACAACCAGGTAACCCGCAACATTTACGTATGGATTGCGCTAACCGTGTGTACTGCATTCCTTCTTGCCGGGTATTTTGTTCCGCTTTTTAATGAGGTGCT
>OBJA01002464.1_pt1 | contig 10646 bp, 13 predicted proteins | sample 1519751 | NCBI WGS metagenome assembly OBJA01 (sample SAMEA3881238, study PRJEB22517) | soil metagenome | biome: lake sediment; feature: soda lake sediment; material: sediment, water from around vicinity | place: India | collected 2013-12-23 | depth 3 m
CAAGCGTGCCCAGCCTGACGTGATCATCATGGGCGGCGATGTGTTCGACCTGCCCGAGTTTGGCCGCTACAGCGTCGATCCCCGGGAGTGGGACGTGGTGGGCCGCATCAGGTTCGTCCACGAGAACATCCTCAAGCCGCTGCGCGAGGCGTGCCCCAACGCTCAGCTCGACATGATCGAAGGCAACCACGAGGCCCGGCTTCTGAAGCACATGGCGGACGCCACGCCGGCCATGCGGGCGCTGCTCTCCGATCTGCACGGCTGGACCGTCTCCAAACTCCTGGGTCTCGATGAGTATGAGGTCAACTACATCGCCCAGGCTGACCTGGCCGCCTGGAGCAAGCGCGAGTTCGAGAAGGAGCTGGCGCGCAACTACAAGATCTATTGGGACGCCTTCCTGGTGCATCACTTCCCCCATGGCCGCAACATGGGAATGCCCGGTGTCAACGGTCATCACCACAGCCACCACGTCTGGCCGATGTTCAACCCGATGTTCGGCGCCTACGAGTGGCACCAGACCGGCTGCGGACACCGCCGCTCCGCATCCTACTGCGAGGGTGAGAAGTGGCATATGGGCTTCACTCTGATCAACGTGGACACGCAGACCCGTGGCACCGTCTTCGATTACACGGCGGTGACAGACTTCGCCGTCTCCGGTGGCAAGTGGTATTACCGCACCGATGACGAGACCTACATTCCGTCCGCCGCCTGAACACAGTCACGACTGAGGTAATCGCATGAAACGCTACCTGTTCGGCATCGCGGCGCTTCTGAGCCAGGCTGCCAATCACCTGCTGCTCTACCCCTGGGGCGGCCACCACGACATGACGATCAGTGCCCACTGCTACATCAAGCGGCACAAGGCCGGCTGGCGTGAAGCCTACTATCTGATCAACGCGATCTTCTTCTGGCAGGGGGATCACTGCTACTCCTCATTCTTGCAGGATGTGTTGTTTGCCAACGAGGTGATGAAACTGAAGGATGAAAAATTGTGAGGTCTTGTAGGGCATAAGTCACGGGTGAGGTATTATTTAACCACGTCCAACGCAAGCAAAAGGAAACCTCAATGTCCAAGGGCCGCCAGAAGTTCAGCAAAGCGGATCGCAGGCAGCACCGAGCAGAGTTGAGGGCGCAGAGAGTGGCAGCAAAGAACCAGAGCTTCGTGGAGCTTGTCCAGAGCGAAGTTCGACCGGAGACACAGAGGAAGCCCGTGGCCCCGCTACAGGCCCGCACGGAAGCCCAGGGGCACTACATCATCGCGATTGAAAGCGCACAACTGACCTTCGGCGTGGGGCCGGCAGGCACCGGCAAGACCTACATCTGCGCCGCCATGGCAGCCGAGGCGCTCAGTGAGAAGCGCATCGAGAAGATCATCCTGACCCGCCCGGCAGTAGAGGCTGGCGAGAACCTGGGCTTCCTCCCCGGTGAGCTGGAAGACAAGATCGACCCGTATATGGCTCCATTCATGGATGTGCTGCATGAGCGCCTGGGGCGCGGCTTCACGGACTACCTGCTGAAGACCGGCGCCATCGAGTGTGCCCCGCTGGCATTCATGAGAGGCCGCACCTTCAAGAACGCCATGGTGATCCTGGATGAAGCTCAGAACACCACGCCGACCCAGATGAAGATGTTCCTCACCCGCATCGGCGAGGGCTCGAAGGTGGTCGTTAATGGTGACCCGGCGCAGAAGGACATCCCCGGGGCAAGCGGCCTGGCCGACGCCATCGGGCGGCTGGAGTCCCTGAACAGGGTCCGGGTGGTGCATTTCGGGCGGGAAGATGTGGTCCGCAGCGGTCTTGTTCAGGCCATCGTGGAACGTTACGAGCAATAAACCCCTGGGTCCGGGCCTGCTCATCTGGGTGTTTTTGTTCTCCCCGGATTTGTTTTGACTATAATCACTAATAACTGAACTACGCGGAAGCAGGCTTAACCCAGATGATGAATCAGAGTCCATTGACCCGGACCCAGGGGCTGCTGCCCCCGGCATTCGGCACCGGCATGACCACGGAGACCTATGACCGGGCCGCCCTGGACATGGTGAACCCCCGGCTCCTGAAGATTGAGAAGGAACTCTACGGGAAGAAGTGGTTCGACTATCGCTTCATGCACCCGGTTGAGGCGACCTATCTCTTCGCTCATTACTACACGCAAGCGCACAAGAGCTTCATGAGCAAGCGCATCGGCGCGGAGCGGGCGGCATTCGTGCGTGGCTTTCGCAGCAAGTCTGGCGACATCTTCGACGGCAAGGCCGCCACCTACCAGGTGTTCTGGAGAGGGCGTCAGGAGGCTGACAAGCTGGGGATGCCCTATGACTACTTCTGCGATCTTGGGATGCGAGCTGCGGACAAAGCTAAATGGCGGCACTCCCCCAGACCCAATCAGATGTATGGCGAGGGCATGATCTACAACATCGTCAGCCTGTATCTGGAGGATGTGGTCAAGCCCAAGATTCTGAATCCGGTGTTGCCCTTCTACCGTGCCGAGCACTACGAAGGTCACCCCTACCAGAACGATTGGCTGGACTGGCTCGCGGAGCAGATCATGATGCGCCCCAACCCGGAATACGGCCTCATGAACTCCATGTTTGTGGCCGAGGTGATCGACCGGGAGCAAGCCACCAATCGACTGCCTGAAGACCTGATCATCAGGGCTGAACAGCTTTGGAAGAAAATGTAAGTCACGACTGAACTATAATGTATCCGGCGCTACACGGCGCTATCACTCAGAAAGGGGGAATATCATGAAAGATCAAGAGTTTAAGCGCGAACAGGACACTCTGCGGCAGGCAGAGCGGGCACATCATCAGTTCGCCGCGAAGCGTGAACGCCTTTCCATCAGGGCCGACGCCAAGCCGAAGGGGCCGTTCAAGCCCAAGCCGTCCCAGGTCCGCCAGGCCGGCAAGTCCCGTGGGCACGAGGTCATCCTGGAGCTGGCGAAGGCCCGTGGCTGCCCGGTGACTCTGATGTTCCGTGACGTGGACACCACCACCATCGTGGACAAGGTGACCGACTTCGACAAGTTCACCGTCACGGTCCAGATCGAGGGTGAGACGGCGGTCTACTTCAAGCACGCTCTGATTGGCTTCGCGCTGCACGCCACTCGGGAAGACTGACATGGCGGCCACCGAAGAATCTGTTGCGCGAGACATCGCGGAGCGGTTCGGCGGCACCTCCCACTCGGAAGCGGGGGAGGGCGCTGCTGTCCCCGCTGGGCGCGACGACTATGAGGTCGAGACCTTCGACTTTGACGGCCCGTTTCAGAGCAAGATCGCAGCCCTGGCGTTGCGTGACCCGGGCTTTCTGGAGCGCACCGACGGCCTGATCAGGCCGGAATACTTCGAGAACGTGGCCGAGGCCGCGCTGGTCAACATCGGCCTGCGCTACTTCGGCAAATACAAGCGCGTTCCTGATCTGGTGACCCTGATGAACCTGGTCAAGCAGGATGTTCGGGCGAAGGTGATTCGCCCCGACATGCTGGGCGAGGTCAAGCAGGCGATCAAGGCGATAGCCTCGGCAGACGTGGGCGACCGGGATTATGTGGTTGATCAGGTCGCCACCTTTGCCCGGCACCAGGCGGTCTCTGCGGCCATCCTTGAGTCAGTGGGTCTGCTGGAGAGAGGCGGCGCGGATAAGATCCTGGAGGTCATGAAGAAGGCCGCCGAGGTTGGCGCGGTGGAGGCCGGCGCGGGCAGCTACAACTACGCCAGCCGCGTCAAGCAGCGCACGGAGGTCAGGCGGGCCGAGGCTGCGGGTGAAATTGCGCCCCGTGGCATCCCCACTGGCGTGCGGATACTCGACAAGCTCCTCAAGCACAAGGGCTGGGGTCGCAAGGAGCTGACCCTGTTCATGGGCGGCCCGAAGATCGGCAAATCCACGGCGCTTGCTATGTTCGGCAAGACCGCCTGGATGGCCGGCTACAACGTGCTGTTCGTGACCCTTGAGGTCTCCACGGAGATTCTGTCCGACCGACTTGATGCGTCCATCGCGGAGATTGCGGTCAACGCTCTGGGCGATCACATTCTGGAAGTTGAGGACAAGATCCGCATGGCCTCCGAGAAGGCTGGCGAGCTGATCATCGAGGAGTTCCCGAGCGGGACCATGACCCCGGCCATGCTTCGGCGTGTTCTGGCGCGGCACAAGGCCCGGGGTATCAAGTTCGACGTGGTGGTTGTGGACTACGCGGATCTCATGGCCCCGGACATTCGCTACGACGACCCCAGGGAAAACTCAAAGGGCATCTACACCTCCCTGCGTGCCATCGCGCAGGAAGAGGATCTGGCGATGCTGACTGCCACACAGACCAACCGCGAGGGCGCAAAGTCAGCGGTGGCCGGCATGGAGCATGTCGCCGAGGACTTCAACAAGATCCGCATCGCGGACCTGGTGATCTCCATCAATCGGACGCCAGACGAGAAGGCTCGAAACGAGGCCAGGCTATTCCTTGCCGCGTCCCGAAACCAGAAGGGCGACATCACCATCCGGGTCCAGCAGGATCTTGAGACCATGACCTTTATCAAGAAGGTTCTGGGGGTTGAGTGATGGGTGAGGTAAGAACCGACCTGACAGAAATGCTCGACCAGATCGACATGGAGTCATATCTGGATCGCGAGGGCATCGACTACCGCATGTCGCATGGCTCGCGAGGCCCGCAGTTGAATGTGCGGGAGTGCCCGGTGTGCGGTGGCGATAAGTGGAAGGTATTTCTCAACGCCGAGACCGGCCTTGGGAACTGCTTTTCGGGGAGTTGCGAGGCGAAGTTCAACAAGTTCACCTTCATCCGGGCGCACACCGGGCTGGCCGGTAAAGAGGTAGTCCATCACGTTCAGGCCGTGGCGAAGGAAATGGGCTGGAGGCCACGCAAGCGCATTGAGTTCGCCGTTGACACGGAAGGCTCCGCGCTCAAGCTCCCGAAGTCTTACGAGCTGCCTGTGGATGGTCGCAATCTCAAATATCTGGAGGAGCGGCGCATTGGCAAGGAAATGGCAAGGTATTTTCACATGCGCTACTCCAAGGATGGGTTGTTCTTCTACAAGGACTTTACCGGCAAGACCCGCTGCCAGGACTACGCCAACCGGGTGATCATCCCCGTGTTCGATCTGGAGGGGAAGCTGGTGTCGTTCCAGGGTCGGGACATCACGGGTAAGGCCGAGCGCAAGTATCTGTTCCCGCCTGGCTATGCCTCGACTGGCAAGTATCTGTTCAACGGCCACAACGCCCGTGGCGCCAAACGCATCGCGGTGGGCGAGGGCGTGTTTGACGTGGCGGCGATGAAAGCGGCGTTCGATGAGGACACGCAGCTTCGGGACGTGGTGCCGGTGGGCTCCTTCGGCAAGCATCTGTCGATGGGGGATGGCGATGACCAAATGGCGGCACTTCTGCGTCTAAAGGGTCTTGGCTTGAAAGAGGTCACCTTCATGTGGGATGGCGAGTTGCAGGCGATCAAAGATGCCTGTGACGCGGCTTTGAAGGTTCATGGCATTGGGTTGACCGCCCGGATTGCGCGGCTGCCTGCGGGGCGCGACCCGAACGAGGTGGCCCCATCGGTGGTTCGCAGGGCTTTTTGGGAGGCGGTCCCGGCGACGGTAAAAAATATCGTTCGCCTGAAAATGACCAGTCAGTAGTGACTATACTCCCCTATGTTTGAGCGGTATCGTAGACACATCGGGAAGATCGGGAGAAGGAAATGAGCAACGTGATTGCGAGAGGCACATATTTCAGCCATCCGAGTGGCACAAAGGATTACGCGCTGTTCAGAATTTACAACGAAACGACCGATAAGGCAGTCGTCGTGAAGTGTTGGGGCAAGGTGGGTGCGACGAGCCAGGTTCAGGTGTTGCAGGCCAGCGGCATCAAGCACATGGATGTGCTCTTTAGCAAGGAGCTGAAGAGCAGAAAGACCAAAGACTACAAGGAAGAGATCACGGTGCATGGTCAGGGAGGCAACCTGGACGCCTTGATCGGGAAATACAAGCGGGAGTTAGGTGGCAAGCACGCGCCAGCCGTTTTGGTGCGAATGGCGGCCACACTCGCCAACGAGCGCGTGGCGAATGAGTTTAGCAGACTCGCGGTGACCTCCCTTGACGGGGTGGCACCCATGACTACCGCCGAGCCGAAACCGGAGCCTGATCGCGGCGTCACCTGGGGGACATGGTGAGTGGGATCGAAAATCTGATGGCCTGCCTTCCGAGTCACATGCAGGAGCAGGTGAAGAAGGCCCTGATTAGAACTCTGATCGGCGGGGTCAAGGTGGCGGCGCAGCCGAAGATGGAGCGAGCGCGGGAGCTTTACCGGCTCAAGGCGATATTGCAGGCGGTCGCTGAGAAGAAGCAATTTCTGGACGAGCGCCCCAACTGGGGCGAATGGTGAGGGGGTGGCTATGAACGAGGCAGTCAAAGAGGAAGTCATCGAGTTCCTGCCGGTGGAGATGTCGGTAGGCGGCAAGAACCGCTACATCCACTTCTGCGACCACATGGGTCAGCAGCGATTCTATGGGGTGTGTCTGCACCTGATCGAGTCCTGGCGCCGTGGCACGCTCAAGCTCGACAGGACCGTCGATCCGCAGGGTGAGTGCGCCTACTACATGGAGCGCGGCACCTGCGCCGCCCTGGCGATGCGTAAGGAGGAGACCCAGGCGGATCGGGCGATCTACTACAAGCCGCAGCGCAAGCTGGAGGACGGCATCGCGACCATCGACGCCAATCGCATCGACCGCTCCAACCCGAACTACATCCGTGGCTGGAATCAGGCCGGCAGCAACCGGGCGCTGGACATCAAGACGGGCGAGACGCCCCGGGCGGCAACGCCCGCAGCCAAGCCCAAGCGCCTGGAGCCGTCTAAGCCTGTCGCACCGAAGGGCGACGGCTACGCGGACCTCATCAACACGATGATGAACGAGGAATTCAAACCTGCGGCGAAAAAGGAAGTCACCGCTGAATTGCGCCCGACCCCCGTCAGGAAGGAGGGGGAGTCGATGCTCGAAATGGCCCGGCGTCTGCGGGCAGAACAAAAGGCAAACAACTGATGAACAGTGATGAGGTTTACGACGCCATCGAGGAGCTGGCGGCGCTTTCCGGCAACGCCAAGAAGGATCTGCTCGCCAAATACATGGTGGATGGCTTCTTTGCCCAGGTGATGAGGCTGGCTCTCGACCCGTATGTGACCTACGGGGTCGGGACGCTGCCCATGCCCATGAGCAACGGGCCTGGCCTGTTTCGCGCCGCTACGCTGGAACTGCTGAGCATCCTCAGAGACCGGACTCTCACGGGCAATGCGGCCCGCGATGCCATCATGGCGGAGATGGGGCGGTTGACATCGAAGTCCGCCAGTCTGCTGGGCCGGATTCTGCTCAAGGATCTGCGGGCGGGCGTAACCGCCAAGACGGTCAACGCCGTGAAGAAGGGCCACATCCCGGTCTTCTCCTGCATGTTGGCACACAAGTTCGAGGAGAAGCGCATCACCCGCTGGCCGGTGCTGGTTGAGCCCAAGCTCGATGGCGTGCGCGTGATCGCTCATGTTCAGCCCAATGGCGCCGAGGCCCGGTTCTTCTCTCGCACCGGCAAGGAGTTCACCACCTTCGATCACCTGAAGGAGCCGATCCGGCAGGCGACCATGATTTACACGGGGCAGAACCAGCAGATCTACAACCGCAGCGGTGGCCTGGTGTTCGATGGAGAAGTGGTCTCTGGCAGCTTCAACAAGACCGTCTCCGAGGTCAGGCGCAAGGATGAACAAGCCACCGATGCGGAGTTTCACGTTTTCAACATCATGGAACACCGCGAGTTTGTATCCGGCGGCATGGCTATGAATCTGATGCAGTCCCGCAAGTGGATGGTGGAGACCTTTGCGGACCTGCCGAAGGGCACCCCGGTGAAGTTCGTGCCCTCCTACCAGGTCAACTCATTCGCCGAGATCTATCAGATCTATGAGTCCATTCGCGAGCGCGGCGGGGAGGGGGTGATCGTCAAGGAGCCAAACAAGCCCTATCAGTGCAAGCGGTCCTACGCCTGGCTGAAGATCAAGGCGGAAGAAAGTGAGGATCTGCGCGTGATCGGCGCCTTCGAGGGCACCGGCAAGTATCAGGGCCAGCTTGGCGGTCTGATCGTGAACCGTGACGGGATCGAGGTCCGGGTGGGCGGCGGCTTCACCGATGGGCAGCGGGCGAGCTTTTGGGACATCTGGCTGGAGGAGAGCCTGAAGATCTCCACCGACTTCGGCCTGCCCACGACAGAGCAGGTCAAGGCTTATGTTGCCGAGCATGGACCGCTGGACATCGCTGGCCGGCTGATCGAGGTGGAATATCACGAGGTCACGCCTGACGGTTCCCTGCGTCATCCCAGGTTCAAACGCTGGCGCGACGACAAGGACGACGAGGAGCAGGCCGCATGAGTCAGGAGCGCGTAGGGATCTTGCTCACCAGATACGAGGCGGTTCACCTGGCAAGGCTTCTCGACGCAAGGATCGCGGAACTGAAGGCAAAGCAGCGAGCGACTGGCAAGGATGATCAGTCACTCATGATTGAGGCACTAGCCAACTTGCGGAATCGCTTGGCAGCAATGCTGGGCGTGACCGTCAAGGATTCCCAACCAACCAAAGAGGTCATCGTCGAATGAAAGGTCTGATCATTACCCTTACTGGCCCCACAGCGTCCGGCAAGTCCACCCTGGAGCGGATGCTGGTCGAGCGCGGCTTCGCAAAGGTCATCAGTGTCACCACCCGGGCACCCCGCGAGGGCGAGGTCAACGGCGTGGATTACTTCTTCGTCAGCCACGAAGAGTTCGAGGAGCTGAAGGCGAACAAGCAACTGGTCGAGTCCGTCGAATACCAGGGCAACTTCTACGCGGTCACCAAGGGCGAGATTCTCCGCGCCTTCGCCCAGGGCAAGCCCGTGGTCGTGGTGGTCGAGCCGAGCGGCGCCTTGCAGATCGTGAGCTATGCCCGGGAGGCCGGGTGGGAGGTGCTGAGCGTCTACATCGGCGGCGAGCCTCACGATCTGATCGAGCGGTTCATCATCCGCAGCCTGGAGACTGGCGCGAACCCGAGGGTGATGACCACCCGGATCTTGCAGATCCTTCGTGAGTGCGCCGAGTGGCCCGAGGCGTTCACCTGGCCGGTGACCGTGGATGAGTTCAGCGAGAAGTCGGAGGAGGAGGTTCTGACCTTCCTCACCAACTACGCCAGGCAGAAAATGGCCGCTTGACCGAGTAGGCGGCCCTCGTCATGCTCTCCGCAACAGGAGGGAGAGCAGATGAAGGTATCCGAACTTGGCAATCTCAAGGAGCTGGTCGGGGGCGGTCCCCTGGCCGGCTCTTTTCTTTGGCGGCGGGACGTTGAATCCATTCACCCGGCAGAGGTGCAGTGCTTTCTGCGCCTTCGGGAAGCCCGGGGCTGTGGTGACCAAGCTCGTCAGAACGTCGAGGCGCTGCTATCGGAGCTTCGGACGTGTGTCGCCCGGGGTGAAGTGCGTGGCGCGCTCATAGAGCGTCTCAGTGCGCCCAGCGCGTTCACTCTGCGGGACTTTGAAGAAGCCCTGGCAATGATGTCCCCAGCCCGGCAAGCGGCGGTGCGGTTCGCGTGGTTGACCGACATCGACTTGATGACCGCAGCCACGATTCGCTGGTCCGAGGCCCTGGTCTTGGTGCGCGGCAAGCCCTATGCCCGCCAGCTTCTCGATACGCAGCCACGCCATATCCGAACTGACCGGGTGTTCTGGGAGGTGATTGGCCGGCAGGCGACCCCGCTGTTCAGCCTGCCCTCGCACTTCGAGGTCGTGACGGGTGGCGTCACCTGGGCAGCGGCTATGGAGATGCTGCGGCATGTGCCCCGTGTGGACTTCCATTTCGACGAGCCACTGTTTACACTCGCCACCCGAGAATGCTTTGGGAATATCGGCCTGTAAGTATTTGATTTAATTGGCACGATATTGACGATTTTGACAGGGGTGATTCGACCTGTTTTCCCTTCAAAATCAGGAGCTTAGCCTTGGTCCGCTCCATTCTTGCCAAGGTTGGGGTCGCGAGTTCGAGTCTCGTTTCCCGCTCCAGATAAAGCCTTGTTTCACAAAGAAAAAAGCCCCTTTCGGGGCTTTTCTCGTTTTGGCTTTGGGAATATTTTGGGAATATTTTGGGAATATTTTGGGAATATCTTAGGGCCTTTTCAGCGCCAGATCGGCCTTGACGGCGATGAAGTGGTCATCGGTAAGAGCCTGGTCGCCCTGGGTCAGGTAAATCTCCGTGGTCTTCTCGTCGGTGTGAGTCATCAAGGCCCGGATGTAGCTCTTGGGGTAGCCTGCGGCCTCATACAGCCGGCCACCGAGCGAACGGATCTCGTGGAAGGTGGGAATCTCCCGAGGCTGCCACCCCTCAAACAGGCCGGAGGTGAGGGTCAGCGCCTTGAACGCCTTGCTCAGGTATTCCGGCATCACCTGGGTCCAGTGCTCCTTGCTCTCCGTCTGCTCGCGGCGGCGCTTGGGCTTGTGGTGAATCACGAACGGACTGACCACCCCGTCATGCCGGGTCTTGGCGATGATGCGCTCGATGGTGTCGGTCAACTGGATCTTGATAAACGCCATATCCGAGTCGCCGGAGGTCTTGTCGCGGATCACGAACAGGTGACCGTCACGGATGTCGGTGTAGCGCATGGAGACGATTT
>OBJA01002465.1_pt1 | contig 10640 bp, 6 predicted proteins | sample 1519751 | NCBI WGS metagenome assembly OBJA01 (sample SAMEA3881238, study PRJEB22517) | soil metagenome | biome: lake sediment; feature: soda lake sediment; material: sediment, water from around vicinity | place: India | collected 2013-12-23 | depth 3 m
GCTGCGATCTCCTCATTATTTAAACCATCTTTTTTACTCATGATGAAGATTTCGCGACGCGCAGGCGGCAACCGGTTAATGATGGTGTCAACATATTCCAGCAAATTCCGGTATTCAATAGCGCTAAGATCCGATGAAGGGTCTTGTCCGATTGAAACCACAATTTCCTGTTTATACTTAGTTTCCTGCACTTTCCGGCGATAATTCTTTTTCGTGGCGTTGTAAGCGATGGTGAATAAATAGGATTTAAAGGAAAATCCGGGCTGTAGTTCTTTTCGTTTCTCCCAAATTTTCAAAAAAACATCCTGTACCACTTCCTCCGATTCCGGCTCATCTTTCAGAATACTGACCACAAAAGCATAAAGCATCGGCCCATATTTGTGGAACAGTTGATTAAATGCGGCATGGTCGTTTTTACCAATCGCTTCGATCAGTATATCATCTGATATTTTGGTATTGTCCTGCAAAACCCAAGGTTATAGTTGGTACAATTTTAGACATTTTTTAATTCTTGGGCGTAGCAGCAACAAAAAATCCCAAAACTGGGAATTGTTTTCTGGGATTTTTTGTGAATGTCTTCCTTGTGCTGCTCAATAGTTTTTATTCTTGCGGTAGTGTTTTGGTTTAAAAAAAGAGCTGCCCAAAAGACAGCTCTCAGCACTATTAATAGTAGCCAGGATTTTGCATTTGCTCAACCGGAGGTTGCGGCGACAACCGGTCCGTGTACGTATTGGGTATGGGTCGCAATACGTGATAGTCTTTGATGTTATTTTTTGCATCCGGATTATAAAGTTTGGCCCGAGCCACTAATGTACCTGTTCTTGCCAGGTCTTCCCAGCGGTTTAATTCGCCGTAAAGCTCCCGTGCCCTTTCTTCCAGCATCCAGTCAACAAACGGGTCAAATCCTGTTCCCGAAGGGAGCTTGGGATTGACAACATCGGCTGAAGTTACCAACATATTGTTTACGGTTGACGTAGTCGTGTTGGTTCCGCCATCAATTCTATACACCTGCTGTGGTTTTTGTTCCCCCTCGGCATATGCTGCACGTTTGCGCACTTCGTTGATATAGGATAATGCGTTGACCCAATCTCCTTTTCGGCCCAACGCTTCTCCGGCAATCAAATAAGTCTCTGCCAGCCGCATCCGGTGGAAGTTTCTGGATCCCGCCTGATAGTTGACGTCGGAACGCTGATCGTCCAGCCACTTCAACATGGTGGGGAAAATATTCACATCATATTTATCAACCGGAACATACAAATACGGGGATTTCGCAATATCAATCAACATTTGCCGGTACTTGGCGGCATCAAGCATAGTTTGTTTGGCATTGGCCGTTGAATAATAGCTTAAGGCGCCATAGTATTTTGAAGAAACATAAATAGCTGTGTCGCCAGTTTTGAATTTGGGCTTGCCTACCAGTTCCGAAGGAGTCGTATAAATGACATCATTTTTATCTTCGGCATTGGTCACCGGGTTGATGTAATAATATTTGTCTTTCCAAACATTCGTTGCCGCTGTCGTGGCATTATTACTCATGTAAGACCATTTGAATGTTTTATAAATACGTGAATCGTTGGTGCGGTCCCAAAGGCTTCCAAGTGCCTGCGGGTTTACCCGGAGCCTTTTCCAGGGCCGTCCATTGGCGATGTCTCGGATCATACCTGGTTTTATGTCGTACTGCATTACCCAGTACAGGTGAAGTTGATTTCCGCCGTCCGAACCCGAACTTCCGGCGCCGCTGAACAAAGCATCTTTTGTATATTCAACATCCCAGATGATTTCTTTCGACACTTTTTGGTTATTCTGTTCGAAAACATTGGCAAAATTCGACTCCAAAGAAAACCTGCCTGACTTAATTACCTGGTCCGCATATATGGCTGCGCTATCCAGGTCTGTGGTTTTTCCGCCCCGGTTAGTGGCATCCGAGCTGATACGCGTTAAATACACTTTTGCAAGCAGATGTGTGGCAGCCCATTTGGTAGCCCGGCCACGGTCTGATTGTTGGAAAACATCAGGTAGAACGTTCGCTGCCGCTTTAAGGTCGGAGATGATCTGTTTATATACATCTGCCACGGGCGCACGTTGAAAATCGGTTACAATTTGAGACACATTACCTTCAGTAACCAATGGGACGGCACCGTAATGCTGGACAAGATCAAAATAAAAATAAGCCCGCAAAAACTGTAACTCGGCAATACGCTGGTTTTTCTGATCTTCTGTCATGTCTTTCACCTGAGGCATGAACATCAACGCTGTATTAGCCCTTGTAATCGCTTTGAAATTATTATTCCAGAACTTGTTGATAACATCCTGTGTGGGGTTCAATGAACTCAGGTATTTGTTGAAAGGGTCTTTGTTCCCTCCGTCCGAGCCCTCCCAGGTGAAGTCGGTACCGTATTCATTTAAGACAAAATAAGCTTCCATGTTTCCTCCGACGGTGGTGTTGTTGCTTTGATTGTATGAACCACAATACCATCGCATCGCCTGATAAACACCGTTTACAGCAGATTCCATCCCGACTTTGGTAGTCAGATAATCATAACCCACATCCGTATACCGTTCTTCTTCCAGGTAGTTTTCGCAGGCAGTGGTTGCCAGTAACACCAACATTAATAAGTAGTAAGATATTTTTTTCATTTGTTTTCGATTAAATTCATTTTTAATGTTCAATATCCTTCTTATAGGCTCATATTTACGCCAAACATGAAAATACGTGGCATCGGGGCGTTAAAGTCCTGTCCGCTTTCAGGGTCTGTTCCGGGATATTTTGTAATGCAGAAAACATTCTGTACGGTGGTATACAACCTGAGTTTGGAGATATGCGCCCTGTTGACGATGCTCGACGGAAGGTTATATCCTAGTGTTGCGGTGCTTAAACGAATAAAAGAAGCATCAAAATAGTTCATGGCATCACGGTAGGCCGGGTTTTCTACTCCGTTGTTTGGGCGCGGTGCTTTGTTGCTGCCGTTGCTGGCAATAGCGTTCCCGTTGGCATCATACTCAGTAACCCGCCAATAGTCTACTTTAATACTATTGTACCTGCCATTAAAACTCATGTTGCGGTTAAACTGAAGCATATTCCCATACGACGCGTTGATGAAGAAGTTCAGATCAAAGTTGCCCATTTTCATATAATTAGAAACACTCCATGTAAACTTTGGACGGGTTGACCCGATAATTACGCGGTCTTCGGAAGTGATTTTATCGTCAGGCTTGGTGTCTTGAACTTTGATAGTTCCCGGAATGGAAGCAGAACCGTACTTGGCAGCTTGTTCTTTTTCATCCAGTTACCAGATACCCAGAAACTTGTAGTCGTAATAAACCTGGAGGGGATGACCGATAAACCATTTATTGCCAATATCGTCGTTTTTGCCGCCATACAATTCAACAATTTCCTCAATATTACGGGCAAAGATAAAGTCCGAGGTCCACCTGAATTTTTTTCCGCTGAAGTTTTCAGTGTTCAGCGTCACCTCAATCCCTTTGTTCCGGGTTTTCCCAACATTATAAACAACACTATTAAAACCAGCCACTTGCGGAAGCTGCCGGTCCATCAACAGATCTTTGGTGTTTTGAAGATAAACATCGACCACACCGTTGATCCGGTTTTTGAACAAGCCAAAATCAACGCCGGCATTCCACTGTTCCGTTTTTTCCCAGGAAAGGTCATAGTTGGGCATTTCATTCTGATAAAATGCCATTACATTGCTGCTTCCGTAGTTGTAGCGGGCATAGGCAAGGTTTCCCGCAGTTTTGTACGGGTCAATAGCCGTATTGCCGGTGATCCCAAACCCTGCCCGTAGTTTTAAATTAGTCAGGAAATCTGAATCTTTCAGAAAACCTTCTTCAGTAAGCCGCCAGGCCAAAGCCGCCGAAGGGAACAACACCCACTTTTTACCGGGAGCCAAACGCGACGAGCCATCATAACGGGCTGACGCTGTTAACAGGTACTTATCTTTAAAGCTGTAGTTGATGCGACCCATAAAAGAAGCCAGTTGCCATTTAGTGTAGTTACTTTCAACGCTTGAGATGGTTGGCGCGCTGCCTACATTATGCCACAACTGTGATTCATAAGGGAGGTTCAGTACGTTGATCCGCCATTTTTCAAACTTTTCCTGTTGAATTGATTGCAGGAAAGTCATGTTAATGGTATGTGACTTTAATGTTTTGTTCCAATACAACAAGTTCTCCCAGGTGTACATCGTCCGGGAATCTCCGCCGTTTTCGGCTCTCGGGTTGCCGCCTTGACGGTCGGAACTTCGTGCAGCGTAAAAACGTTGATCGAAGTACGGACCGAAATCTAACCCGAAGTTTGAACGGAATTTAAAATCAAACGGAAGTTTTACCTCCATGTAATAGCTTCCAAGATAACGGTCTTTTTTGTACTGAACGGTCGCTTCGGTCAGGTTCAGCACCGGGTTCCACAATTGCGGGTCATTACCAGGGCGGTTAATCAGATCACCTGCTTCGTTATAGATGTTTGCCAACGGGGAAAGGCTTTTTACGCCGTCGAAAACATTGGGCCCGTCATTCCGGTCAAAATGCGAAAACTGGGTTTGCCCGCCGAGCGTAACAACATCATTTAAGTTCCAGTCAAAGTTGACACGCACCGAGTACCGGGAATAATCCTGCGTTTTTACAATTCCCTTTTCATCGAAATAAGTTGCCGAGGCCAATACTTTCAGCTTTTCGGTCCCACCGCGCACACTCACTTCATGGTTGGTGATTTGGCCGGTGCGAAGAACAGCGTCTGTCCAGTCTGTCGATTGCAGTCTTTCAGGATGCCACGACCCATCTTCATCATAAGCGCTTTGGATTTTATAAGCAATTCCTGTCGGGTCATTTTCCTGACCAACGGGAATCATGGTCACGTCCATTGCGTAAGTTGGGTTAGCCGGATATTTGCCGGCAGTACGATAAGCCTCACGAACAAACTCAACCCATTCAGCACCATCGAATAATTCAACCATGTTTGCTGGTTTTTCGAGACCAAAATAGGCATTGTACTCAATTACTGCTTTTCCTGCTTTTCCTTTTTTAGTGGTGATCAATACCACACCGTTTGCCCCGCGTGAACCATAAATCGCGGTAGCCGAGGCATCCTTCAAAATATCAATGGATTCAATGTCTGATTGGCTGATTTCACTTAAACCCACTACCAAAGGAACACCGTCCACTACATACAGTGGATCGTTGGTTGCTTTTAACGACCGGTTACCACGAATCATAATTTTTGCATCGCTGCCCGGTTTGGCATCGGTTTGCTGAACGACAACCCCCGCAGCTCTTCCCTGAAGTGCTTGTGCTGCACTAAAGGCCGCCCTTTCCATCAGTTTTTCATTATTAACTGATGAAACCGAACCGGTAAGGTCTTTTTTCTTGACTGTACCATAACCTACAGCGATCACTTCTTCGAGCCCGATGGACTCCTCTGTCATGACAACATCAATGTATGTCTTTCCGGCAACACTAATTTCATGGCTTTTCATCCCAACAAACGAAAATGATAATACTCCGTTTGCAGGAACATCAGACAAAGTATAGAAGCCGCTTAAATCAGTTATTGCACCATGGGTTGTTCCCTGCACAATAACTGTCACTCCGGGAAGTGGGTTACCCGCAACGTCAGTTACTTTTCCTGTTATTGTTTTACCACCCTGCGTTTCCTGGAATGTTGACAAGATAACATGTCGGTCGGCAACCCGGTAGCTAACATTAGTATCTTCAAAAAGACGCTCCAAAATCTCATCGATCCGAAGGTTTTTCACCTGTAAACTAATTTTCCGTTCCAGGTCAATCGCGTCTTTGTTGTAGACAAAATAGAATTCGCTTTGATCTTCGATGGTGCGCAAGGCATCAACAACCGATACATTTTTTAATTCGATAGAGAGTTTGGTGGATTGGGAATAACTGTTCAGCGCAACTGACTGAATAATTCCCATCAAAATGAATAAGCTTGTTAGTTTCATCTTCAATGCAATTTTTCCGGGATAGCTGGAAATTAGGCATCCAGCATGAAATCCTTTGTTTTTTTTCATACTTTTGAAATGATTTGTTAGTTAATAATAAATCGTGCATTTTTAATCCGAACAGGAAAGGGTGGCCGCCCTTTCCTGTTTTCGTTTTAGTTCGTTTAGTGATTTTTCATAGATTGTATTTTTTTATTTTTTAGTTGATTTTTTTATTGAAATCTCTTTTGATCACAATTTCCCTTTTCGAATAAGTGCCGTCGGCTTGTTTTATTCTTTTGGGATAATCAATTGAAATGGGAATCGAGTTAGAGAAAATCTCCATGACCTGCTCAATGTTTTCATCAACAAATGTGGCATACAGCGTGTAATTCCCCAATGAAGGGTCGGCTAAGCTAATGTTCACATTGTACCAGCGTTCCAGCCGTTTGACAATATCGCCGAACTGCTGATTGTGAAACAGCAACTTTCCATCTTTCCAGCCGGTAAAAGCATCCATTTTTTCAACTTTTACCGCCTCTATTTTTCGGTTTGCCTTGTTGAAGAATGCCGTAAAGCCCGGCTCAAGCACATATTCTTTTTTATTTTCGCGTGGCAACAACAGTGTCACTTTGCCTTCAACCAAAGTGGTTTCAACCAAACCGTTATCAGCAAAGGCATTTATATTAAATTTGGTGCCGTAAACTTTTACCGTCAGGTGACCGGTTGAAACCAGCATCGGCGTTTTTTCATCTTTCACCACTTCGAAATAGGCTTCGCCTTTCAGTTTCACCTCCCTTTTACCGCCGCTAAAACGGGCCGGGCACGAGAGGCTGCTGCCCGAGTTCAACCACACCAGCGACCCATCAGGAAGAACAACTTGTGTTTTTGCCCCGGCTGGCGCCTGGAAAGTATTGGTTGTTTGTTCACCCGAAGTAGAAGTGTAGTAACCGGTTTCCTGCGAAATGCTTTTCTGATAAAAATAAAAAGTTGACAATAGCAGCGGGACCGACAAAACAGCGGCAACCCGTAAAAGCAGTTCCATAAAGCTTAGCTTCCTTTCTTTTGCCGGAACTGATGTGGCTGCCACCTGCCCCATCAGCCTTTTAACTGCGTAATTGATTTCTTCCTGATTTAATTTTTCGTGCCTGAATGAAACTCCGGCAAGAAACTTCTTCGCATATTCGAATTCCTTTTCGGTAATTGTATATTTCCGTAGAATTGCTTTTTGTTCTTCTTTTGAAAAATTTTCAAAGTCCCTTGCCGCATCCTGAAAATCCTCATCTGAAAGTAGTTGGGTGTATTTTTCTTTAGCGTCCATAAATCGTCTTTACCTCCATTTCTTTTATAGAGGGATGAAATCGGTTTAGGTACCAGGGTAAAGTGATTTTTTTTTGAAAAAATGATTGTCCGCCATCATAACTACTTGTGCTATTTGGCTGTCAATGTTTGTCATTCATAGTCATTTTATAGTCATGTTTTCAAAACAATTGAGGGACCTTTTAATGACGTTAGGAAAGCATGAGGATACTCATATTTGAAAATATTTTCAGCACCGGGTTTTTTCAGATGATCAATAAAGCTTTTCATTTATCTGCCATAAAGAATGCGATTACTTTAGGAGAGATGTGCTCGCATCAACGGGCAAGCTTAAACTTTCCCAAACAGTAAAAAAAGCGTCATCATCAAATCATCCGTGAAATCAATAGCCTCCCAAAGTTTCGGGTCAAGCTTGCCGCGCAGGCTTGCTATTGCCCGCTGCATCATATTTTTTATTGTCTGTTCCTTGACTTCCATGATCCGGGCAATTTCGGCATAACGCAAACCGTAATAAAAACGGAGAAACACCAGCTCCCGCTGCCGCTCGGGCAAACTGTTGACCGCGGCTGCCAGCAAATGCCTGAGTTGGTCGGAGACTTCTTGTGTTTCTAAAAATTCTATGGCCGAAAAAGAAAAAGTCTCCCCATCGTCCTGCGACTTTTCCCGGTCAGTTTTTTTGAAATATTTCTCTTTATTTTCGAACAATTTCCGCCTGAACGATGCCACCAGGTAAGCTTCCGGGTTTTGCACCTCGCCAAGGGTGCCACGCTTTTCCCAAACCTTCAGAAATAGATCCTGAATGGAATCTTTGACCAGGTCGGGCAGATTAAAAATCTTTATTCCATACCGGTATAAGCCTGAATAATAATAAGTGAAGGTTTCAGCCAACGCGTGTTCATCCCCGCCTTGCATTTGCTCCCAAACAATCTTCATCTTGTTTTTATCGCCGTCTTTCATCATTGCAGGTGATAGTAAATGTTTTGTAAAAGAAAGGAAATATTTATGAAAATCGAAAATCAGATACTTTATCTTTTCATTTTCCGTTTTCCCATAACGAACAAAATTGGTTACTTTTATCGCCTTAATCAGCCTTAATTCATGAAGAGGACGTTTTTTGCTGTTTTCAGTCTTTCGCTGGCCTTGTTTGTTTTGGGATCTTGCTCCTCGCAGAAGAACTACCGTTCGGGATTGGTTTCTTACGAAATCGGCGAATATTACCGTTCAACCGAAAAGTTCAGAAAAGCTTACACCAAAGACAAAAACCTTCAGCACAAAATGGAAATGGCTTTCCAAATGGCTGAAGCTTACCGCAAAATCGGCGACTACGGCAAAGCCGGCATCTGGTACAAAAATGCCATCCGCAGGCAACATCCCGACACCAAAGCCATTCTTCATTATGCCGACTGCATGCGGGCCACTCAAAAGTATGACGAAGCCATTGATTCATACCAACAATACCTGAAGCTTTTTCCCGATGATGTTCAGGCGATTAACGGGCTTGATGCTTGCCGTTACATTCAGGATTGGGAAGCAAAACCAACCCGGTATGTTGTTGGCACCGTTCGCGAACTCAATTCAAAATTCAGCGACTATGCACCTGTGTTTGTAGGTGGAAAAGCGAATGAAATTTTATTCACCTCAACCCGTGAAAACACTGTTGGCAAAAAACAAAACGCCATTACCGGTGAACAGTTTGCCGATATTTTCCGGGCCGAATACCTGGTGCAACGCCAAAAATGGGACGCTCCAAAACTGATCGACGAATCGGGCATGATCAATTCGCCCGACGAGGAAGGAGCCGTTGCTTTGTCAAAAAACGGCGACGAGATGATCTTCACCCGCGCCCGTTACGACAAAACACAGGATTTGGGCACCGAGTTGTATCAGGTAAAAATGTCGCGGGGCAATTGGGCCGAACCTGTCAAAATACAATTGGTTGGCGACAGCATCATTGCGGCTCACCCTTCGTTGACTGCCGATGGCGACACGCTTTATTTTGTATCCGACATGCCCGGCGGCTTTGGCGGCAAAGATATCTGGATGGCTGTCCGCAGCGGGGCTTCGTTTTCGAAACCGGTCAACCTCGGCAACAAAATCAATACGCCCGGCAACGAAGTTTTCCCGACCAGCCACAATGGTGAACTTTATTTTTCTTCGGACTACCACATGGGAATGGGCGGCCTTGATATTTTTCAAGCCACCCGCAACGATGACCGCGAATGGCAAATCCGGAACATGCAATCGCCAATCAATTCATCAGGCGATGACTTCGGCATGGCTTTTATTGCAGGCGAAGAAATACGCGGCATGTTCGCGTCAAACCGCAAAGGCTCCCGCAGCGACGATATTTATTCGTTTTACCTTCCACCGAAAATATTCCGGGTGTCAGGCGAAATTTATGACAAAGAAACCGGACAGCGCATCGATGGCGCGCGTATCAGGATTATCGGCACCGACGGCACCAATCTGAAAATGCGTGCCGACGGCGGCAAATTCCAGTTGAAGCTGAACCCCGAAACCGAATATGTGTTTGCCGCTTTTAAAGACGGTTATCTCAACGATAAAGCACGCGAATCAACCATCAGCCTCGAAGAAAGCCGCGACTTCCGCGTGGATTTGCACCTGACGCCTACCGATGCTCCCATCAAAGTGGATAACATCAACTACGCGTTCGGAAGTTGGGAACTGCTTCCTCAGTCGGTGCATTCGCTCGACAGCCTCGCCGGTATATTGGAGCTAAATCCGACCATCACCATTGAACTGATGGCCCACACCGACTTTGTAGGTTCCGAACAATTTAACTCCGACCTGTCGCAAAAACGCGCCCAGGCCGTGGTCGATTACCTCATCCAAAAAGGAATTAACCCGGGCCGGCTGGTGGCCAAAGGTTACGGCGAAACCTGGCCGAAAAAAGTGACCCGCGAACTGGCCCGGCAATACGATTTCCTGAAACGGAACGACGAGCTAACCGAGGAGTTTATCAGCAAACTGACCCCCGAACAACAGGAAATTGCCAAAGCCATCAACCGGCGCACCGAATTCCGCGTGCTTTCAACCGACTTCCACGAAAAGTTTGACCCTGAAGTTGAGAAATAGCAAAAATCAACGCGAAGACCGAAGGCGCTAAATTTATAATGATTTCATTTTCTTTGTGGTCTATGTGCCTATTGTGGTTTTCATGAATTTTAACTTGTTAAAAGAATAATACTTTGTTGTTGTACCACAAAAGCGAAGCCTGGAATTGGTCTCTGCTTGCCGGTTGACAATTTGCAGTCCCGATGCAGCAATAATGAACTGAACCCGCAACAAAATGTTGCTTCATAAAAAGAAAAAAATGACAAAATCCTATTTTCCTTCCCTGCAAAACGTAAA
>OBJA01002466.1_pt1 | contig 10640 bp, 9 predicted proteins | sample 1519751 | NCBI WGS metagenome assembly OBJA01 (sample SAMEA3881238, study PRJEB22517) | soil metagenome | biome: lake sediment; feature: soda lake sediment; material: sediment, water from around vicinity | place: India | collected 2013-12-23 | depth 3 m
CACGGCGAACCCCTGCTGCCCCTGGAGCCACCGGCCGCCGCGCCACCACCCCGCCCCACCGAACCCGACGCCGACGACTGGGGCTAGTCAACAAAACCCGTTGCCGCCCGGCCCGAACACTCACCAGCCAGCCTCCGGCCAACAGCTGAAGCTAAAACCACTCCACCCTGCCCGCCCGGTGCCCCCCCGGATGGCCCGAGCCCTCAACGTAAAACCACCCGCCGCCCGGCCAGCAGGGCCAGGACAAAAAAGAGGGCGCAGAGCAGGACCGCCTGCCGCAGGCCCACCAGGCTTTGCAGCAAGCCCACCCCGCCCAGGCCGATGATGGCCGCCAGTTTGTAAACCAGCCCCCAGAAGCCGTAAAACTCGGCCACCCGCTCCGGCGGCGCGAGCAGCCCGATGATGGCCCTGGTGGCCGACTGGGTGGCCCCCAGACAGAGCCCGGCCACCAATGCCACCATCAGAAAAACATGCTGGGGCTGCCAGGACCACCCCAAGCCGTTGAGCCCGGCCGCTATTGCCGGAGTCTGCCAGATCAGCAAGACCGCCCCAATCCAGATCAGCAGGGTAAAGTTGTAAATCCGCAAAGCCCCGGCCCGGTCCTGCAGCCAGCCGAAAAAGAGGGCGCCGACAATGGCGGTAAGCTGCACCAGGACAAAGGTCAGCACCCGAATCCGTTCATCCCAGCCCACCACCTGGGCTCCGTAAATAAAGGTGAAGGCCACCACGATATAGATCCCGGCCATGGCGCAGAGGGTGGAGAAGAGAAACAGGGAGAGATCGGGCCGGGTAGCCAGCCCGGCCAGGGTGGTAGCCACCCGCTCACGGGCGGCCGCCAGCAAAACCGAACCCCCGACAACCTGCGCCGTGCCCGCAGCTGCCGGGGGTGGCCGGTCCCGTAACCGTTCACCAGGGGCACTAACCTGCCGATTCAACGTGCCGTAACCGTTCAGCAGTGCCGCAGATTCGGGTAAGCAGCCAGGCGCCTCGCACCCCGTGTACTCAAGCCTGGCTGATCGCCCGAAGGTGCGGTGCTGCTGGACGGTTACCCGGTCCCGTAACCAAAAGAAGGTGGGTAGCGCGGCCAGCAGGAAGAAGGCGGCGGCAAAGGGCCCCACCCAGCGAATCCGGGCAAAGTTCTCGCTGCTGACCTCCCCCAGGAAAACCAGGGCGAAGCCGGTGGCCACCAGGCCGCCCAGATAGCCCAGGGCCCAGCCCAGCCCGGAAATTTTGCCGTAATCGGCGGCCGGCCCCAAGTCGGGCAGGTAGCCGGCGATAATCACCTCCCCCAGGGAGTAGGCGTAATTGGAAATCACGATCAGCACCACCCCCAGCCAGATATAACCCGGCACCACCAGATACAGCAAGCCGGTGGCGGCCACGTTGAGCAGGCAACTGGCCAGAAGAAATCTTTTGCGCCGCCCCAGCAGATCCATCACCGCCCCCAGCAACGGGGCCGAAAGCACCACCAGCAGGTAGCCGACGGCCAGGCTCAGGCTCCAGAGCAGGTTGCCCAGGCGGTAATCATCACCACGATCGCCGACAATTACCCGGGTGAAGAGATCGCCGAAGATCACGGTGACGATCAGCAGGGTATAGGCCTGGTTGGCGAAGTCGAACATCGCCCAGCCGAAGATTTCTTTTTTGGGGGCCCGTCGGCGGGAGCTGTTCACGGCCACCTCAGTTACGGTTAATGGCAGATCAACGAAACAAAGGGGATTCCGGCCAGCACCCAGTCAAAGATCTGGAGGTGGCGGTAGAGGTTGTAGAGGCCGATCAGCACCACCATGATGCCGGCCGCCCGCAGCATCCGACCCCGAGCCCGACCCGAGAGCCAACTGGCGGTGGCACCGAAGAGCAACAGGGCGGGAATGGTGCCCAGGCCGAAGGCCAGCATGGTCAGGGCGCCGGTCAGGGGGCTGGCGCTCTGGCCGGCGGCGATGAACATGGCGTAGAGAAAGCCGCAGGGCAGAAAGCCCATCAGCAGCCCCAAGGGCAGGGCTCGCAAGACCGGCGGCACTCCATCCAGGACCATCACCAGCCGGGTGAGCAACTGAGTGGGGGCGGGGAAGCTGATCTTCATGACATTGAAGCGGCTGAAGGCTCCGGCGGTGGCCAGTCCCACCACAATAATAAAAAGATCGGAAGCGATCAGGGCCACGGCGGTGAGCCAGGCCAGGTTCTGGGTATAGGCCAGAGCCGAGCCGAACCAGCCCACCAGCGCCCCCAGGGCGGTATAGGTCAGCAGGCGCCCCAGGCTGTAAATCAGGTGAAAAATCCCGGCCGCCAGGCGGCTGCCCTGGCGCAAGGGCTCGCTCAAGGAAAAGGCGGCCACCAGCGGCCCGCACATCCCCAGGCAATGGCCGGAACCCAGCAGGGCGGTGGTGAAGGCTAAAAAGTAGAGGGGATCAAACATTCAGGATCAACCAACGGTGCCCCAACCGGCCGGCAAGGCCGGGCAGCATGATCGGCCGGCCGGGCGGGCGGGCAGCCGACACCATTAACGGGCCGCGCTCAGCCGGCCCCTTATTCATCATCATCGCTCAACATCCGATGCTTGGGCGCTTCCAGATCATCAAACTCCCCCTTCTTCACCGCCCAGACAAAGGCCAACCAAGCCCCCGCTCCCAGGCCCAAAGAGAGAATAATCAAAGCAATGGTGGATTCCAGCATCTTCTTTTACCAGTTAGCGCGCCAGGCGCAGGGAGTTGGCCACCACCAGCACTGAGCTGACGGCCATGGCGGCGGCGGCGTGGATCGGGGCCAGCAAACCGCTGACCGCCAAGGGTAAGGTTACCAGATTATAGGTAAAGGCCCAAAAGAGATTTTCCCGAATTATCCGCAGACTGCGGCGGGCGGTGGCCAGGGCCGGGGCCAGATCGCTCAGGCGGTCGCGGGTTAAGACCAGATCGGCGGTACTCACCGCGATATCGGTGCCGCCGGCCAGCACACAGCCGATATCGGCGGCGGCCAGAGCCGGGGCGTCGTTGATGCCGTCACCGACCATCAGCACCCGGCCGCCCCCGGCCTGCAAACTTTCCACCAGGGCCTTCTTGCCCGCCGGGTCGATACCGCTGTGTACCGTCTCAATCCCCAGGGCGGCGGCCACCCGGACACAGGCCCCGGCATGGTCGCCGCTGAGCAGCAGCAGTTGCAGATTTCGCCGCCGCAGTTGCTCCACCAGGGCCGGGGCCTCCGGCCGCAGGCTGTCCTCCAGTTGAATCAGCCCCAGATAACGGCCGGCCACCGCCACATGAACTTCGGTAAGGCCGGTTTCCAGCACCTCGTCATCAGAGCAAGAGGGCGGCGACGATAACTTGTCGGCAGCATGACCGGACTGCTGCGGGGGTGAAATTTTAATGCCGTGCTCGGTCAGCAGGTCCCGGCTGCCCGCCAGCACCTCACCGGCGGCGGTCTCGGCCACCATCCCCCGGCCGGGGATGGCCCGCACCGTCTCCGCCGGCTCCACTTTAAGGCCCCGTTGGCGGGGTAACCGTTCACCAGGGGCACCAATCTGTTGATTTAACGGGACGTAAGCGCTCAGCAGTGCCGCAGATTCGGGTAAGCAGCCAGGCGCCTCGTACCCCGAGTACTCAAGCCTGGCTGATCGCCCGAAGGTGCGGCACTGCTGGACGCTTACGGTGGTTTCTCCCAGCAGCAGGGCCAGAGCGTGTTCCAGTTCGTTGCGGCGCTGCTCAAGAGCGATCAGTTCGGCTTCGCTGACGGCCAGCTCGGTCTGGGAGCGGCTGACATCCAGACGGCTGGTCAACCCGTTCCGGTAGCGGCTTTCAGTGAGGCGCAGGTTGTCCCGGCGCAACTCCACGGTGCGGGCCAGCAACTGCTGTTCATGTTCGGTCACCCGCAGGTTGAAATAGGTGCGGGCCACTTCGCCGTGGAGCAGGAGGCGAAAGTTTTCCACCTCCGCCGCCGAGGCGGCGAAATCGGCCCCCGCCGCTTCGCTTTGGCGGCGCAGACGGCCCCAGAGGTCCAGCTCGTAGCCCAGGTTGAGGGGCAGGTTGAGATTGGTGGCGGTGGCGGCGACGCCCAGAGGGGAGAGGGCTTCGGGGGTGCGGCCGCGCTGGCCCGAGGGCTGCAGGTCGAGCCGGGGCAAAAGCTCGGCCTCGGCCAGCCCGGTGGCGGCGCGGGCCTGTTCCAGCCGAGCCAGGGCCACCCGCAGTTCACGGTTGCCGGCGGCGGCTTGCGCTTGCAGGTCGTCCAGCATCGGATCGCGGTAAATTTCCCACCAGGCACCTTTGGGCAGATCATCGGCGGGGACGGCCTGTTGCAGCGGGGCAAGCTGGTCGGCGGCCTGGCCGTCAGCCGGAGTTGCGGGGGCGTGCCGGTAGCCGGTGGGCAGATCCAGCTCCGGCCGCTGGTAATCGGGCCCCAGCACGGTGCAGCCGCCCCCGGTCAGCGCCATCAGCAAGAAAGCCACCAGCATGGTCAACGAGGTGCCGGCGCTGAAGGCAATAGGGGGACGACGGTCGGGGCGGGATGGCAAATCCGTCCCCTTGCAAGCTTGCCGGTTGCGGCGATGATTTGGGGTGCGGTCGGCTACTGTTCTATGGGAGTTAGGCATCATCTTCTCTCTTTGCGCCAGGCGGAAAATTGTTCAAAAAGCATGTAGAAGAGCGGCACGAAAATCAGGGCCAGGGTGCTGGCCGCCAGCATGCCGCCCAGGACCACGGTGCCGATCTCCTGGCGGCTGGCCGCCCCGGCGCCGCTGGCGAAGACCAGGGGCAGGGTGCCGATGATAAAGGTCAGGGCGGTCATCACAATGGCCCGGAAACGCTGGCGGGCGGCGGCGATGGCCGCCTCGGCCGGGCTCATCCCGCCGGCCCGGTTCTGGGCGGCGAACTCGACGATCAGGATGGCATTCTTGGCCGCCAGCCCGATTAATACCAGCAAACCCACCTGAAAGTAAATATCGTTGGGGAAGCCCCGCAGCCAGGCTCCGGCGGCCGCCCCCAGCACTCCGAAGGGCACCGCCGTGGCCACCGCCAGGGGCAGGGTCCAGCGCTCGTACTGGGCGGCCAGAATCAGGAAAACCATCAACAGGCCCAGGGCAAAGGCGGTGCCGCCGGCCCCGGCCGCCACCTCCAACTGATAAGCTTCGCCGATCCAGCCCATTCTGGTGTCCCGCCGATCCTGCAACTCGCTTACCACCTGCTCCATGGCCGCCTTGGCCTGGCCGCTGGTGAAGCCGGGGGCCGGCTCGGCCATCAGCCGGGCGGCGGGATAGATATTGAAACGGTTGATCACATCGGCGCCGCTGGTGCGGGTCAGGCTGACCAGGGAGCTGAGGGGTACCATCTCCCCGCCCTGGTTGCGGACGAAAACATGGCGCAGATCCTCGGGCTGGCTGCGGAAGCGGCCCTCGGCCTGGAGATTGACCTGCCAGAGCCGGCCCAGGTAGGCAAAATCGTTGACGTAGAGGGCGCCGAAGGTGCTTTGCAGGGCCTCGAAGACGGTGTTGACGGGGATCCCCATGGCCCGCGCCTTCTCCCGATCCACCTCGGCCCGGTAGCGGGGGATGCCGGCGTCCAGGGTGGAACGGACCATGGCCAACTCGGGCCGGGCCATGGCGGCCTGCACCACCTGCTGGGCCAGGGCGGCGATCTCGGCCGGGGAGGCATCGCCCCGGACCTGCAGATAGCCCTCCACCCCTCCGGTGAGCGACAGGCCCATGATCGGCGGTGGGGTAAAGGCGAAAATATTAGCGTCCAGGATGCCGAAGCCCTTCTCCATGATCCGGCCGGCCACCGCCTGGGCATGCTGGTGGGGAGCGGGGCGCTCCCGCCAGTCGGTGAGGTTGGCAAAACCCACCATGGCGTTGGGCCGCAGCGACATGGCAAAGATGTCAAACCCGGCAAAGCCGGTGAATTCGCCGATTTCTTCGATCTCCCGCAACTCCCGGGCAAGGGCGTCGCGCATCTGGACGGTGCGGCCCAAGGCCGAAGCCGGGGGCAGTTGACCCACCACCAAGGCCAGCCCCTGATCCTCCTGGGGCACCAGCCCGGAAGGCAGCCGGTCCAGCAGCAGGTAGGGAGCGGCGCAGAACAGAGCGAAGAGGATCACCCCCAGCACCCGGCGGCGGACCATGAAGGCGGCGGTGGCGACAAAGAAGTCGGTCAGCAGCCCGAAAACCCGATTGAAGAGGCGAAAGGGGGCCACCGGCTCATGGGGCTGCTTATCCAGCAGCTTGGCGCACATGGCGGGGGTCAGGGTCAGGGCCACCACCCCGGAAACCACCACCGACACGGCGATGGTCACCGCGAACTGGCGATAAAGCTCACCGCTGAGCCCGCCGAGGAAGGCCACCGGGGCAAAGACCGCCACCAGCACCAGGGTGGAGGCCACCACCGCCCCGGCCACCTGCTGGACGGTGGCGATGGCCGCTTCGCGGGCGGCCATTCCCTGCTCCATGATCAGCCGTTCCACATTCTCCATTACAATGATGGCGTTGTCCACCACGATGCCGATGGCCAGCACCAGCCCGAAAAGGGTCAGCAGGTTGACCGAAAAGCCAAGCAGTTGCATCCCGGCAAAGGTGCCGATCAGCGACACCGGAATCGCCGCCACCGGGATCAGGGTGGCCCGGATATGCTGGAGAAAAAGGAAGGTGACCAGGATCACCAGCCCGGTGGCCACCAGGATGGTGGTCATCACCTCGCGGATGGAAACCTCGATAAATTCGGTGGTATCGTAGGGGATGGCGTATTCCAGGCCGGCGGGGAAGCGCTGGGCCATTTCGGCCATGGCGGCCTTGACCCGTTCGGCGGTGGCCAGGGCGTTGGCGCCCGGTTGGAGAAAGACCCCCAGGGGGACGGCGGGGGTGCCGTTATAGGCGCCGTCGAAATCGTAGCGCTGGGCCCCCAGCTCGATCCGGGCCACATCCCCAAGGCGGAGAGTGGTGCCCCGTTGATCGGCCCGCAGGATCACCCGGGCGAACTCCTCCGGGGTGCTGAACTGGGGCGGGGTGGCGACGGTAAAGGTGAAGGCCTGATCGGGCGGGGCTGGCTCGCCGCCCAGCTGGCCGGCGGCAAACTGGGCGTTTTGCTCCCGGAGGGCGGCGGCCACGTCGGAGGGGGTCAGGCCGTAGCGGGCCAGCTTGTCCGGTTGCAGCCAGACCCGCATGGCGTAATCCTGGCTGGCGAAGAGCGAGGCGTTGCCCACCCCTTCCAGGCGGGAGAGTTCGTCAATGATATTGAGCAGGGTATAGTTGCTGATATAGAGCGGGTCGAAACGGCCGTCAGCGGAGGATAGCACCAGCACCATCAGCATATTGGTGGAACGGGCTTCCACCCGCACCCCCAGCTCCCGCACCCGCTGGGGCAGGCGGGGCATGGCGGCCTGGACCCGGTTGTTGACGTTGATCGCCGCCTGGTCGGGGTTGGTTCCCATCTCGAAGGTGACGGTGACCATAAGCATCCCGGCATCGGTGCTGGTGGACTCCATGTAGAGCATGTTGTCCACCCCGTTGATCTCCTGTTCCAGCGGGGCGGCCAGCGATGAGGAGATCACCTCGGCGTCGGCGCCGGGATAGAAGGCCTGCACCACCACCTGGGGCGGCACCACATCCGGATACTGTTCCACCGGCAGGGTCCGCAACGAAACCAGTCCGGCAATAATAATGACCAGCGAGATGACCGAGGCAAAGATCGGCCGGTCGATAAAGAAACGTGCCATGGCAGCAGTTTTTCTCCTATGACTGGTTCAGGATGCCCGAACCGTTTTTGAGGCCGCGATGGGCGAACCTCCATATGAACGTGATCGTTCAGCAGTGCCGCAGGTTGCGGCAAGCAGCCCGGCTCCGCGTACTAAAGGTACGCAAGCTTGACTGATCACCGCAAGATGCGGTGCTGCTGGACGATTACGGGGCGGGGATGGGGGTTACCGGCATCCCGTCGCCTAGGGCCACCTGGCCGTTGATCACCAGCCGATCACCGGCATTCAGGCCGGAGAGGATCACCTGGCGGCCGGACGTCGTCGGCCCCAGGCTAACCGGCACCACCCGCACCGTGTCGGCTTCATCGATTACCAACACCTGCGGCCCCTGCCGGCCCTCGCCGACGGCGGCCGCCGGGACGGCAAACACCTCGCCTAATTGTTGCAGCGCCAGCCGCACCCGGACCAGTTGGCCGGGGCGCAGCAGCCCATCAGGGTTGGGGAAAACCGCCCGGGCCCGGACCGTGCCGGTCTGGGGATCGATCACCCGGTCGATAAAGTCGAGCTTGCCGATAAATTTATCATCGCTTGCCCCGCCCGGGCTGAGGGTTACCTGGGCCGCGCCGGAGCCCCGGGCCTTGGCCAGTCGCATGGCATCCTCTTCGGGCAGGGCGAAATGGACCTGCACCGGATCGAGGACGGTCAGGGTGGTGAGCAGGGCGCCCGGCTCCACCAGGCTGCCTTCGGAACGGCTTTCCAGGCCGGTGATGCCGCCAATGGGCGCCGCGACCTCACTGTAGCGCAGGTTGCGGCGGGCGTCGGCCAGGGCGGCATCGGTCAGAGCCAGGCGGGCGGCGGCCAGTTGGCTTTGGGTTTGGGCCAGGTCGCGCTCCCGCTGGCTGATGGCATCCTGTTCATAGAGCAAGCGGTTGCGTTGCAACTCCCGTTGGGCCTGCTCCAGTTCGGCTTGGGCGGCGGCCTGCTCGGCCTTGGCCCGTTGTTCGGCGATGGCAAATGGTTCCGGGTCGATCCGGAACAGGGGTTGGTTCTGCCTTACCGTCTCCCCTTCGGTGTAGAGCCGTTTTTCGAGAATCCCCGCCACCCGGGCCCGCACTTCAACCTCGCGGGAGCCATGTACCCGACCGGCATACTCGCCATGGATCACAATTTCCTCCGGGGCCACCGGCAGATAAACCGCCGGCATCGGCGGCGGCCCCTGGGGAGGACCGTTTTCCCGGCCATTGTCGCCACAGCCGACCAGCAGGGCCGCCGGCAGCAAGCAGAACGCCAACCACAAAGGCAGCCTGGCTCGGATTGTTTTCTTCATTAATATCTCCTTGTGTAATCGCTGAAAATATGTCGTGTGAAAGTGCCGAACGGTACAGGGCGGCTGTTCGACTACCGGTGTTAACGGCTGACGGCATCCCAGGCGGCCTGGACCGTTTGGGCGATAATCTCTTCATCCACCGCCAGGTTGCGGTTGCTGTGTTCCTTGGCCAGAGCCACCAGTGGCCCCCAGGCCAGGGCCTCCAGCACCTTCAGCGGCAATGGCTTACACAACCCTTGGGCCGCAGCCTGGGTCAGGGCCTGTAAGACCAGGCTTTCCTCCTCGCGGAAGCGGGAAGCGGCCGAAGTGGCGTAGGGCGAATAATAATAGAGTTCCATGAAGCGGAAGGGATCGGGTGCGGCGATGAACATTTTCAGCAGCACGGTGAAGATTTGGCGCAGTCGGGCGGGCGGGCCGAGTTCGGGGCCAAGTTCGGCCAGGACCGCCGTCTCGTAGTGCTGCCGCAGTTCGGCGCACAGCTCATGGATCAGACTCTCCTTATCCTTGAAGTAACGGTAGATGGTCCCGACCCCCACCCCCGCCTCGGCAGCAATGGCCGAAGTGGGGGCGCCGTGGAAACCGCGCTCGGCAAAGAGCCGCAACGCCGCCGTCATGATTTTTTGGCGCTTATCGCCGTCGTTCATGGATAAAACCTGAAACCTTGTTGACTGGGAGGAGGCTGAGATCGCCAACCTTTTTGTCGGGTCGCCCGGTTTGCCCAAGGGCAGCGGAGTGAACGTTCACTCCGCCGTGAAACTAATAAAAACCTCTTTGCAGGTCAAGGGCTATATTGTTCCGGACAAATCTATGTCCGACATGTTCAGCAGAATTTTTTCTGAATCGACCCTTGATACCCATGATATTTACTGGTAGCTTGGAAATATCATGGGTAAGAAGCGCGCTCTTAAAGAAAAAATCTCCGCTCTACTTCGGCTTTTTCCCGCCGTGGCGGTGATCGGTGCCAGGCAATGCGGAAAGTCAACTCTGGCTCGGATGCTTTTGCCGGACTGGCGCTACTATGATCTGGAAAACCCCAACGATTACCAACTGATCAGCTCGGATCCGGTGGCGTTTTTCAACATCTGTTAATGATCACCCTAATGGAGCCACCCATGATCAGTTAATGGAGCCACCCCCAAGTGGTCATTTTGGGTCTCCGGACGGTTTCCATCTCTGTTGTCGTAATCCCTTCGTGAATCAGGTCAGTTCGGTCGTCATCAGCAAGTTTTAACCATCGGTTGACCATGGCGTGTGTCGTAATCCCTTCGTGAATCAGGTCAGTTCGGTCGGTTGACACCGGCTACAACCTGGAGGCTGGCCTTGCCGTCGTAATCCCTTCGTGAATCAGGTCAGTTCGGTCGATGTTCACCCAAAGGGTTCATCGGGCACCTTTTGGACGTCGTAATCCCTTCGTGAATCAGGTCAGTTCGGTCATCCTCGGCCCCGGTCCGTTCGTCGTGGAGGATGAGTCGTAATCCCTTCGTGAATCAGGTCAGTTCGGTCGAACGGGAGGAGGAATGAATGAAAAATTTCACAATCGTCGTAATCCCTTCGTGAATCAGGTCAGTTCGGTCTATATCATATTCACTAAAAAGGGTGAATACAGGAAACCGACGTCGTAATCCCTTCGTGAATCAGGTCAGTT
>OBJA01002467.1_pt1 | contig 10634 bp, 5 predicted proteins | sample 1519751 | NCBI WGS metagenome assembly OBJA01 (sample SAMEA3881238, study PRJEB22517) | soil metagenome | biome: lake sediment; feature: soda lake sediment; material: sediment, water from around vicinity | place: India | collected 2013-12-23 | depth 3 m
AACTTTGCTTCTTTGCGAACTTTGCGTGAAATATGAGTCGAGAGGCGAGAGGCGATAGGTTATAGGTTCTCTAAGGTTTGCAGAAAGCACATGGTAAAATTCCTTAGTGGTCCTTAGTGAACCTTCGTGGCCTTAGTGGTTAAAGAAAAACTCAGGGGTTGGTTTTGAGGCGAGAGGCGAGAGGCGGGAGGCGAGACAGTCAATCCCGAAGGGATGAAATTATTATAGGGATAACTCTTCCGGTGGTGCTCCTCCTGGTTCAGAATATATTGATAAACTGAATTCAACTGTGAATGTGAATACGATTGACTCTCTACTCTCGCCTCTAACCTCTCGACTCTATCCTTCATCCCCAGTCTTGATCTTGAAACCAATGGGCCTGGGGGGTGTTTGCGGATGCAATAACAGATGCTTAAGCGCATCGAAGACAGCCCGGATTTCCTCGCTATGTAAAACGACCTGTTTTTCAAGCTGCTCGACCCTTACCATCAGTTCGGCCTGCATGGAAAGCATCAGCCTTAATTTCACAAATATCCTGATAATACAAATGTTAACTTCAATAGCTGTTTCACTCTTGAGCACACTTGATAACATGGCAACACCCGACTCGGTGAATGCAAAAGGCAACTTTCTCACCCCACCCCAGTTTGATATTCCATTTTGGAAGATCAAGTTGTTGTGTTCTTCACGGGTTAACTGAAACATAAAGTCTTCAGGAAACCGGGCTGGGTTTCGCCTGACAGCTTTATTAAGGTTACCTGTTGTAACACCATAAAGTGCCGCCAGATCACGGTCGAGCATAACCTTTTGACCACGAATAAAATAAATTTTGCTGATGATGACCCTCTCAGACAGTTGATTTTCTTCCTGTTTCATCCAAAGGTAACTGTTTGGTTATTTATCCAAAGTTGTTTGCATATGATAAACGATCCTGAAAGATTGCTTTGCTCATTGCATATTATAATGTATATATGCACCAGAAAAGGAAAACGGAAAACTTTTCTCCAAAAAATGAGGTAATTGTGGAGTCGAGAGTCAAGAGTCGAGAGTCGAGAGTCAAGAGTCGAGAGTCCCTGACCTCCCGACTCTATTACTTAAACGCTTTCTCGGGCATTCCGTCGCCGTCCAGAGCGAGTCTTTTGAAGTAACCGGGCACCTCACGACCGAGGAGGGCATCGACATATAGTTTTGCGAGGTACTGGCCCAGCATGAACCCTTGTCCGCGGAGGCCTGCGAAGAGGCCATGTTGCGGGTCGATTATCATTCGGGGTTCCACGTAGTATCCCGACCACACTGCCTGGAAGCCTACGGTGGATAGTTCGGGCAGCCAGTTCACGAACACTTCGGAGACGATCTCCATGAACTCTTTGCTGTTTACCTTGAGGTTTTTGTCAGTCTCCATCGGTTCTATGGCGGGGGAGGCGCAGCCTATTATCTGTCCTGTCTCAGCGAGCTGCTGGCCATACACTGCGGTGAAGCCGCGGTATCTTCTGCGGTCGATGAGCATCGGCAGGGGGTTGCCTTCGATGCCCATCCATGGCAGCCTGCGGGTGATGAAAGCCTGGTGCTTCACCGGGTAGAGGCCCGTCTCAATGCCGAGCTGCTTCGCATAGACGTCGCTCTCAGGGCCCAGCGCGTTGATGAACCAGGGAGTGACATACTCGACATATTCACGGTCGTGGTTCTGTACCAGCACATGGTATTTCTCATTCTCCTTCCTGACGTGGATAACCTTGCAGTCCTCTTCGATCTTCCCACCATGCCTTATCCCCAGGTGTCGTATGAGGTCGATGACGCGTCCCGGCGTGGCTTGCCAGCAGTCGTTGGTTATCAATGCTGCCTGGTAGGTTGTCATCTCTGTGTTGATATAGGGAGATATCATCTTCCTGAAGTCGGAAGGCTCTACCAATCTGGCCTCCGACCAGGCCATGGAGGCTTCGAGGGCGTGCCTGGTCTCATCGTCATGGGCGAAGCTGACGTACTTTATAGGCCTGTAGTCTATGTTTCTGAGTTGCTGCAGCTCGATGAAGATGTTGAGGTTTTGCCGTGCTATCTCCGACAGCTCGGGGACGCTGAAGGTTGGTCTGCCGCCGGCAATATTTCTCCAGGAGGCGCCTCTGCCGTAGTTTACGAGCACGGGCTCGAGCTTCTCCTCAGCCAGGTAGCGGAAGAGGGCGCTGCCACCGATGCCGCCGCCGGCCACGAGAGCTTTCACCTCCACTCTTTTCACCGGCATCCCTTTGGTGTTGGTGATGATCGTGTCGGAAACGATCTTTGGGTATAGTTCACCCATGGAGAGTTGGTTCGAGAGGGGCCCACGCGGTGTAGCATCGCCCACCATCGTCACCCCGTAAGGCCTGATGACCTGGTTCAGGCGCTTGATGCAGCGTTTGCCGCGGCAGGCTCCCATGCCCAGGCGTGTGGTGTGCTTTACCTCATCCACGCTGATGAACTGTCTCTCGCCCACCACCTCGAGGATCTCGTCGAGCCGCACATCATCGCAGTGGCAGATGTAGCTCTTCGACTCCACCTCCGGGGCATCCCTGAGCACCACCGGTGCCGGGAACTCCTCCTTCGTGATGAAGCCACGCACGTCGGTGAATTGCTCCAGGGGCAGGTTTGCCGACTTCACCCTGGCGATGTTTGTCTTGTTGGGCTTCCTCAGGATACGCTCCACGACACCTTCGCCCAGCTTCCTGCCGTCGTTGTCCACCAGCCACACCTCCGACTTCTCGGTCACCTCGTACTCGACGGGCAGGTAGAACCACTCCTTCCTGGGGGCGTAACCGAAGATGGCGAGGCCCGGGCACTGGTACACGCAGTCCATGCATCCTATGCACTTGTCGAAGTCGATCTGGGGCACGGTGCTGGTGGAGCTCTTCGTGATGGCGCCATGCGGGCAGGCGAAGGCGCAGGGGTTACAGGCAAAGCCATAGAGGCAGTCGATGACCACGAAGGGCTTCGCCTCCATGCGTGCCGGCTCCGGCAGGTATGGCTTTTCGATGATAAGCACAGGATGCTGCTGGGAATCTATGTACTCTTTTGACACCTCCAGAAAGTCGTCGTAGCTGAACTGTGCTCCCATCTCCTGGAGGATCTCGTACGCCACCTGCTTGCCACGGAGGACGGCGCTGGTACCCTCGCCGATACGTATGGCGTCGCCGGCGCCGAAGCAGTGGCGCCCGAAGATGTCGTTGCCCTTGATGAGGAGCTGGTCGTCGGGGACGAGGCCCGTGCAGATGTTGATGGCGTCGATGCCGTCGATCATCTTCTCGGTGCCGGGGATGGGCTTGAAGTTCTCGCACTCCGCCACCACGGCACCTACGATGCCGGTATGGTCGGCATTGGGTATCGCCTTCACGAGGATGTGCGACAGCATGATGGGGATGCCGAGCCTGCGCACACGGTTCGCCTGAACAGGGAAACCTCCTTCATGCGGCTGCGCCTCGATAATGGCCTTCACCTTTGCCCCCGCCTGCATGAGCTGGTAGGAGGTGAGGTAGCCGATGTTGCCGGCACCCACCGTGAGGATGCTCTTCCCCAGCAGCGTGAACTCGTTGTTCATCATCTTCTGCACCACCGCCGCCGTATAGACACCCGGCAGGTCGTCGTTTTCGAAGGCAGGCATAAACGGCACCGCCCCCGTGGCCACCACCAGGTAGTCCGCATCAACGTAGTAGATCTCCTCGGTGACGATATCCTTGATGGCGATCCTGTTCCCCTCCAGGATGTCCCATACCGTGGCGTTGAGGAAGATGCCACTGTGGTCGTCGCCGGCAAGGGTAGTGGCGATGTCGAACCCTCGCATGCCACCGAACTTCTGCTCCTTCTCGAAGAAGAAGAACTGGTGTGTCTGCATCAGGAACTGCCCGCCGATCTTGTCGTTATTGTCGATGACGATATTGTCGATGTTGTGTTGATTGAGCACCTCGCGGGCGGCGAGACCTGCCGGGCCTGCGCCTATGATGGCAACGCGGGTGCGGAAGATCTTTGTGGGAATATCGTTATGGACAGGGCTGGCCTTGGGAGTATGATCCCTGGGTATCTCTGCCACCTCCCTGACACCGTCGACGCGGGTGATGCAGATACGCTTCACCTGGCCATCGACAAGCATCTCGCAGGCACCGCACTTGCCGATGCCGCACTCCAGGCTGCGCTCACGGTTGTCGAGGCTGTGGCTGTGAACAGGAAACCCCGCCTGGTGTAACGCCGCAGCAATGGTGAAGCCACTGTCGCCCGTAACCTCTTGCCCGTTGAATATGAATGTCACTCGCTCCGTCGTCGGAACATCTAAAATAGGGTGGGTCTTTATCTTCTGCATCCGGATAACTACTTTTCTGATTTGAACATCTTTTCCGGAGGCAAAATTAGTCAATTCGCAATTACAAACTCATAACTACAAACTAACGCCTGAGTTTTTCTTTAACCCCTAAACATCCAAACTTCCTAAACTTTTTACTTCAGCCTTTTGCCTTGTTCCGCCTCACGCCTCATTTGTTAAATTATCTTAAGAAAACTGAAAAACCGAAATAGTTTTTTAGTTTTGTCGCCGTTTTAATTATCGAAATGGAAATTACAGAGAGAATTCTTAAGAAATCCAGCGAAATGTTCCTCTCCTTTGGGATCAGGAATATTACTATGGACAATATTGCTGCCGAGCTGGGCATGTCGAAGCGCACACTTTATGAACACTTCGGGGATAAGGATAACCTGGTGATTGAATGTATAAAGCACATGATCACCGAAGACAATAAGGAGTTGGTTGACATCATTGACAATTCTGACAATGTAATTCACGCGATGATGCTGATCATGAAACGGCAGGAGCAGCGGATGAAGGAGTTTCCTAAAGTATTTATTGAAGATATAAAGAAATACTACGCAAAAGTAACATCCTCTTTTTACTCATGCCGTGAAAACCTGAAACAATTTTCTGCTTCATACACTCTTCTAAACAAGGGAATGAAGCAGGGCATTTTCAGGAAGGATATAAAAACCGAACTTGTTGACACCTTCGTACACGAGCTCATCTCAATGTTACACAACAGTGAACGTATGAACGCACTGAACCCGACACCGGCTGAAGTGTTCCACAGTATCATACTCCCCTACTTCCGTGGGATATCAACTCCAGAGGGGTTAGTTCTTCTTGATCAGTATTTTGAAAACCAAATCGAACAATAATATCAATATGAAGATGAGCAGATTATCAATTCTTGCGCTGGTTATATTTCTTTTGCCAATAAGCATTCAGGGGCAGAAGACACTGACGCTGGACCTGGAGTCAGCGAAAAAGCATGCCCTGGAGCATAACAGGAGTATGGTGAACGCAGGTTATACTGTCGACAAGTCTGAGCTTGCTTTACGTGAAGCTATTGCCAACGGTTTGCCCCAGGTGAATGCTTCGGCCGACTATTCAAATTCCATGGGGGCAAGCATTTCGATACGCTTCAGTCCGGAGATGCCGGCGACGGAGATTCCTATCAAACCGCAGAGCAATCTCTACCTCAATGTGACCCAGTTGCTGTTCAGCGGAAACTATATTGTCGGGGTTCAAACAGCCAGGCTTGGCAGGGCATTGTCGGAGAAGAGCCTTAAGCGCACAGAGCTGGAGGTGCTGACACAGGTCTCTGATGGCTATTACCTGGTGCTGGTATCCGCCGAGCTTCTGAAGATCATGCAGCAGAACGTTGAAAACCTTCAGACTTTGTATGACAAGATGAAGGTGATGGAGCAGGCCGGGGTTATTGAGCAGACAGAGGTAGACCAGCTCTTTGTGCAGGTGAACTCTCTGCAGAATGCAGTAAGGGCCTCCGAACGCCAGCTCGAGCTTGCCACCAACATACTTCGCCTGCAGCTCGGCGTCGACGTTGATACTGAACTTGAACTTACGGAGGATCTCTCTTCACTCCTTGACGTTGCAAGCTTTGAAGCCACTCTGCTGAAAAGCTTCGACCTGGAAGGAAACATCGATTACCAGCTCATGCAGCATCAGATACTCATCAGCGAAAAGATGGTAAACATGCAGAAGGCAAACTACCTGCCAACCCTATCTGCCTTCTACAGACATACATACCAGCTCCTTAAACCCGACTTTGATATGACTGCTCCCAATATGATAGGTTTGCAGATTAACATCCCTATATTCTCCAGCGGTGCCCGACATGCACAGGTGAAACAGGCAGATATTGATTTGAAGACAATGCAGAACAACCATGAGCTTCTCTCCGACCAGTTGAAGATTCAGGAGAAGCAACTAAGGTTTAACTATACCAATGCGCTGGAAACATGGCAAACACAGAAGACTAACGTAGAGGTCGCCAGGCGTGTTTACGATAATCTGAAACAGAAATATGAACAGGGAATGATCTCCGGGCTCGACCTGGTAAATGCCGACAACAACTACCTGCGTGCCGAAACTGATTATATCTCCTCTGTCATGCAGGTACTTTCAACCAGGGTACAACTGGAAAAACTTTATGGTACAATTCAGTAACAAAAACATCAAACAATAAAATCTTTTCTCATGAAACCGATTTTCAAAGCAGCATTAATAATTTTTACTCTTTTGGCAGTTTCCTGTGGTGGTGCCGGCAGGAAAGCGGACTCTGAGGCTTCTCCTGATACAAGGACGGAGTACGTAAAAGTTTCTGAGTTGACGGAGCAGGAAGTTGCACGCACTGTAGAGTATACTGCAACTATACAGGCATACGAGGAGATATTTATGGTGCCTGCATCTCCGGGGCGTATCGAATCTATTCACGTGGAGGTTGGGCAGAGGGTTTCAAAAGGAGCCATACTTGTACAGATGGACCGCACCCAGCTTCAGCAGGCGGAGATACAGCTAAGGAACCTCGAGACCGACTTCCGGCGCCTCGACACCCTTCAGAAGACGGGTAGCGTGGCGAAGCAGCAGTATGACCAGATCAAAACACAGTATGAGATTGCACAATCGAATGTGGAGTTTCTCAGGCAGAACACCAGGCTTATAGCTCCGTTCAGCGGTGTCATCTCCGGAAAGTATTTTGAATCCGGCGAGATGTACTCCGGTGCCCCGAACACCCAGGCAGGAAAAGCTGCCATCGTCTCCCTCGCTCAGATCGACAGGTTGAAAGCTGTCGTGCCAATCTCTGAAAGATACTTTCCTCTGATAAAATCCGGCATGGTCGCAGAGATTGTCTCCGATATCTACCCCGACAGGAAATTCAGCGGGACAGTATTCCGGATTCACCCGACACTGGACCCGGCAACCAGAACTTTCGCCATTGAAATCATGATCAACAACAGCAACGCCGCTCTGAGGCCCGGAATGTTCGGCCGTGTAAGCCTCGACATGGAAAAGGTTAAAACCCTTCTGCTCCCGGCAAATGCTGTGCTTAAAATGCAAGGCTCTAACGACAGATATCTCTTTGTTGAAAAGGATGGTACCGCAAAACGAATACCCGTGACAATGGGTAAAAGATACGATGACCTGGTGGAGGTGTTCTCTGATGAACTGCAAAAAGGCGACCGGGTAATTGTGAGTGGCCAGGCAAGGCTCGTCGATGGTGTGAAAGTGGAAGTGGTAAAGTAACGGTTTCAAACCACAACTCCGGATCGAATAAAAAATTATAACAAGACTTAACAATGAGTATCTATAAACAAGCTGTAAATAAACCCATCACCACCTTCATGGTCTTCGCAGCGGTTATCGTGATGGGGCTTTATGCATTGTCGAGAATGCCGGTAGACCTCTACCCGGAAATTAATCCGCCATTCATCTCCATCATGACAACCTATCCGGGTGCCAATGCCAGTGATATTGAAACCAATGTCACAAAACCTCTGGAAGATGCCCTCAACTCTGTTGACCAACTCAAAGAGATAACATCTGTATCAAGGGATAATCTTTCAATAATCTCCCTGGAATTCGCATGGGAAGCAAACCTTGATGATGCAACCAACGAGATCAGAGACCTCATCGACCGTATTTTCAACTTCCTGCCTGATGGCGTTGACAGGCCTACGGTATTTAAGTTCAACACTACCATGATGCCTATCGTCTTCTATGCTGTCACTGCTGATGAGAGCTACACCGGGCTGGAGAAGATTCTGGAAGAGAAGATCATAAACCCGTTGAACCGTATCGAAGGTATAGGATCCATTGGCATGATGGGTACTCCCAGGCGTGTTGTTTATGTTGATGTTGATGCCAGAAGACTGGATGCCTACAATTTAACCATTGAACAGATAGGTAATGTCATTGCAGGTGAAAACCTCAACATGCCTTCCGGCAACATCAAGATGGGGGAAATGGACTACCAGCTTCGCATCCAGGGCGAATTTTCAGAGAGCAGCCAGTTGAATGATATCGTTGTGGGAAATTTCCGGGGCACACCCGTTTACCTGCGTGATATTGCTACTGTAAAGGATTCTCTCAAAGATGCTCAGTTCGATGAAAAGATAAACGGGCAGACCGGCCTCAGGATGTTTGTGATGAAACAATCTGGTGCTAACACCGTCAAGGTGGCACGCGAAGTCACAAAAAATATGGAGATCCTTAAAAAAGATCTTCCCCCTGATGTGAACATCGAACTTATAATGGACACAGCATCGTTTATCAAGGGCTCAATAAGTAACCTCTCAAAAACACTTATGTATGCCCTCTTCTTTGTTGTGCTTGTCGTCCTCTTCTTCCTTGGTAAATGGAGGGCTACATTCATAATAGTTCTGACGATCCCGATCTCCCTTATTGTTGCATTCATTTACCTCTTCATTTCCGGCAACTCGATAAACGTCATCTCGCTTACATCCCTCTCCATTGCCATCGGGATGGTTGTGGATGATGCCATTGTGGTTTTGGAGAACATCACACGCCATATTGAGAGGGGCAGCAGCCCGCGGGAAGCTGCCATCTATGCCACCAATGAAGTATGGCTTTCTGTAATTATCACCACTTTGGTTGTCGTAGCAGTGTTCTTCCCGTTAACACTTGTCGGAGGCCTTACCGGGGTTATGTTCAATCAGCTTGGCTGGATCGTAACCATCACGGTTATAACCTCTACTCTCGCCGCAATAACCCTTACCCCCATGCTCTCCTCAAAGCTGATGGCGCTGCGTGAGAGAACAAAAAAGAAGAAACGCTTCTCCTACGAAAACACCATTGAGAAATTTCTGGCAAAAGTTGAGGATTTCTATGTTACAACATTAAGGTGGGTGTTAAGGCACAAAGCTTTTGTGATCACAACTGCCTTTGCTGTGTTCATCTCCTCTTTTTTCCTAATGAAATTTGTGGGCACTGACTTCATGCCTGAGACCGATGAGTCGCGTATCAGTATAGAGATTGAACTTCAGACTGGCACACGAGTGGAAGAGACTGTAAAGATCACACGGCGTGTTGAGCAGATCATCCTTGAGCGTTACCCTGAGGTTGAGGTTATGGCTGCATCAACAGGTTCAGACGACGAAGGGGGTATGTTCTCACTCTTTACAACCACCGGTTCAAACATGATCAACTTCATGCTCAGGCTTGTCCCGCTGAATGAGAGGTCACGCTCTGTGTGGGATATCTCTGATGAGCTGAGGGAGGAGATTCTCTCCATGCCTGAAGTTATAAGCACGAATCTTAGTTCAGGAGGCGGCCCCGGTATGGGTGGTGGCTCAAACACCGTGGATGTGGAAATTTTTGGCTACGACTTCAATGCTACCAACGCCGTCGCTGAAGAGATACGAACAAAGCTGAACGACCTGCCATCTGCGACAGATGTCACGGTAAGCCGCAAGCAGGACAAACCCGAGCTTCAGATCCTCCTCGACAAGGAGAAGCTTGCCCTCCACGGCCTCTCCTCTGCCGCTGTCTCTGCCATGGTACGTAACAGGATCAACGGCCTTGTGCCCACAAAGTACAAGGAGGAGGGGGATGAGTATGACATCCGTATAAGGCTCGAAGAGCAATACAGAAGCTCCATCACCGACCTGCTGGAACTCACTGTGATGAACCCCATGGGGCAGATGATCAAGCTTAAGGAATTGGGCACCGTTGAAGAGTACTGGGGCCCACCTTCCATACAGCACAAGCGGAAAGAGAGAATCGTCACCGTCTCTGCAAAGCCGCTTCAAACCTCAATGGGTGAACTAGCTGCCCGGATAAATGAGATTGTCGCTGAGACAGATATCCCCCAGGGAATCATGATTAAGGTCGGTGGTGCATACCAGGATATGCAGGAAGCATTTATGGACCTTGGTTTGCTCCTGGTGTTAAGTGTGCTGCTGGTGTTCATAGTGATGGCATCACAGTTTGAATCCTTCAGGATGCCTTTCGTGATAATGTTCTCGATACCCTTCGCCTTCACCGGCGTGATCATGGCTCTATTCATCACAGGAACCACCCTGAATGTGATTGCTGCACTGGGTGCCGTGCTGCTGATAGGGATCGTGGTCAAAAACGGGATCGTGCTCGTTGACTTCATCAACCTTATGCGTGACAGGGGCATGCAACTGAACCAGGCCATCATGGTAGCCGGAAAATCGAGGCTGAGGCCTGTGCTTATGACTGCGCTCACAACAATCCTTGGTATGCTCCCTCTCGCCCTCAGCACCGGTGAAGGCTCAGAAATATGGAGCCCCATGGGTATTACCGTCATCGGCGGGCTTAT
>OBJA01002468.1_pt1 | contig 10632 bp, 8 predicted proteins | sample 1519751 | NCBI WGS metagenome assembly OBJA01 (sample SAMEA3881238, study PRJEB22517) | soil metagenome | biome: lake sediment; feature: soda lake sediment; material: sediment, water from around vicinity | place: India | collected 2013-12-23 | depth 3 m
CAACATGAGGTACCCTCACCACGCCTGTCGTCCGATATAAGGGACCGGCCCTGACATTCTCACCGCCCCGCCGGCGGCAACGGAACAGTCTGATGAGGACGATTACGATGATCTCTGGGATGACGCCCTTAAAATCGTTACCGACACCCGCCAGGCCTCCATCTCCATGCTCCAGCGCCGTCTGCGCGTCGGCTACAACCGCGCTGCCCGTATGATTGAAAAAATGGAACAGGAAGGCATCGTCGGCCCTTCAGACGGCAGCGGCAAACCCCGTGATGTCCTCATGGGTAAAATCGAGTAACTCTCTACGAGCGGTGTCGCAAGGAGAGTGCTCACCAATCTTTGCCGGTGGATACTGTTGTCTTCCCCGAGGGACAGGGTCGAGGATCTGTATTGTTTTCAGTGTCAGAACTGTTGTTTCCAGCTTATGCAGGAATGACAGGCAAGATCCGGTAGTAATCGTTTATCCTCCGAAATATTCGCAAAATTTTCCATCTGATTGCCCTCATGAATATGCCGACAGATCAAGGCTTGCCGCCGCACAATTTACACATAATTCATGTTGCATCATGTATCAACATGAGGTACCCTCACCACGCCTGTCGTCCGATATAAGGGACCGGCCCTGACTGATGCTGAAAACGTTACTTTCATGGACACTCAAAACCGGAAGCCTGCCACGCCGATAGCTGGTGAGTGTCAACAAATGATCAGGGTTTTCTCCGCCTGGATCAGAGAGTAACAATCTATTTTATAACTGGAGCAAAAGGAGCGAGCATATGCATTTTCTTGTCAAAAAGGTACTCTTGTCCACCCTGTGCCTGACCCTACTCTGGGCCGGCTCTGCGTTGGCGGTTGATCATTCCAGATTTATCAAAGGACCATTCGAATCCGGTCCCAATGTCACTGAAACCTGCACGTACTGTCACAACAGTGCTGCGACCGACATCATGAAAACCAGCCACTGGACCTGGAGTCTTCCTCACACCGTCGATGGCAAGCAGGTAGAACGCGGAAAGATCAACGCCATCAATAATTTCTGTGTTTCCGTTTTCTCAAATGAACCCCGCTGTACCAGCTGCCACATCGGTTATGGCTGGAAGGACAGTGATTTCGATTTTACTGATCAGACCCGCGTTGACTGTCTGGTTTGTCACGACACCACCGGCTCTTACAGAAAAACCCCGACCGGTGCCGGCAACCCGGATCCCAGAGTCGACCTTGAGCGCGTTGCCCAGAATGTCGGCAAAACCTCGCGTCAGTCCTGCGGTTCCTGCCATTTCTTCGGCGGTGGCGGTGATGCCGTCAAACATGGAGATCTTGACACCAGCCTGACCAACCCATCACGTGAACTCGATGTCCACATGGGGGTTGACGGAATGAATTTCTCCTGCTCTGATTGCCATACGACCAACAACCACGACATCCGTGGCCACGCCATGGTTGTATCCCCCACAGGGGACAATCATATTGGCTGCGTGGACTGTCATGGTGACAATGTTCATCGCCGTGAAACCCTGAACACCCACAGCAACCACATTGCTTGCCAGACGTGTCACATTCCAACCTTTGCCCGTGAAATTGCTACCAAAACATCATGGGACTGGTCGACAGCAGGGCAGGATATCCCCGCTGAAAAGGATGAGATGGGCAGAGACCTCTATGACAAGCGCAAAGGGCATTTCACTTGGGGTCAGAACATCATCCCTGAGTATGCCTGGTATAACGGCAATGCCGGAGCCTACACCGTCGGTGACAAAATCGATCCAAACAAGGTCACCAGACTGAATTATCCGCTGGGATCGAAAAATGACAGAAGGGCAAAAATCTATCCCTTTAAAATTCACACGGGTAAACAGATTTACGATTCCAAAAACATGTACCTGATTACCCCGAAGGTTTTTGGTCCAGAAGGCGACCAGGATGCCTACTGGCGTAATTTCAACTGGGACAGGGCTGCTACAGCCGGTATGCAGGCCAGCGGTCTGGCCTTCAGCGGCGAATATGATTTTGCTGAAACCGTCATGTACTGGCGCATCAACCACATGGTTGCACCAAAAGAACAGGCCTTGGGTTGTGCTGATTGTCACGGACGCAACTCTCGTCTGGACTGGGATAAGCTAGGCTACGCCGGTGACCCCATTTACAATCCAAGCCTGTCTCGCAGCAGAAGATAGTTTGCAACTATTCAGATGCTGACTTCAGGACAGGGCCGGCGAAAAGCGGCCCTTGACACAGGGGTTCCGGACCTGTCCTGAATAGTTACGATAGGTTTTACCCTGCAACAATAAACAGATCACATCCGGGCACTCCGATAAGGGGTGCCCGTTTTTATTGTGGAGATCAGCCGATCATCTGCGCCTGAACAGCATTCGCCCTTGACTTCGGTGGTCGACTCTGGCACTAAAAGAATGACAATCGTGAACAGCCCTTCAAAGTGAACACACTTCCACACAATGAGGCACCTATGCCACGCAAGCCACGCCTTGAAGACGATCAGATCATCTATAACAGTATGCAAGCCATTCGTGGCATCCCGCAGGCCAAGATCGAATTTATGATGCAGAAAATCGGTGGACCCTTTGCCGGGGCCTTCCGCCTGTCCGGACCCTGGGGCGAACGCTACTACTACCTCAAGGTCGTTCCGCGTTTAACTGCCGACATTGTCGATCTGGTCATTCACCAACTCAAGACCACTCCGGCACCGCAAAACGCCGCCCCCCTGCTTGTCAGCAACTATGTCTCCGCTAAAATGGCGGAAAAGTTGCGCAAAAACAAAATTGAGCATGCTGACTGTGCCGGCAACCTCTATCTGGACCAGATGCCCCTGTATGTCGATATCAGTGGCCGCAAACATACGCCGAAACCACCGACTGTCGATCGTCTGTTCCGTAACAGTGGACTGAAACTGATCTACCTTTTGCTTCGTAACCGCAAAGCAGCCAATGCCACCTACCGCGCTCTGGCCGATGATGCCGGTATTGCCCTTGGTGCCATCGGTAGCCTGTTCAAGGAACTGGAAAAGCGTGGCAACCTGACGACTGATGACAACGCACTGCGACAGCTGACGGCCGTAGAAGAATTACTCCAGCGCTGGCAGCTCGGCTACCTTGAAACCTTGCGCCCCCGACTGTTTCTGCAGAGCTGCAGCTTAAGCCAGGGTGATGATTTCAACAATCTGACCCAGCGCCTTAAACAACTCAATTTAAGCTCCCAGGTGCTGATCGGCGGTGAGTTGGGGGCAACGCTGATGACTCGTGGTTTTCAACCGCAATCGGCGGTCCTTTACCTCGAACCGGAGCAACAGCTTAAAACCATGCTGCAACTGCATCTGACTGCCGATCCCGACGGAGAAATCACCTTGCTGCAAACCTTCGGTCGCCAGTGTCGCTGGACCGGGTTGCAGCCCGACGGCTTGACTCTGGCCGATCCGTTACTGACCTTTGCCGAAATCAATGATCGCGCCAACGACGATTTAGCTGTCCGTCTTTATCAGCAGTACCTCACACCGCGTTTCAATGACGAATGACATCTATCCCGGTACAGAGAATAAAGGGGAACACCTGCTTGCTGTTGATGCCGGACTGCGTACAGGGCTGGCACTCTATGCTCGCAACGGCATGCTGTGCTGGTATCGCTCTCACCATCTGGCCGATCAGCAAAAGCTCAAACGCCTGATTGCAAAACTGTTGCGCAGCCCTCCACTGCCGACACATATTTATCTTGAAGGTGGTGGACCCGTCGCTGAGTTATGGCAACGTGAAGCCCGGAAGCTGGGGCGGATGTTTGTGCAATTGCACGCTGACCAGTGGCGAGGACAGCTTTTTTATGCGCGACAGCACCCCAGTGGTCGCGTTGCCAAACAACAGGCTCTGGACATGGCGACCAGGGTCATTCATCTTCTGGGTCAAAAAAAACCGACCGGGCTCCGCCATGACACGGCTGAAGCGATTCTGGTGGGATTGTATGGATTACTTGATTTAGGCTGGCTGGATCGCTGGCCCCCAACGAAGGAGTAAGAGGATGAACCAATACGATTTTATTGTTATTGGCGGCGGCATTATCGGTCTGGCAACCGCCCGCCAACTGCAGCAGGATCACCCCGACAGCAAGATTGCCGTACTGGAAAAGGAGGCGCGTCTGGCCCTGCACCAGACTGGACGCAACAGCGGCGTCATTCACGCTGGAGTCTATTATGCCCCGGGCAGCCTCAAAGCACGTTTCTGCCGCGAAGGAAATGAGGCGACCAAGGCTTTCTGCCAGGAGCAGGGCATCCCTTTTCGCGAAACCGGCAAGCTCCTGGTGGCAACCAATCATGCCGAACTGGGGCGCATGCAGGACCTACTCGAGCGCTGCCGTCAAAACGATATCCCTACGGAAGTTCTCAATCAGCAGCAACTCCAGGAAAAAGAACCCAACGTTGTCGGTCTGGGTGCCACCTGGGTCACATCCACCGGAATTGTGGACTTTGCCCTGATCACCCACAAGCTGGCAGAACTCTTTACCGCTGCCGGGGGGGATCTTTTTACCAACTGTCGGGTAACCGCTCTAAGCGAAGCACAGGGAGCCACAGTCACCACCAGCATTGGCCGTTTTTTCGGCAGATTTGTCATCGGTTGTGCCGGTCTGCATTCCGACCGCCTGATCCGCATGATGGGCAAAGAACCGGAATTTCGCATCCTCCCCTTTCGCGGTGAATACTTCCAGCTTCCGGTAGACAAACGCCGGATTGTCAATCATCCGATCTACCCCATCCCCAATCCGGAATTACCCTTTCTCGGCATCCACCTGACCCCCATGAGTGACGGCTCCCTGACCGTCGGCCCCAACGCAACTCTGGCGCTGGCGCGGGAAGGCTATAGCCACTGGTCAATGAATCTGCGTGATATGATCGAGATGTTCGGGTATTCAGGACTATACCAGCTGATAAAAAAATACCCGGGACCGACCCTGACGGAGCTGAAAAACTCCCTCTATCGCCCCGGGTACCTGCAACTGGCCAAACGTTACTGTCCGCAGCTCCAGCTCGAAGATTTGTGCCCCTATCCATCGGGAGTACGGGCCCAGGCAGTGAGGGCCGACGGCAAGACGCTGGATGATTTTCTTTTTGTCAAAGGGGAACACAGCCTTATCGTCGGTAACGCTCCGTCACCGGCGGCAACATCGGCCCTGCCAATTGCCCGGCATATCTGCGATCAGGTCAGGGAAACACTTGCGAACTGATATCTGAATCCTGCTGAATGGCTGGACGGCCAACGAAGAGGCTGTCCAGCCGGAAATGTCCGGTCTGCAACGTCACCCGTTTTCTTCTCTCTACTGCTCCTCAATTTGAGAAATATCCGCTACCACACGATTGCGCCCGGCATCCTTCCCTCGGTACAGATGGACATCGGCTCGTTCAAGGAGAGTTTCGATTGAATCGTCGGCCCGCAATTCACTCACGCTGAACGTTGCAGTAACCGATATTCCATCGAAAGGGGCGCTGGCAACTGCGGCCTGACAACGTTTGGCAAAATGAATAGCCTCATGTGCCCGCGTTTCCGGTGCTACAATCAGGAATTCTTCTCCGCCCCAACGGGCCAAAAAATTCGATCTGCGCATTTGGCTGCTCAAGCGTCGGGCAATTTTCATCAGCACCTTGTCTCCGACCAGATGACCATGGGTATCGTTTACTTTCTTGAAATGATCAATATCGATAAGAATAATCGACAAGGGACGCACGTAACGCTTGGCTTCAGCAATTTCACGCGCCAGAAAAGCATCGATAGCCCGACGGTTAAAAAGCCCCGTCAATGTGTCGGTATAGGCCCATTGGTCGAGAACTTCAGCACGGATGAGGACGCGACGATGATGATCACGGATGATCATTGCAACGATGGCCAACATCAAAAGAACCAACAGGAAAAGATGAACCCGCAGCAAGTAACCCAAGGTCTCAAGTTCTACACCAACAACCAGCAGGCCCTTGGCTACGCCAGACAGGGCAATAACTGTTGTCATCACCAGGATGGCTATTCCCGCCCGCAGCCCCCTGCTCCCCTCCAGCATGATGGTCCCGGCAACGATCAGTGATCCTACTGCCCAATAATGGCCCCCGACCAGAATCAGCAGTTGATCATCAATCGATCCGGCAAAGTGAAAATGCCATCCCAACCGAGTCAGGACCAATCCGGCAACCAGCGCAAAAATCAGGTTTTCCAGACGTTCAAGGGCAACCTTCCGCTGTCGCAGCAATACAAACACAACCACCAGCACCAGAATAAAAGCCGGGTAGACATAGTCAATGAAATGGTCATTCGGCCTTCGCAAGAACCAGCTCAACGCAACAATCAGGGCGCAAATCGACAGCCCCATCTGATACAAAAAGCGCTTTTGTTCCCTGACCTGGTGCTCCTCCTGTGCAATCTGCGTTGACAGGCTCAAGGGTTCTGCGTTGTTGTCACTCTCCATCCAAATCACCGACGTCGTTACCCGAGGAGGTAAACTCTCGTCACCAACCCCAAAGTAAACCGAAATAGCTATTCTTCAACCATCAAACGATGAATCTTTTTTAATACTCTGCAGAGCCAGCCATTGTCAATAGCCTTTTGACTTCATTAAAAAAACGCGTCCTGATTTATGGATGAATGCTATGCAAGGGGCAGAATCTGATCGGTAATCTCGGTAAAGGCAATATCATGACTGATGAGAAACAACTGATCGTACCAATGCTCGGCAACTTCTTCCTTGCCGACGTCGATGGCCCTGAACGCGTGGGCCAGATTTTCCCGGCGCGCCGCATCCAGATGTGAGGTCGGTTCATCGAAAAAAGCAATACGCGCTCCGATGGTCTGCAGCATGGCCAGACGCAGGGCGACCACAGCGCTCATGGTCTGCCCCCCGGACAGCTGATCATCGGCCCGTTCACGCAGCTCACCCGCGACCATATCACGCAGAACGATCCGGTAGTTATCCCCCCACAGCAGTTCTTCATCTGCCTCGGCGATAATCCGGTAAATACGTCCGGCACGACGGCTGATCTCCTCGCGAAAACGCTCCGACAAATGACCGGAAACATGGCGAAAAACCCGATTGCGCAAAAATTTGACCAGCTCATCTTTCTGTTGCAAGTTGGAGACTTCTTCCTGTTTGGCAGCGATATTTTTTTCAATCTGCTCCAGCCTGGCGATGTCAGCGGCAATCCGCTCAAGATCGGCTGTTAGCCCTTTTATCTTCTGACTGAGGGTGTTTACGTCGCCCCACACAAGGTCTTTACGTCGGCGTAATTCGCCATGCTCAGCGCTGTCATAGTCCTTGCCCGTCTCAACATAGGCGTTTTTCTTTGTGGCCTGATCATTCTGCAACTGCTGCAGCAGCCTCTCATATTTCAACAGTTCCTCGCGGCGCTGATCCACCTCAGCCGCCTGGCGGGAATTGGCAACGTAGAGGTCGCGCGCCGACTGATGAGTCATCAACTCCTGTTCGGCAGCTTCGATAGCGGTTTGTACATGGGTAAAAGCAGCAAGCTGTTGCTGGTTATCGTCAAGGATCTGGTGTTGTTTGTCCCGTTGGTGCTGAACCTCGGCCAGAGCTTCGTTGCGAGCTTCATTGTGGCGGTGGCGCTGCGCCAGGGTTGCCAATTGTTTTTCTACCCCCTGGCGCTGGACAGCAAGCTCTTTGTTGCCCTGCTGAGCCCTGTCGGCCTTCTGTTCCTGTTGGGTCAGTTCGTTAATCTGTCGTAAAAAGAACTGCCGCTGTTGATCCAGTTCGGCAAATCTGCCGGGGAAGATATCCCCAACCTGTTGATCGGCAAGGTTCAGGCAGGGTTCCTGCAGAAACGGGCAGATACCATCTGCCAGCTTTTCTCTTCCTTCTTCAAGACCGGCCCGACGACCATCAAGCTGCCCCAATTGATGCCGCAGCCGCTCTATTTCTTTGCGGAGAGATGGCAACTGCTGAGCCAACGCGAGATGTTGATCATCCATGACCAATCTGCCAAGCTGCTGTGTCAGAGCGGCCTGCTCGGTGGCCAGTTCGTCCCTTACCTTTTCGATGCCCGCCCTCTCTACTTTGAGACGCTCATCAAGCTTTCCGACCGCCATTGTCAACTCAACGGCCTGCTGTTCCAACTGGCGCTGAGTTCTGGCCTTCTGGCGCAACTGACGCAACTCTTCATCGGCCTGCTCGTACGCCTTTTTGCCCGGTTCAGCAGCAATGGTCGCTTGTCTGGCTTGCTCCGCGTCAGTAACCAGCTGTTTCTGCCTGGCGATCATCTCCCTGCCATTGGTGATCCGTTCCTGGTAGGTGGCAATCTCCTTTTCCAGTTCTTTTAGCTGCTTTTCACGTTGATCAGCGCTGTTGAGAGCTTCCTCAACCTGGAGCAACTGATCCTGACCGGCTTTCAGCTCTGTCTGTGCCGCAGTCAACGCATTGTGCACACCCTTTTGTGCCTCGCGCTTATGGGGCAGTTCCGTCACCTGTTCGCGCAGCGGCGCCATGGCGCTCTCGAGGGAGTCGATCCTGGACCTGATGGTATTGGCCAGTATTTTGGTGTCGTTAAAGGTCTTACGCCAGGTGTCAATGCCGAGAATCTCATCGAACCTGTCGCGGCGTCTGGCCTGCTGGCGGATGACAAAAGGACCAAGAAAATCGTGCTGAAATGGACCGATCACCAGTTCAAACTGCTCCGCCAGGGAGCGGCTTGAACGCAAGCCCAGCAACTCTTTCAAACGCTCTTCCGTTTCCTTGCTGTCCTTGTGTTCCTCAACTTCAAAGGTACCGCCGACCTCTTTGGCCAACAGCCACCGGGACGACGCTCCCAGGGTGCGAGTGACACGGTAGCGGCTATCCACATCCGGGGCAAAGATGACACTGATCTCTCCACGCTTGGCTCCGATGCGGATAAAGCGCTCGACATTTCCGACAAAACTCTGGGCGTCAACCCCGAACAGGGCATAGCCGATGGCCTCGAAAACAGTGCTCTTGCCAACACCATTGGGGCCGGAGAGGACGTTGATCCCCGGGGAAAAGTCCAGTCGTGTGTCGCGGTGGGACTTGATATTGGTCAACTCAATGGAACAGATCTGCATCAGTCGCCACCACCCAGCAATGCCAACAACTCATCGCCATCAGCATCGCCCTTTTGCACGGCCACCCGCAGCCGCAACGCCAGATGCATCAGTTCCTCCTCGCGCCCCTGATACTCACTGCCGCCGGCAATCAACTCCCGCAACACGTCCTGTTCGATCTCTTCCAGACTTTGCTTTTCCGCTGCGCCATCAACAGCGGTGCTGACCGACGACAGGTGATTCTTGATTTCCACATGCAGGGGAGCGACCCACTCTGCCAGTGCCGCCCGCAAGCGTTCACGCCCCAGCTCAAAGGGATGAAAACCGACCCTGCCAACCAGCTTGACCTCCAGTAATGGTTGACTCCCGGCTTCGACGGTGGAAAATCTCGCAGTTATCTGCTCTTGCAGACACGACAGGGCGTCATCAACATGGCGGGAACCAGTCAGGTCAATGGTCGTGACAATCATGGGGCGGGGCAACGTCAAACGGAACTCAGGGCTGAACACACCCTTTTCAGCCGTCACCAGATAGTAACCTTTAGCGTACTCCTGCTCGCCGAAATTGACCCGTTCCGGAGATCCCGGATTAAACGCATAGGGAACGTTATCCGGAGTTTCTATCACGTAAGGTTTGTGACCGTGGCCGAGGGCAACATAACCAAAGGTTGCCGCCAGGGGCTGTGCCTGCTCCAGGGTCATGTTACCGATCTCGACAGGGCTGAACTTCCAGATTCCGACATGAAACAGGAGCAGATTGTTCGTGGTGCTGACCGCAGCGCAGATGCGTTCAACATGCTGGCCGGCCTGGGCACCTATATAACCGAGTCCGTAGATATGGACGCCACCGACCTCAATGTGCCCCCCCATGCCGGTCTCATCATCAAAGGGATCGAAAGAGTAGCCGCCATCTTCAGTGCGCGACGGGCGCAACAGCTTGATATAGCCCATCTGCGACAGAGCTTCCATCCATGAAATATTGTCGCGGCGATGAATCCAGTCGTGATTGCCTTCGATGGCAACACAGGGAATTCCCGCATCCTTGAGGGGCTGCAAAACATCGATGGTACGGGCAAAGGTTTTCGGCAGGATCTGGCCGACGTGGAACAAATCACCGGCAATCAGCACCGCATCGACCTGCTCACGAATGGCATCAGCACAAATGTTTGTCAGGCAGGAAAAGAAATCGTTATAACGTTCGCTCTCCCCGGAAGAGTTACGATAGCTTTTGCCCAGGTGAATATCGGCAGTATGAATGAACTTCATGGCATTTCAGGGAACAAGAGGCCGATTCTTGGCGGCAAGCAAATCGTCAACGCTGGCGACAAAATAGACTGGTGCAAAATCCACCGGCAAACGATCATGAATGATGCAGTACATATAAACGGCGAGAAGGGCACCGTCGCGATAGAAAACCCCCCCGAACAGGCGCGCCAGCATGGAGGGCTGTCGCCGCCGCAAACGCAGTTTACGCTCGGCGGCACCGAACAGATAAGAATAGGTAGCCCCGACAACCTGCTGATGAGGCTTGATCACTCCGTTCCGGGCCAAACCCCGCGCCCGCCGCACCGCGTCACGAATGGAAC
>OBJA01002469.1_pt1 | contig 10630 bp, 8 predicted proteins | sample 1519751 | NCBI WGS metagenome assembly OBJA01 (sample SAMEA3881238, study PRJEB22517) | soil metagenome | biome: lake sediment; feature: soda lake sediment; material: sediment, water from around vicinity | place: India | collected 2013-12-23 | depth 3 m
CGGGAATTTACCTTATTACCATCCGCGGGCGCAACAGCAGCCAGGTTCACAGGGTGATGATCCGCAAATAATGACAAGATCCACCCTGGGGTGGCTGTTCGAAATGATAAAAGAAAAGAAGTATGAAGAATCTTATTACCCTGTTCTTTAGCCTGTTGTTGTTTTCTTTGGCCACTCAGGCACAAAAGGACGGAGATCCCTGCCCGGGAGAAACCATTGTCATGGATCCCCGCGACGGGAATTTCTATTCTACCACCCGCATTGGCAATCAATGCTGGCTAAGGGAGAATGCCAGCTATCTTCCCCGGGTTCACTCCGGATCGGATATTTTCGTGGAGCACCCTGGCTATTATGTTCATGATTTTTTCTCCGACCAGTTGCCACAGGCCCTTATCAACAGCAATTACCGCCATTACGGGGCACAGTACAACTGGGTCGCAGCCCAGGATGCCTGCCCTGCAGGATGGCACCTTCCTTCCGTTGAGGATGTTGAGCAATTGATGGATCACCTGCTGCAGGAGCATGGGCTGTCGAATGAACCGGGTAGCATGCCTTCTGCCGCTGCTGCCCTGCGCTCGTGCCGGCAGGTGAATTCACCCCTGGGAGAAGATTGCAACACCTCAGATCATCCACGCTGGGACGAGTCGGATTTCCCGGGAACAGATGACTTCAGGTTCTCGGCACTTCCCGGAGGTTATATGCACTTTTCTGAGTTTTCTCCCCTTGGCGGAATTGGATACTGGTGGACCTCAACCCAAATATCACCATGGAAATCATACTATTTTATTATTGGATCCAGGTCGGTGATGGTTAATACCTCTGATAATTTTTCCCATCCAAATTCTGAAGTATTCAGCGTGCGATGCATGAAAGAAATCAACCCATCCTCTGCCCAACATACACTGATTCTGCAAAGTGATCCTCCGCAGGCAGGCCTTCCTTCAGGTGCGGGGACTTACCCCGAAGGCAGACAAGTTATGATACAGGCCAGGCCTTATGATAACTATGTATTTATAAGGTGGACCCGCGGGCAGGAGGTTGTAAGCTATTCGCCCTGGCTTTTGTATACCATGCCAGGGGAGGAGGTTACTCTTACAGCAGAATACGAACCTATGGGAACGGTTACCGACGGACAACCATGCCCTGGTCTGGAAGTTGTAACGGATGTGCGCGATGGCACTACTTATAACACGGTTGTAATGGGCAATCAATGCTGGCTTAAAGAGAATTCCAGGTTCTGGCTGGAAGGAGCTGATGATCCATGGGCCTACAGTGAACCTTATAATAACTACCAGGAATTCAATTCCGATTATCTGCAGGCGTATGGGGTATTGTATAATTTGCCAGCAGCTTTACAGGCATGTCCTGATGGATGGAAACTGCCCTCCCGGTATCAATGGGAACAACTTTTTGATTATCTCATCAGCACATATGATGATGTTAATGAACAGAACATTTCCCCTTACCTTAAGGATTGCCGGCAGGAGAATTCACCTCAGGGTGGTGAGTGTAATACCAATGAACATCCGCGATGGGATTACTGGGAAAACTTCTCCGGGACAGATGATTTTGGATTCTCTGCCCTGCCCGGGGGGTATTGGTCGGTTACATACGTTCCCAACAATTTCGGCGGATTAGGAGATTATGCATCCTTCTGGACATCTTCTGCTAAGTTCCCCTCAGAGACACATGTGGTTGCTTTGAGTGCATATCATGGATCTGTGTCAATAAACCATAAAGCCAATTCCAAAGCTTCTTCTGTCAGATGTGTAAGAGAAGGTAATTATCTGCCAACTCCCACCAGAATTGAGCATGAACACAAACCTGAAGCTTTAATTTATCCCAATCCCACACAAAACCTGCTGTGGCTTGAATTCCAGAGCGATGCACCGGTTGTTGTTTCTCTGTATAATGTGCAGGGTATCAGGGTGCAGCAATTTGCGGTACAGCATTCCCCCCTGGTAAAAATGAGTCTAAACCTTGCCGGACTTTCATCCGGAATCTACTTTGTACTTATCCAAAGCCGAAGTCTGAATGTGATGCAAAAGGTAATCAAGTTGCCTTAGGAAAGGGGGATAACTGGTGCGTGGTTGTCTCCGGCACCTATTAAAAAAAAGACCGGATGTTCCCACCCGGTCTTCTTCGTTTTTTCAGGATATTCCTAGTTCAGATGTTGTTTCACAACTTCCAGAACCTCTGGCAGATCCATCCCGATCTCTTTCAGGTGCTCGATGGTGGGGATGCCATCGGGAGTCCATCCGCGGCGCTGGTATACGGCGTCGAGCAGCTTCTCGTATTGTGCCTCGCGGTATTTGCGGAGGGCAGCCATTTTTTCCTCAACTGTTCTGCCTTCCGGGTCAAAGCCTACGAGATCCTTAAGCTGGCGGTCGTAGCGTTCGGCGCGCGATTCGTATTCTTCCACGGTTACAGGGCCTGCAGCACGGTAGGGCTGGGCATCGTGGATGCGCTTGCCGTAACCACGCCGCAGGTTGAAGATGCGCTGGAAGTTGTACACGAGTTCGCTCTGGCGGATGAGCTCTTCCTTGCTGAAGGGCTTGCCGGTTACTCCCTGGTAGATGGCCACGTAGTTGTCGACATGCTCGGGGATCTTGTGGGGTTCATCGGCATAAACGTTGCTCTCGGGAACCACGTCGTTCCAGCAAAGCTTGCAAAGACCCTGCAGGCCAAACCAGGTGCGGAACATGGGGAAATAATGCAGTGCTTCGGCCTTGTCCTCGAAGGTGGGGATCTGGTTGTTCACCATGTCCATGAAGATCAGCCAGGCCTCATCGTGCTGGGGACCTTTGTTGGTCATGGCATAACCACCCTGCTGGGCCAGTGATTCCTTGGAAACGTACTGCGAGTATTCAAGGCCTTTGCCTTCCATGCCGATATCATTCAGGAATTTGGGATCGCCCCAGCCTTTCTCAACGAACAACTCCTTCATTTTGCGTACACCCAGGCCGGCGATCAGGCCAAAGCCCTCACCGCGGGCAAGCTGGTGCAATACCTCCAGGGAGTCTTCTTCTGCGCCGAAGTTCAGCTCCAGGCCACCGGTGCGCTCCTTGTTGAGGATGCCGTTCTCGTAGCACTCCATGATGAAGGCCATGACAGTACCCCAGGTGATGGTGCAGATACCGTAGGTGTCGCAGTAGAAGTTGGCTTCAATGATGGTTTCAGGATTGAAGATCCCCATGTTGGATCCCAGGCCGGCTGCATTTTCATACTCCGGGCCGTCAACGATCATGGGCTGTCCCTTGTAAGGGCCTGTCTTGAGCACGAAATCATCCACCCCCTTGGCACACGACATGGAGCAGCCAATCCAGCAGCCGTCAAAGACGTTCTGGGTGAAATACTTGTCGCGGAAAATGTCGCTGTGGATCTTCAGGGCGTCCTTGTGGCTGCCGTACTTGAAGTTATGGGTGGGCAGAAGATCGTAGTCGTTCATCACGTTCACGATGTTGGCTGTACCTTTTTTGCGCATCTGGCACTGTTTGTCGTCCAGCTCGCGCATCTCCTGGTTGAAGCGGCGTCCGCGTTCCTTGATGGCATCCAGGTCGGCCACGTTGTTCAGGTTTCCTGACACGCCTTCAATGCGGGCTACAATGGCCTTGATCTTCTTGTCGCGAAGCACCGTGCCCAGCCCGCCGCGTCCGGCCTGTTTCAGGCGGATTTTCTTTCTCTTGACATCATAGAAGGTGAAGTTGATCATACCCAGTAGCGAATGCTCAGCGGCAGCCCCGGTGGAAACAATACCGATGTTGCGGGCATCTTTCTCATCCTGGGCAAACATCTCGGTGAGCTCTTCTGCCAGAAGGTGGCTGTCGACCGACAGGCCCGGATCCTCGAAGATCTCGATCTGGTGGCTGCGCCCGTCAATGTAAATGATCACATCTTTTTCGGCTTTGCCCTGCAGCTCCAGAGCATCAAAGCCTGCAAACTTAAGGAAAGGACCGAAAAAACCCCCCACGTTGGAGTCCATCACAGAATCAGTCTGTGGCGATATGCCCACGATCAGGGCTTTGCCCGCCCCTGAATACTGAGTGATACCCGCAACAGGTCCCGGAGCAATAATGATCTCGTTTTCGGGATCATTCCAGCGGGTGCCCGGACGGGTGGCATCCCAAAGCAACTTCAGGCCATATCCCTTGCCGCCGATAAATTTTTCCTTCATCAGGGCAGGAACAGCTTTTTCCTTAATTTCATTATCCCCTACATTGATATAAAGCACCTTATCTGTATAGCCTTTATCAAGAGGTTTGAACTGATAATCGAAAACTTTCAGCGTTTTACGACCTTCCTTTAATTCGATGATGTTCATATAATAAATCTTTTTAAAAAGTGTTAAGGTATAATCTGTTACAAAACTAACAATTAAAACCGATCCTGTTAATTTTTTAAACAAAATAAAGACAGCGAATACGGCATGCGTTTCGTCTGACGAAACAAATGCTTTATCCATTTTTATTAAATTTTTAAATAAATATCACGCAGGCTTGAAGTAAAATGTTGATTTTTTTTACTTTTGCATTAAGGCCTGAATCGGGTTTTGGCAATCAGCATCAAATGTCCGGGTGGCAAGGCGGGTAATTATTCAGCAGTATTTTCATTTTTCAACTAAAAAAATCTATGATCCGGATCAACCGCAACTGGTTTTATTTTTTCATTGCAGGCAAAGCCCTTTTGCTGATTTTCATTCTCGTATCCTGGCAGCCTGGAGCGGGGGCAGCATCCGATTACCCTGCAGCCATGGAAGTTCGTTACGGGGCTCATGCCCTTCCCATACCCGATAGCCTCTTTTTTGCCGGGGAAAGGGTGCCCCTGGAGCAGTTCGATGTATATGAACGCCTTGACCGGGAGATTTTGGTCAACACCTACTGGCAGTCGCAGACACTATTGTTCTTCAAACGTGCCAACCGCTGGTTCCCGATGATGGAGAAGATCCTGGGTGAGGAAGGAGTACCATTGGATTTCAAATACCTTGCCCTTATTGAGAGCGGGCTGATGAACGTGGTGTCTCCGGCCGGGGCAGCCGGTTACTGGCAGATCATGCAGGCTACCGGCCGTGAGCTGGGCCTTGAGGTGAATGCCGATATCGACGAGCGGTATCATGTGGAAAAAGCCACCCGGGCCGCATGCCGCTACCTGAAGGATTCCAAAAAACGCTTCGGAAGCTGGACCCTTGCTGCCGCTGCCTACAACATGGGCAACGGCGGAGCCACCCGAGCCCTGGGCAACCAAAGTGTACTGAATTATTATGACCTGCACCTGAATGAGGAAACCTCACGTTACGTGTTCCGCATCCTGGCCATCAAGCTCATCATGGAAAATCCGGCACGCTATGGTTTCCACTTCGGCCCTTCCGACCTGTACCAGCCCCTGAGCTATACCACGGTAACGGTGAATACCACCATCGAGAACCTTGTGGCCTTTGCCCTTGAGCACAATACCAACTACAAGGAACTACGGTTGCACAACCCCTGGATGCGCACCTACAAGCTTCCCAATGCCTCAAGGCGAAACTATGAGATCAAGATCCCTTTGAAAACCCCTTCAGGTTTGCAGGCTGACGCCCCCGGGGATATCCCCGGGGAGGAAGAATGGCTGGAAGCCACAAGCGGCGCCCTGGAAGAAGGCGACGAAGGAAATCCCGACCAGACACATACAGAGCCTGAAACCGAACTCTGATAGTGAAGGCTTGCTTTGTCCGGCAGGCCTTTTCTTTTTTTTACCTCCCCGCTCATTATCTGTGATTGTTTCATTTAAAAAATGTTCATATCATGATAAGCACAACCATATTTCCGGGGAGGTACATCCAGGGCCCGGGTACCCTGAAGATCCTGGGTGAAGAGATCAAACGCTTTGGCAGCAAAGGATTCATCATTGCCGACCCTTTCGTGAACGATAAGATCCTTCCTGAATACCTGGATGAGATTCGCCGGCAGGCAGAAGCTGAGGTCGAGAGCTTCCAGGGGGAATGCACCGGTCAGGAGATAGAGCGCCTGGCCGGGCTGATCCGCCACAGGCAATCGGAGGTGGTGATAGGTTTCGGCGGTGGAAAGACCATTGATACGGCCAAGGCCGTGGCCCATGAGCTGAAGCAACCCGTGATCATCATTCCAAGCCTTGCCTCCACCGATGCCCCATGCAGCGCCCTCTCGGTGATATACACCCCGCAAGGAGAGGTGGAGCGCTACCTCTTCCTGCCTCAAAACCCAAACGTGGTGCTCGTAGACACCCAGATCATTGCCAATGCACCCGCACGCTTCCTTGTTGCCGGTATGGGCGATGCCCTGGCCACCTGGTTCGAGGCCGAATCATGCAAACGCAGCTATGCCAAAAACATGACCGGCCATCACGGCTCAATGACAGCCTTTGCACTGGCACATCTTTGCTTTGAAACCCTTCTGGAATTCGGCCTTGCAGCCAAAGTGGCCTGCCAGGCCCATGTTACCAGCCCGGCCCTTGAAAAAGTAGTGGAAGCAAATACCCTGCTCAGCGGACTGGGCTTCGAGAGCGGGGGCCTGGCAACTGCCCATGCCATACACAACGGGCTGACCCTGCTGGAGCCTACCCACGATTACTTCCATGGCGAGAAGGTCACCCTCGGGGTGCTGGCTTCCCTGTTCCTGACCGACAAACCCGTTGAGGTGATCAACCTGGTGTACGACTTCTGCTACCGCGTTGGCCTGCCCATCACCCTGGAAGGCATAGGCCTGAAGAAGGTGCCGGACGACGACCTGATGCGAGCAGCCCGCGAAGCCACCAAAGAAGGCGAAACCATCCACAATGAACCCTTGCCCGTTACCCCGGAAATGGTATTCGCCGCTCTGAAAATGGCCGATTCCTATGGGAGAAAGTATTTGGAAATGTGACAATGAGACAATGAGACAATGAGACAAAGGGGTAATCAGCCAATCCGCCAGTCTGCTAATCTGCCAGTCTGCTGATTCTTCCGGCAAAATGCATGGCATCATCATACCAGAATGCTGCATTGTCCCCGGCTTGTTCAAGGCCGGTGAAAACAATTACCAGGTTTTTACCCGGGTAAATGATCGCGAATTGTCCTCCATGGCCCCACATGAGAACACAGCCTTCCAGGGGGTTGATCCACCAGAAATACCCGAATCCGGAATCTTCATGGGCTTTCTCCACCTTAATATCCATCACCTGCATGAGCCATTGCGGGGGGATCAGCTGCTGATTGTTCCATCGTCCCCCATCGCAAACACACTGGGCCATTTTGGCCAGCCCGCGCGGGGGCATCAGCAGGCCAAAAGCCCCAAGGGTAACCCCATCCGGGTAATCCTGCCAGGAATAGTTGGTAATGCCCAGTTTACTGAAAAACACTTCATGGGCATACCTGGCCAGGCTTTTACCGGTTGCTTGCCCGATGATGCCTGATACCAGCTGGGGTGCTCCGTCGTTGTACTGGAAATGGGTTCCGGGTTCCCATTGCAGCTTGTTCCCCAGCACATAGCGGATGCTGCTGGCAGTTTTCCTTTTTCTGAAAACATCACTCTCCGGCCCGTTGATGAACGGGATGCCCGAACGCATGCTCAGCAGGTTGTCGATCGTGATGTTTTTCTTGTCGGGATGATCAGCCACTTCCGGCAGATAGTCGGAAATAGGGTCATTTACCGAGCGGATGTAGCCTTCTTCTATGGCCAATCCCACAATAAGTGCCGTTACCTGTTTGGTGCACGACCATATTGCCCTGGGGGTGTTGCGGTCGGCATCATCCTTTAAATAGCACTCAGCAAGAAGCCTGTTGTTCCTTACCACCAGGATGCTGCGAAGGGCCCATGCTTTTTTGTGACTGTACAGATCCCTGAAAACCCCGATGAGTTGCATGGAATCCATACCCTGGGAAGAAGGTGTGGCTAGCTGCCAGCCGTCATGGTTTTCAGCAGGGGTAAAACCTCTGAAGGCCTGGTTGATCTCGCCTTCTTTCAGACAGGAGGCAAAAACCAGGGAAATTACCAATAAGCAGCATATCTTTCTCATGGCCTGCCTGCAGCTTTTGTTTTCACAACCAGCCTGATCGAATGTCTTAGGATCTGCAGCCTGTTTGCTGCTTTTAGTTCTGCATACTCCAGATGATAGAATACCGCAGTACGGGATTGTTTGTTAGCCTGGTAACCCAGCTGCAGAGAAGCATTCAGATATTGCCGGGGGCCGCTGTACCGCAGGCCCCGGTGCGCGTTGCGGAGAACCTGCCCCAGGCAGAGGTCAAAAAAGTACGGATTGGTATAGGGCCCGGTACGCGAGGTGAAGCCTGCAACGGAGCCCGACATGCTTAGCCCGATAGTACCTGCCGGAATGGAAAAAGCTGTTCCGATGCTGATCCCCGGGCTGAACTGGGTGAGCCAGTATTGAAACCCGCTTTGCAGCCCGGGATAAAACTGAACATCATACTGCACCCTGAAAAACCCACCTGCCCACAATGCAGGATTCCCCTCTGCCAGCTCCCTTGAGTACACGACATGAGCCGGCTGCAGCATAAAATTTACACCCATCAGGTTTCTGGCAAACGGAAGACCCAAAGCCAGGCTGTTTTCATACACAAAGGAGTTTTTCCCCCAATGCCTGGAAGCCTGGAAACCCAACCCGGCCGACGGGCCGCTGAAAACAAGACCATAATTGGCAGCTTCCTTTATCTGGATGAACTGCCCCGGGTAGAAAAAGCTTCTCTGCCAGTTGCCCGCAAAACAATTACAGGGCAGCAAAACAAGCAGCAGAAGCAGGAGTTTTTTCATTTGCGGATCATTTTACCAGGCAGTATCATCGCCGGAAAGCCAGCTTATGTTCTTCAGATTCAGGCCAAAGGACCAGGAAAAAACCATTGTTGAAATTAAACAAAATTCTATTTATAAGATTCGTTGGGATGATTTTTTTTTAATTGCCAAATTGCTTTATCATCTCCTTGTCTCCACATTCTCATATTATCGCATCAGCGAGCCAGCTGTGTTCATCTGTTCTTCACCAGTGTGCAACTGTGGATAAAAAAAGGCGATGCCGGACAAATCCGAACATCAGACTCACAAAAAGGATCTGGTACGAAATGTATCAGGCAGCTGTCGAACAAACAACTCTCCGATACAAGGCTTATACAAGGCTTACCCAGGGTTTGGTCTGTTCGGCCGGGGCCGAATGAGGGTGAGGCGGGGGGAAGTGAAAAGTGAAAAGTGATTAGTGATTAGTGGTGCTAATAGCCAAAAGCCAGCAACTTCTTTAGAACCGTCCACAGATGTTCGCAGATAAAAAAGAAAAGTCGCAGATTTTGACAGATAAAACACTGTGCAACACATCTTTAAACACCGTGCGAAACTGTGTCCCGGTTTTTTTTCTTCTTCAGAAAGGCTTTGACAAACCCAGAAGAACGATCACGAATTCTGGAAGGCATCTTTCTGGGGCAGGATAACACCTGATTTCTCCGATCCATCAAGGCCCAGCAGATCCCCGAGGAAAACCCTTTTGGCCTGTTTAATCCTGGCATAGGTATCAGCGACCACTTCCTGGAAGTGGGTGAAATCTTTGATGCTGTCTACCAGAAGGCCGCTGATCCCGGCCTGCCGCTGCAGCATCTGATAGGGATTTTGTGAAATGATCACCATCTGCTGCTCGTTGAAGCAGCAGCGGTTCGGGTGTGGGAATGTCTGATACAGGTTTGCCACCCCAAGCAGGTTTAGCAGCTGCTGGTCAAGCAGGCTGATGCGGGCCCGGCTGAAAAGAATTTGTAGCTTTACACCCCTGTGCCGGGCTTCCTGCAAAGCCTCAATACAGTCCCGCGGAATCTTAAGCAGGGGGTTCACCATGAAAAAGTTACCCACAGCTTCATTTATAATTTGCTTCAGGGTAATGGCAACATCGGCAGTCGAAAGAAATTTAGCCATATGGATATGTTATTAAAAAAACAAAAATACAATAAATATTTTAATTGTTTTTATTTTTGTGATAATTTGGCATCACTGATGAAGATGTAAAACATTAATAGTCAATAAATTTTACGAAGAAAATCCTCTGTGAGAACCGTCCACAGATGTTCGCAGATAAAGAAAAAAAGTAGCAGATTTTCACAGGTAAAAACACTGTGCGACACATCTTCAACCCCGTGCGACACTGTGTTCTGAATTTCCTGGACCCTCTGGGCCCGCCACCCCGTTGGGGTGAAATAAAATAAAGAACCAGCCTGTTGAATATTATCCGGAATTTGTTTTTGATTTTTGCCGTTTTCCACCCACCCCGTAGGGGTGAAATATCGATTGAATATCATCCGCCTCTCTTTCTACTCACCCCGTAGGGGTGAAATAAACCAGCAACCGAATTTGTATTTGATTTTTTTGATCAGGGTAATTGGCGGTATTGCTATTTCACCCCTACGGGGTGACCTGGAAGGATAACGCGTTGATTCTTCTATCGCTGTTTCACCCCTACGGGGTGTGCGGGCACAGAGGGTTCAGGGGTAAATCTTCTATCGCTATTGCACCCCTACGGGGTGGCACAGAGGTTACAGGGTTCAATAATCCCTGGCAGCTATCCGGCATAAAAAGAACATCCATCACGGGGCTGGCAACCCTGAAAGGGTTCAACATCAATAGCCCCGGGTACCCACCCGGTGGCAACAAGG
>OBJA01002470.1_pt1 | contig 10628 bp, 7 predicted proteins | sample 1519751 | NCBI WGS metagenome assembly OBJA01 (sample SAMEA3881238, study PRJEB22517) | soil metagenome | biome: lake sediment; feature: soda lake sediment; material: sediment, water from around vicinity | place: India | collected 2013-12-23 | depth 3 m
CTGCGGCAATGCGTTATACCGAAGCAAAAATGCAAAAGGTTTCACAATATCTGATTGATGATATTGATAAAAATACGGTTGATTTTCAACCCAACTTCGATGAATCGTTATCGGAACCATCTGTATTACCTACCCGAATTCCACAACTTCTCATAAACGGATCTTCAGGTATTGCCGTTGGAATGGCTACCAACATGGCTCCGCATAACTTAACCGATTCGATTGATGCTATTGTAGCTTATATCGATGATAACAACATCGAAATAGAAAGGTTAATTGAAATTATAAAGGCTCCTGATTTCCCGACCGGCGGAATTATTTACGGCTACCAGGGAGTGAAGGAAGCTTATGAAACGGGCAGGGGAAGAATCGTACTGAGAGGCAAAGCCCACATTGAAACCGAAGGTAACCGGGAAAAAATAATTGTTACTGAAATCCCATATCTCGTTAACCGGGCCGAGATGATCCAAAAAACAGCCGATCTGGTTATAGAGAAAAAGATCGAAGGGATATCAAATGTTAACGATGAATCAGGCAGAGATGGGATGCGTGTGGTGTATGATCTGAAAAGAGATGCCATGAGTAATGTTGTACTTAATAAGTTATATAAGTATACAGCCCTTCAGACTTCCTTCAATGTTAACAATATTGCCCTGGTGAACGGTAGGCCAAAGATGCTTAACCTGAAAGAGATAATCAGGCACTTTGTTGACCACCGGCACGAGGTAGTTGTCCGCCGTACACAATATGAACTCGAGCAGGCTGAAAAAAGAGCACACATACTTGAAGGACTTATTATTGCAAGCGACAACATCGATGAAGTAATAGCAATCATCAGGGGGTCTTCTACTCCCGATGAGGCAAGACAAAAGCTGATCGAACGTTTTGGCTTGTCAGAAATCCAGTCACGTGCTATCGTTGAAATGCGGCTCAGACAGCTAACTGGCCTCGAACAGGATAAGCTCCGTAAAGAGTATGAGGAAGTTATGCAGCAAATTGAGTATTATAAGAAAGTCCTTTCGGACCTTGAACTGCGGATGGAAATTATTAAAAATGAGTTGCTGGAAATCAAAAATAAATATGGCGATGAACGCAGAACCGAAATAGTTCCCAATGCTGAGGAATTTAACCCGGAAGATTTTTATGCCGATGAAAATGTGGTTATCACCATTTCACACCTTGGTTACATAAAACGAACCCCATTAACCGAATTCCGTACCCAGGGCAGGGGAGGCATCGGTTCAAAAGGGGGTTCTACCCGCGACGAAGATTTCTTGGAACATATCTTTATCGCTTCCATGCACAATACATTACTTCTTTTTACAGAACAGGGGAAATGCTATTGGCTTAAAGTATATCAGATCCCAGAAGGTACCCGGGCATCAAAAGGAAGAGCCATTCAAAATATTCTAAATATTGGAGCCGACGATAAGGTCTTAACATTTATGAAGGTTAAAACCCTTACCGATGAAGAATTCATAAACAATAACTACATTCTTTTTGCAACTAAGAAAGGAATGATTAAGAAAACTTCCCTTGAGGCGTATTCAAGACCCCGGCAAAATGGGGTGAATGCCATCACAATAAGGGAAGGGGATGAATTGCTTGAGGCTCGTTTAACAAATGGTAAGAGTGAAATCATGCTGGCTGTCCGTTCAGGCAAAGCAATTCGTTTCAATGAAACCAAAGTCCGACCAATGGGTCGCAGTGCATCAGGAGTAAAAGGTGTAACTCTTGCAGGCGAACACGACGAAGTAATAGGAATGGTGTGCCTGCAGGATGATATGGATGATATTTTGGTAATCTCTGAAAACGGGTATGGTAAACGCTCAAAACTCGATGACTACAGAGTGACAAACAGGGGTGGAAAAGGGGTAAAAACACTCAATATTACATCTAAAACAGGAAAACTGATTTCAATTAAAAGTGTTTCCGATAAAAATGACTTGATGATTATTACCCAATACGGATTAACTATCAGACTTGCTGTAAGTTCCATCTCACTTCTGGGAAGAGCTACACAGGGGGTGCGTCTTATCAACCTGAAAGAGGAAGACAGCATTGCCTCAGTTGCCCGTGTGGTTAATGATACCATTGAAAAAGAAGTTATTGAAAACTCGGATGAGAACCAGGAGGATCAAACGAATAATGATGATAATGAGCAAATTATTAGTGATTTGGAATAATTAATTGAAAATTATTTGAATTAAACTATTATTCGTAATATTTTTGTTGAAAAATTAAAAATTAAATTTTATAAATGATGAAAAGAATAGTTATTTTAATGAACGTGGCGCTTTTGGTTCTGCTCGTGGCCTGTTCCCCCAGAACAAAAGTTTCCAGTTCACAAAGCTTGAAAGATACAGGAAAACTTCAAGAAGCGCTTCAAACCATAAATGAAGCCGTTGACCCTGCTGCAGAAGATGCAGAAAAAACTGTTAACTGGCCAAGGACCTGGGAAGTAAGGGGTGAAATATACCAGGCTATTTTCCAATCGAATGACAACCAGTTAAAAAAACAGGTTCAAGACCCACTGACCGAAGCATTAAGTTCCTATAAAAAGGCGCTTGAACTTGATCAAGACAATAAATTCACGAACAGTATAAAAGTGAAACTTGCACTTTTAACTAACGATCTGACCAATCAGGCGGTACAGGCATTTAATGATGAAAATTATAATAAAGCCTTACAATCTTTCGAGCAGATCCTGGAAATTCAGGACATACCAATTATTGCAAAAGATAGCCCCGGAGCTATTGATACTGTAATTATTTTTAATGCAGGATTGGCTGCCTACAATGCCGAACAGTACGACAAGGCTATTAAATATTATAAACAGGCTGCAGAAACAGGTTATAACGAGGCACGTACATACAGCCTTATTGCCAATTCGTATCAGCTTAAAAATGATACACTTAGCGCTTTAACTACATTGCAGGAAGGTTTTGAAAAATATCCTGAAGATAATACCGTGCTTACCTCCATGATCCAGATTTACCTGGATATGAATAAAACAGAAGATGCCATGAAATACCTTGATATGGCAATCAAACGCGATCCGGACAATGCAACATTCTATTTCGCACAGGGTACATTGTACGAAAAAATTGGAAAACAGGAAGCAGCTGTGGAAGCATATGAAAATTCAATCAAAGCCGACAATGAATTTTTCAATGCCTATTATAACCTTGGAGCCCTGTATTATAATAAGGGAGTGCAACAGATTGAAGTTGCCAATGCTGTTCCAACAAATAAAAACGATGAGTATGAAGCAGAATTGGCAAAAGCAGATGAATGGTTCAAAAAAGCTTTGCCATACATGGAAAGGTGCTACCAGCTCAGGCCTGATGATACTATGACCAAAGAATCTTTGAAAAACCTTTACTACAGGTTAAAAGATATGGAAAATTACAACAAAATGCTTGAAGCACTTGGACAATAAATAGATATGATGAAAAGGAGTGTTTTTCACTCCTTTTTAAATACATATCCTATTTATCATAATATCAATTATAGGACAAACATATGCCAGTAAAATTTATCCCTTGTCAATACTTTCAATTATAAATAAATGACTGTTCATAACTTGTTCTATACCGGCTCGACACAACATTCTGCAGAAGGAAATAATACTTATTTTTGCATTCATAATATTTAATGTTCTGCTACGTTTTGTTTAAAAATTAAAGAAATAGAAAATTCATGTTTAAACTATTAATGCTTCAGGCTGATTTAACCCGCGAAATGGATACATTAGCCGCCGAATCTGACGGTATTTCTACAAAATTTATTGACCTGGCTATAAAAGGTGGCTGGATTATGATTCCAATAATTGGTTTATCAATTATCGGTGTATATATTTTCTTTGACCGCTATTTTGCAATTAAGAAAGCTGGAAAATTTGATGCAGGTTTTCTTGAACGGATTAAAATTTACATTACAAGCGGAAAAATTGATGAAGCCATTATGTTGTGCCGGAATAATTCCAATCCTGCCTCCAGGATGATTGAAAAAGGTATCAGCCGTATTGGAAGGCCTTTGAATGATGTAAATGCCGCCATTGAAAATATTGGCAACCTTGAAATATCAAAACTTGAAAAAGGACTTCCTGTTTTGGCATCCGTTGCCGGCGGAGCTCCTATGCTTGGTTTCTTAGGTACAGTTATGGGAATGATTCAGGCATTCTATGATATGGCTAATGCAGGCAACAATATTGATGTAACTCTTTTATCTACAGGTATTTATCAAGCAATGGTAACAACAGTTGCCGGTTTGATCGTTGGGATTATCGCTTACTTTGCCTACAATATTCTTGTAGCAAATGTTGAAAAAGTGGTTTTTAAAATGGAAGCCACTACTTCGGAATTTATGGATTTGCTGAATGAACCCGTTTAAATATCAAATATGGCTTTAAAACGCAGAAATAAAATAAATGCTGCATTTAGCATGTCATCCATGACAGATATCGTATTCCTTTTATTGATATTTTTTATGGTAACATCCACATTGGTAGCACCAAATGCATTAAAGTTGCTTCTTCCCCAGAGCAATAATCAAACAGCTGCCAAACCCATTACAACTATATCGGTCACCAAAGACTTAAAGTACTATATAAACGACGAAGGGGATATTAAAAGAGTAGAATTTAGAGAAATTGAACCTTTTTTGCAAAACCGGTACGGTATTGGTAACGATGATATATTCATTTCATTGCATGCTGAAAAAACAGTACCATGGGATGAGGTGGTTAAAATTATGAACATTGCACGAAAAAATAAGTATAAACTGATTGCAGCAACAGCGCCTGAAAGATAATGGACTTTTATAAAAAACATAAAAAAGGCATTATTGGTACATTGATATTTCATGTAGTTATTTTGCTGTTGCTAATTTTCATGGGATTCTTCACACCGCTTCCCTTGCCAGAAGAAGAAGGCATTCTCGTGAATTTTGGCACCAGCAACCAGGGGCTTGGTATAACTGAACCCAGCCCACAGCAACGGCAACCAGAGCCACCTCCGCCAACCAGGCAAACCGAAGAACCTTCTACCCCACCTCCACAAACACGTGTTACTCCTCCTGTAAGTACGCCTGAACCGGCTAAAGAAGAACTGATGACACAGGATTTCGAACAAACTGCAGCCATTGATGCAGCTGAGAAAAAAAGGAAGGAGGAAGCTGAACGCAAACGTCAGCAGGAAGAACAAATACGCCGGCAGGAACAGTTGGAAAGACAAAAGCAGGCTGATGCAGAAAAACAACGTCTGGCTGAAATTGAAAGGCAACGCCTGGCCGAAATAGAAAAACAGCGGCAGGCTCAACTAGAAAAACAACGGCAGGAAGAGGCCGAACGAAAAAAACGGGAAGAAGAACAACAAAGAATAGCTGAAATAAATTCAAGGGCTCAGGGGGCTTTTGGTGGAAACACACAAGGGACAGGTGGACAGGGAACATCCACCAGTCAAAGCCAGGGAGCAACCTTCCCGGGAGGCAACCAGGGTGTATCGACCGGTGACCCCAACGCAGGAACCTACGGCTCCGGCGGAAGCGGGTCAGGCAACCAGGGCGATGGTATCTCCTACGATCTGTCGGGCCGGTCAGCTAGAGCACTCCCCAAACCCAACTATCCGGGCGATGATGAAGGCCTGGTAGTAGTAAAAGTCACTGTTGATAAAGATGGAAATGTAACTGCAGCCGAGGCCGGTGCCAGGGGTACAACAATTATGGATCAGCGATTCTGGAACGAAGCCCGTCAGGCTGCCCTGAAGGCAAAATTCAACCAGGCAGCAAATGCCCCTGCTTTTCAGCAAGGGACAATCTCATACCGGTTCCGGCTGAATTAGTCACACTCTGCTAAAATTTTAAATTCAAACCGGCACATCCGTTTTAGTTTACTATCGGGGATGTGTCATTTTTTTTTAGAATCACAAGTCAGCCTTTTTAAAAATCACAATCGTCAATTTGCCTTCAGCAAAAATTCATTCCTATGCCATTCCATGGCTTACAGCCATAACCCCAGGGAACTTTCTATGCAATTAAATTCCCTTCCTTCACCATATATTGTCCATACCAACGCCATATTAAATTCAATTAAACATGTATTTATTATGTCCCGGGTAAGGGGTCCGTTTAATTAAGAAAGTACTATCTGATCTGATAGATGAGTCCCCGGAAATTATAAAATACCGGCTTCAGAATTATTTACTGCCTGCAATTGGCTGCCTTTTTTCCTGCTCAAATCCGATTGAGGATGCCTAAAACGAGGCTGGGGAGTTTTATATGTAAAAAAAAGCCTTTGAATTCAATCAAAGGCTTTGTGTATTGTAGTTATAGATAAACTTAATCACGAACTGTTTGAACCTCTTTTTGAAGATGATGGTTCTGATCCAGGGCACGCGACAGAATCTGGTCGTAAGTTTCGCGGTCAATTTTAACGGCTTTGTATCCTTTTTTTTCTATTGCACCGGCTAACTGCTTTTCATCATTTTTATTTTCGGCAAATTCAATTAAAATGGTGTTAGAGGCATGATCTACCTTTAAGTCTTTCACCCCTTTTTCAAACCTCAGGTGTTCGTACAGGGTTTTTTCACAATCAACACAATCCATATCGCTTTGGAAGCAAACAACTTCCCTGCCTTTTTTCTGGGCGAAGGATTCAGTTGCAATTCCACTAAGCAACAATATTAAAATAAGAACTGCAAATCGTTTCATATGATTTCATTTTATAATTTATTAATAAATTTATTACTCATAATTCAATAAAAATCGTACTCCCATATAAATCCGGCGGCCCATCACAGGCCCCCAGATATTTGTAGCGTCGAAATCGGGACCAAACGGCTCATCAGCCCCCGCAATGGGGTTTTCCTGCATAAACCCGGTAAGATTTTCGGTACCCAGATACATGTTCCAGTGACGAAAGTACTTTGTTATTTGTGCATTCATTACTGTATAAGGCGAAAATTCATAATAATCAGCAGAAACATCCACCCGCTCCATTCCTTCTACCGGAAAGCGGGGAATCCGCCCTCCCCCGTTGAACTGGATTGTATAATCAAACATCCATTTCTTCAGGTTGGTGGTATAATTAAAACTGGCCATACCTTTATACCTGCTTGTTAAAGGTTTTTCGCGCAACTCACCGCCGATTGTCTGCTGCACATCGTTGTGCCTGTAAGCGAGCAATACATCAAGCCGATCAATGGGTTGGAATCGCACATCAAACTGCAGGCTGTTCGAATAGGATTCTCCATCAAGCGGAGCCAGAATAATATTCCCGGCAGAAGTTTCCCTGTCAACCACCAGCTGCGACTTAAAATCGGTGCGGAAAAATTCTGCATTTATCTGGAGTTCCCTTTCCCACAATGTGTAATATTGTACAATTGCAAATCCGTAGTTCCAGGCTTCTTCCTGAAATACATCATTCACAAACTGCAGTGGACGGGCACTTGCAAGAAGGAAATTGTTTTCTGAAATTACATTTGCCGTCCGGTAGCCTTTACCTGCGCTTCCCCTGAAAGTTAAATGATTTCCAAGGTTATACCTGAAGTGCAACCGGGGAGTGATAAAAGTTCCGAACAGATTATGAAAATCGGCCCTGATTCCCGTCATAAGGGTAAAAGCCTCATTGGGTTTAAATGTATATTCACCAAAAATACCCGGTACCTGTTCGGTCCTGTTGAACTGCCTTTGGTACAGGTTTTCAGAAAAATCATCGTATATAAAGCTGAATCCTGTATTCAGTGTATGCGTTCCGGAAAAATTAAGATCGCGGGTCAGAATTGCACTTCCATAAAAACGGGTTTCATCAGCATCGTAACGGTTCAATCCATAAAAGGAGCGGGTTTCATGTTTCGAGAAATTTGAAAGCCATGCCAGGGCAGTTCTTTGACTGGGCCATACATAGCCGGATTTGAAAAAACCTTCCAGCCGGTTGTTGTCGATTTGGATACCATATGGATTGGAAACCAAAGGTTCCATTCCGCGTTCAAAGTTCATCTGCCCTCCGGTCCGGTCTTCAGTAAGTACCGTAAAGCCGGCCTGGGCCATAAAGCCATTATGATTGTTGAATTTCCAACGGTTAAACACCTGGATCTGCCGGGATAAGGGTTCGTCTAAAAATCCGTCTCCGTTTTCATCGTTTCGCTGCGACTGCTCGGCCGCATACACAAACAAACCCGTTGTCAGCTTATCTTTATATACGCGGATGTTGCCGTTTCCATTAAACTCATAACGCCCGCTGGCACCAGCATAGGCATTAAGAAACAACTTTTCCTGGGCGTCGGGTTTTTTGTATTCGGCATTAATTTGTCCGGCAATCGATTCGTACCCGTTTAAAATTGAGGCAGCGCCTTTTGAAACCTGGATCGATTCGATCCAGGGCCCTGGAACATAGGTCAGGCCGAAATTTGTAGCCAGTCCTCTCATGGCAGGCATATTTTCAATTTGCAGCAGCGAATAGGTACCATCCAGCCCCAGGAGCTTAATTTGCTTTGCTCCGGTTACCGCATCGCTGTAGCTCACATCAACCGATGGGTTGGTTTCGAAACTTTCTGCCAGATTGCAACAGGCTGCTTTATGCAGTTCTGCTCCGTTGATGCGTTCGGTTTGTATGGGATCAATAGCCGACAAATAGGTCCCGCGGTTTTTATGAACCACTTTTATCTCCTCAAGCTGAAGATTGGGTTGAAGGGTAATTTCAACGGGCTGCAGTTCATTTACATGAAGTTCATGGGTTTCATACCCAACAAAGCTGAATACCAGTATATGATCTCCACTCTCTTTACTTATTTTAAAAGTGCCGTCATTGTCCGAAGCCACACCTTTACTGGTTCCCTGCCAGAAAATATTTACTCCCGGAAGGGGTTGTCTGCCATTCTCCTCTTTACCAAAAACCACTCCTTCGAGTACCTGTGAAAATGCGATAAAAGGGAAAAATATCAATAAAAATAAAACTGATAGTTTCATACTTAAGATTGTAAATAAAAAATCGTTTTTATTGTTTGTGAGGGTAAAACAATCTTAAGCCAGGTGCGGAATTTTTAGTTGATGGATGTGTATGAGAAAATCGAGGGATGTTTTATCGGGTTGAGGTTCAATGTATCTGCTTTTAAGTTCCGGGAGATCATTGAAATTTACAGCCAATAATACTTCAACCAACTCAGGTGTCACTATTTTAACGGGTTGTTTTATTTCTGTACGTCCCTTTTCTTGGACTACCTCGTTTTTCAGCTTAAAGAAACTAACCAATAAGTCGTTACAACCACATTGGCTTGTATGGTTGCTGCATTCATGACATTCACTTTCGGTGGAGGGAACTTCTTCCCCACCCTCAAGATGGGTATGATGAATATGATAGTTGTCTTCACAGGTTTCCGGAGTCACAAAAATTGAGACGTGTTCATCGCCTGTACAGGAACAATGCGACTGGTATACAATAATTCCGGTTGCTGACAACACGAACAGGATGCCCAGCAGAATAACCGATATTTTATTTAACCATTTCACATCACAAATGTAAGGAAAATCAATAATAGTAAATTGTTAATAAAAAGTTAAATAAACCGGACCTCTATTTGCCTCATAGCTAATGCTATAATTCTTGTCCCGGGGTTCAGCTAGCCCTTATTTTCTTATCTTTAACAGCACGCGGACTATCTGAGTGATTATTGTATATCGGGTTACAGATTGCGCTCCTTCTACGCTGCCGGAGTAAGAATTTCATGAAACCATTACACGGGTATAACAACAGGGGTTCGTGCGGCATCCGGCAAGATGGTATCGATTCCAATTTTATTTTGAATAGCTGGTAAAGCAATTTAATTGAATACTACCTACTACCCCTGCAGCACAACTGTTAACCGTTTACATATAATTTTCCCGGTTTGCCTGTTACCCGTAGCGACTATGGGCTCAATCAATTGAGTCCCAAAACCGCGGCACCCTGTTCAAAAACGATGTCTCTTGGAATGCCTGCTTCACCGATGCGGTCAAGATCTTTTTGCAATTCATCGCGGATAAAACCCATTTCTTCGATCATCCGGCTGGCACTTTCATAATCTCCGTCACCCTGAATTTTTAAAACCAGTTCGGAAAGGGTTAACATGGCATCTTTCATTTTTTCGAAATCAACGCGGTAAGTACCTGTGGCAGCATCGCGTTCAAATGCACCTGCTTCCTGGAAGTAATAAAACCGCATCATGTTGGCCTTTCCATGGGCGCTGGCTGCGCCAAAGCGCACCGACCGGAAGATTCCTGCCATGAATGTGACAAAATTGTCCATCATTTCCTTATTGCCAAGTTCCCCCATTTCGTTGAGCTGATATACGCACCACAATCCCAGTATATCGGCTTTGCTTTCCTCGATTGAAGTGTATGTATCTTTGAGCGCTTCACGTACGGTAGAACTTTTATCAACGGTATTGCCCAGTCCGAGTCCGTGCGCCACTTCATGAAACATTGTATTTTCAAAAAAGGCATCAAATTTCACATGCTTTCTCTGGTCTTCAGCAATTAGCAAATCGGCAATGGGCACAAGAATTTTATCGAACTTTGCCTGCATCGAATTTTTTAGCTGTAATTTACGGCTTCCCTTGTTCTCACGAACCTTTTCATCGTTGGGCAGGTTT
>OBJA01002471.1_pt1 | contig 10626 bp, 10 predicted proteins | sample 1519751 | NCBI WGS metagenome assembly OBJA01 (sample SAMEA3881238, study PRJEB22517) | soil metagenome | biome: lake sediment; feature: soda lake sediment; material: sediment, water from around vicinity | place: India | collected 2013-12-23 | depth 3 m
GGCGCAGGATCTGCACCAGACCGGGACCTGAAACCAGGAACCCGGCGCACCGGTCGGTCGTGTAGACACAGGCAAGCGGTCGACAAGATCAACGACCAGGTATCGAGTTGCTCCCGCGACCGCATGCTCACGCGGAGCTGAGTTTCAGCGGCCGCCCCACGTTCAGGCGAAAGCGCCCGCGGCCGGTCTTCTCGAGGGCGAGGAAGGGGCAGCGCTCGGCCAGGCGACGCTGCAGCAGGATCAGGCGCGCCTCGAGGTTGTCGCTGATGTCGGGCAGCTTGAGGGTCGGATCGAGGCGCAGCTCGCGGTTGGTGAAGTCGATTCGCCCGGCCTCGACGTGATCGCGGAGCAGCTTCCAGATGATCGCGCCGGCCACGCCCTTGATGAGATAGTCGTTGTCGATGAACACGCTGTGGTCGGCGGCGAAATGCTTCACCGTCAGCGGCGCGCCCTGCACCACGGGTGGTGGCCGGCCGCTCGCGGTCGTGTCCTCCTGCTCAGCGGTATGCGACAGCAGCTCCATGGACAGCGCCAACTGGCCGGCCAGGACGATCAGCGCGTCCTCATCCTCGAAGGTGAAACGCAGCTCCTGCGGGCTCTCCACGTACAGCACCCCCAGCAGGCGCGGACCGAGCGCGAGCGGCACCGCCAGCTGGCTCGCCGAATCCGGCAGGCCGGGAAACGGGATCTCGGTCTCGAGCGCATCGCCGGAGGTGCTGTGCTCGAAGCCGTGGCGCATGGCGCGGCTGTAGAGATATTCCTGCGCCGCGTAGCCAATGCGGATCGGGGCGCGCTCGCGCGCGGCCACGCCGATGATGCCCTCGCCGATGCGGATCTCCGAACCCACGCCCGACTCGGCGTACCCGCGCGTGGCGACCGTGTACAGCCGTTCGCGCGCGGCGTCGTGCATGAGCAGCATCGCGTGGTGGATATCACAGTGGTGCTCGAGCCCCTGCAGGGTCTCGTCGAACAGTTGCGCCAGGTCGCCGCTGCCCGCAAGCCCCGCGAGGCAGGCACGCAGGCCCGGCAGCAGGTTGGGGCGCGCCGAAGTCGTGGACGGGACGCCGCCGTGAACCGCCTCGATGTCGTGCACGCGGTACAGGTCCGAACCCATGAGGCGGAACACCTTGCTCATGCCGGTGTGCGAGGCGATGCCGGCGAGCTTGGCCTTCATGTTCTCGAACAGCGGGCCCTCGGTCTCGGTGCGCAGATATTCGAGCTGCAGGCGATAGTGCGCGCCGTCGTCCGGGTCCACCACCTGCACCGTCGCGCGCGGGTTGGCGAGGATGTTCTTGCGCGTGGTATTGAAGAACTGGTAGGTCAGCGCCACGTGACCCTCGTCCACGTAATGTACCTGCGACAGGTAGGCCACGTTGGGCGTACCGTCCGGCGCGCAGGTGGCGATGGCGGACGGGATCGCGCCCTCGAAGCAGCGCCGCAACGCGCCAAGACGCGGGGTCACGACGGCCGCTCCAGGCGACTGCCGGCCTTCGGCCCCGGCGTCTGCACAAAGGCAGCGGTCGGCTCGAACCTGAGACCCACGGATTCCTCGTCGGCGCTCGACATCACGGCGCGCACCAGCGTTTCCTTGAAACCGATGCGGCACAATTCCTCGACGAAGCTCTCGACATAGGCGCGGATGCAGGCGTCGTCACCGGGCGCGAGGGGAACGACATCGGCGCACGCGCCTTTCAGCTGGAGGGTCTCGTGGGTGTGCGGCAGGGTGAACACCGCGGCGATGCCGCCGCCGGCGCGCAGGTCATCGAGCAGCCGGGCGGCGCGCGGCACCGACACGAACAGCGTCACGCAGCGGCGGTCGTCCGAGACGCAGCAGCCGTGCGCACGCACTACCGACGGCAGGCGAGCGGCGCTGCACGAGGCCACGTTAATGGCGACGTGATGGGTGATGAAACCGGCGTGCGCCTCGTCGAGCAGCGGCGCGTCGGCCTTCTCTTCGGTCGAAACAGGAGTCGCATTCATGTCGTGACTGTTCTTGTACGCGGCGCACTGGTGCACCGCGATCCCCCCAGGAAGTGCCTGATCCGCGGCTGACGCGCGGCGGTAAATTTACAACCTGCCGTGCAAATAAGCAACGGGCGGCCACCGGCCCGGGAGTCTGGACGCCCTTATCCGCGCCGATCAACGGGCAGCCCATGGGCAGCGCCAAGGCATCCACTCCGCTATCACCGCGCAATCATGCCGGGGGTCGCCAGGCTGGTCGCGAAATTCATAATTTTGACGCCACGTTACTAGCCAGATCGATGGCTGCGGCCACATACCCGGCAGTTCTCAGTAATCGTTTAAGGATCCCCTGATTAATCCCTTTTCGTCATGCCCGCGTAGGCGCGAATCCAGGTAATGCAAGAACATGGATGCCCGCCTACGCGGGCATGACGAATAAATCATAAGTTCCTTAATAAAGTTTTACGATTGCTGCTGCAATAACTTTTGTATCCTGCGTGCCTCACAATCAGCCATTGGGGCACGGCATGAATTCAGGAAATATCATTCCTTTTGCAGCATTGCGCCCCGCAGGGCAATGGGCGGTGGCGCTGCTGGCACTTATTCTTGTCGCCTGTTCCAGTACGGATTCGCCCACGCTGCAACTCAGCTCCGACAAGACGGCCTATTACGTCGGCGAACGTGCGCGGCTGCATGTATCCTTCACGGAAGGTAGTGGCCGGATTTATCCGGACATAGGTCCGGTCATGAATAATGAATTTGTGCTGACGCCGGTTCTGAGCGAAAGCCGGCAATATCGTCTGATTGTAGAAACTCCGGATGGCAGCGTATTCAGCCGTAATTTGCTGCTGCCTGTGGGTTTTCGTGATCGCTGGCAGACCCTGAGGGAGACATTCTCCGTGGCATATCATCTGGCAGTGACTGCGGTCGATGGCAGCGTGCTCATCATCGGCGGCGACCGAGGCCAGACTACATTGTCATCGGACATCCATCGCTATGATCCGCTCAGCCAGACTTTCAGCAAAGTCGGGAATCTTAATTCCGGTCGCGCCAGTTTCACTGCAACGCGTTTGAACAATGGCCAGATTCTGCTGGCTGGTGGTGAGATCAGCCTGACCGGGGCACCCAATGCGGAGCTGGTGAATGAGTCTACCGGCGCGGTAGAGGTGACCGGTTCATTGATTCAGCCACGCCAGGGGCATGCCGCGGTTTTGCTTAATGATGGTCGAGTGCTGGTGGTCGGCGGCAGCAACCTCAACACCCTGGAAATCTGGACCCCTGCCAGTAATCAATGGCATCCGGTGACGGCGACCATGGCGCATGCGCGCGAACACCCGAGTGCGAGCTTGCTGGATGACGGTCGTGTACTGATCGTCGGCGGTTTCAGCAGCAGCCCGAGTTATGTATTTGCGGAAATATTCGATCCACAATCAGAAACCCTGGCACCGGTACAGACCAACCTGATCCATCGCCGCTATTTGCATACGGCACATCGCCAGGACAACGGCAGTGTCATCATCATCGGTGGTGAAGTATTCGAGAATAGCCACATTCTGCCACAGGCCGGTGTGTTGCGTTTCAATCCGCAGAGTCTGACATTCAGTGACGCCGCGCCTCTGCAACTTGCACGCAGCCTGATTCCCGCCGTCAGCGTGCCCGGTGATCGTATTTTTCTGGCAGGTGGAATGATTGCAACACAACCCGCAACAAACGCTACCAGTCTTTATGCCAGCGGTGGTGAATATGGCACGTCGCAACCCATGCCGGAAGGCCGCGTCTGGCACAGTGTTTCGCATCTGCATGATGGTCGCTTGCTGGTTGTGGGTGGGGAATCGGCAAGCGGACAATTGCGCCCGGTGGTGTTTATTTATGAATAGGATTGCCTGTATCTACTTGCCACCATCTTCGTTGGAATGGATATGAGTGGTCCGACCCCGCCCGCGCTGGTACAGTCCTGGAGGTGAACCCGTGAAAGACTGGAACTGGATTCCACTCCGGGGCTGGTAGGCCGGTCCTAGGTCCGGGCGCGCCTCGCTCCACCCATCAGACCAACGAGCCCGAAGCCAAACAACCAGAACGCAGCCGGAACAGGCACCGTGGCCAGGTTCGAACCGGCCAGGTAGAAGTCGTCCGCAAAGACGAGCTTCTGGTCGAAGTTGCTGCCTTCCAATTCACGGAATTCGAAGCGGGTAAAGCCCTCCGTGTCGATGAACCCAAAGAACTGGTGCGCTGTTCCGATGATCGCATTGTTGATGGTGCAATTCTCGCCCTGATCATCGCAGCCCGATTCACCGAACTTTACCCGGTTCGACAGGTCATCCGGATCATAGCCACCGGTGAACAAGCCGATCTTGGCGTATGGCGTGTTGGTCTTGATCCAGCCGCCAACTCCGTACAGCACACCGATGTCAGCAGTGCCTATGAAGCCATCACCACAGGCACCCACGACATAGACGGGGTTCGGAACTCCCCCGATCTCTTCCGTACATGCCGTGTTCGCCGCGCTGTAACTGCCATGTGGAGACGAGTAGAATCCCCAACCGCCCGCATTCGCAGCGCCATTGCTGGTGGTCACACCGCCATTCGGGTTGTTCGATATCCAGGTGACGCCGTGGCTGCTTACGCTGGGGCTGGCGTTGGTCTGAAACACCGTGGTACGAACGCCGTCCCAAGCGGCGCCCTCGAAGCCCTCGTACACGATGGAACCCAGCGCGGCCAGGTCGCTCAGGAACAGGGCCTCGTCCGTGTAGCCAAGCAGCGCAGCATGCGTATTGGCGAATGAAAGAGCAAGAAAGGGCGCCGCGATCCAATGTTTCCCACGTCTCATCGTTATTATCCTCACTAGGGTTTGCACCTGCCTGGGCAGGACCGGCCGCTATAATATTATAAAAATAATGGTTATGGCACGTCTCTGGTTTCAGCGGGAAAAGACACCAGGCAGAAATGGGGGCAGGGAGTTGCACCCTACAGTTGGGAAAAGAAATAACTTGCTAATTAATTCGGTTATTTTTAGTGCCGGATCGATGGTCAGTGGCCGACCTTTCCAGCCTGCACGTCTTCACGTACGGATAGGCCACTTTCCATGCAGGGAACCAATTCCGGAACCTCCCTGGGGTTGAGCATATTGATCACGAATGAATCCATGCCGCAGGCGATGATCCTGACCTGCCACCGCAGGGCGAGGTAACGAGTGACCCAAGGGGGTATGGATATCGGACGGTACCTGTCTTGGCGCAGGACAGAACCAGCATTACGGGTTTCTCAGACATTCTTGGAAGCGAACATCAATTCCGGCATGTGCCTGTTGCAGTGGATCATGCTGCTGCATCTGATGGGTTTTCTGACAGGACTCCAGGACCCGAACCTGGACAATCCGCGCTTGGAATTGACCAGCCACCTATAGAATATGTTGAACGATACTCTGCGTGCAGGCGCCTAGGTTGGGCCGTCCATGCAGGAAGGGCAGTACACGGAACCAAGTCGAAGATGATACCGAACGGTAACCCCGGCCTCGATTTCGCCACCGCAAGAATCGCACAACGACCCAACTTCCAGCATTGATTCACCATACCCATCGAGCGGCAACTCCATGCCATCGATCTCCTTCTTCCATGGTTTGTCTTTAACAATGTCGGAACGGAAACGTTCCTCCATCGCACGCCAGCGCAATATGCAGTCTTCGCTCATGCCATGGCGCCTCAGACAGTTCAGCATAAGATCTTCACGGTAATCAAAGAGTTCATCGTTGATGACCATCCAGTGATGTGCGTTGCGTGGCCGATCGCCGAAATAAACCTTTTCGCCAGTAAACTGTTGCCGCAGGAACAGGTACTGCTTCTCAATAGCGCGTTGCTTGGTGACACCACGAAAGTATGGTGCCAAGCGCTCGTCATCATATGCACGCGTATAGAAATCGTCTAGAATAATATTCAGCAATCGGCCCTCGTCCAGTGCCTTCCACATATCGGGGTCGGGTGCGCTGCTTGCGGTCGTGTGGTGGGCTCGCCTGGTTTTTTGTTTGGTGCAGTTTTTGGCGGGCGTCGAGATGGTCATGTCTTCGATTGGCTGGCAGACGCAGGCTAGAAACAGCCCTTGCCTGCGCATTTCAATATCGATCCCTTTTTGCGCCTCTGGCGGGATGCGGCCGATATCTGCCCGATGTAAACAGGTATGACAGATTCCCTTGCGGCAGGAAAAGGGGAAGTTGACCCCTTGTCGCAGCATAGCATCGAGGATGGTCTCGCCTTCATGGCATGAGTATGCCCTTCCCTGATAGTTGATGGTGGTCATGCTTCTGATGTCTCCATCTGCGATCAGGTAGTGAGCAGGGAATTGATCTTGGCAGCGCTTTTGCGAGCTTCGATAAAGACCATTCCGAGATTTACAGTGGGCTTGGCGGCTATGGCCAGGACAGCATGCTGGCCGATACGAACCAGGAGCATGAGGCCAGAAGACCCTTCAATGAGCAGTTGCTTCATCTGTCCTCGTGAAATCTCCTCCGCAGCACGTTCAGCCAGGGCCAGCAGCGAGGCACACATGGCGGCGAATCGGTCCTCGTCGACGTCATTGTCGAGCACGGCGCCTATGATGAAACCATCCGTCGTGATCGCGGCAGAGGCCTCGATGTCTTTCAGAGATGCATTGAGCTCACGCAGCGCGGATCGCACCGTACTTGCGCGCGCATCTGACGAGTTATCCTTATGCGCAATCATTATGTCGCTAGCCTCCAAATATCGGAATATTGCGATGGGGAATCGATGGCCAGTTGACTATACGGCTGCTTCGATCTGCGGCATCGCGCTTCTCGCTTTGGTCAAAACCATGCCAAGATTGGCTGATTTTCTACAAACAAACGTTGCCACATAATCCTGGTTGGATTTTCCACGAATAAAGACGTGAATGAGGTTGTCGCTATTGACAACCATTTCCTGGAAGTAATGGTAACCATCGAGTGGGAGCCCCCTTGCCTTTTTGAACATATTTTCGATAGTGACCACATTGGTTCCCTGAAAAAGATCGGAAGTGGCGGCCGCAAGCAACTCCAACACCTCCTGCGGATGGGAGTCGACGGTTTTGATGCCGAGCAGCATGCCACTACTGAGATCGACGAAACCACTTGCTACGCATTCCGGAATAGCGGCAATGGCCTGTTGAAGTGCATCGTTCAAGTTGCTCATATTTACCTCTCTCGTGATGTGGTGGTGGGTCGATTGGCTACAACGCTTTTGCTTGAATGGACTGTGACGACAGGCTCCGCCTCGCAAGTGCCGCGGCGAAGTTTTCAAGGAATTGCATTTGTTGTTCGGATTGGACCCATCGTGGCTCGATGCGACGTACCGTTTCCAATGCACCGAGGGCGTCCATACCTTCCCAGATCAGATACGTGGCGAGGATGGTTCCGGTGCGACCGAGTCCGGCCCTGCAGTGCACCGCCAGCACCTCGCCCTGTTTCAGGCGTTGCTCGATCATGCGACACAGTCCGACGGCCTGAGTGATCGAGGGTGCGCACATGTCTGGAATGGGTTCCCAGACGTTCTCAAGACCGAAGCCATGCATCTCATCAACCTCAGGGGCTCGCTGGGTAAGGCTAACGAGGCAGGTCACGCCCACTCTTTTCAGAGCGTTGAGGTCATAGTCCAGCTCATTCACAATACCTGGTCGCGGGGTTCCAGCCAGGCGACCTTTCTTCAGCCATAAGAACCCGCGTGGACCAAAGCTGTCGCTTATATACTCCCTGGCCGCGACCGGTAGCGGCGATGGACTGGGGACTTCGGGATCCAGTTCCTCTGGCCTGCTGTCAGGAGATGGTACAGAACAGGATCCAGTGCGGACAAAACTACGTGCGGCGGTGCTTTTCGGTGTGAGAAAAAAATCGCTCCCAGGAGATTGCTCCTGCACGACACCGCCGGCTATGAGCACGATATTTCCGCCGATTCGGCTCGCGTGCGCCAGGTTGTGCAGTACCACAAGCATGGTCCGTCGCACACATTCCCCGGCAATATAGTCGAGTAGATGATCTGCTTCTTCATCTCTCAAACCCGTTGTAGGTTCATCCATGCACAATAGTGAAGCGCCGCTCGCGGCCAGGCGCATGATCGCCAAGTGTCTCTGCTGGCCAAGCGTTAAATTGATGACGGGTTCATCAAGTCGCGTTGTGAGTTCAGGCAGGCCTGCTCCGACCAGCAGGCGCTCGGCCAGTTCGCGTTGCTGCTGGAATTTGAGATCACAGCGTTCCGGAAGGTCATGGACGATGTTTTCCAGCACGCTGGACATCAGGAGGCGCGCGCTCTGTGACATCAGCGCTGGCATATTGCCTTCCTGCAGCGGTCTTCCCGATAAGGTGGCTGCTCCCCATTTGCGGAGATTCGGATTGTTGTCATTGAAACCGGCAAGGGTTCTTAACAAGGCCGATTTTCCGGTTCCGCTCGGCCCCAATAGCACGGTCACCATACGTTCAGGGACGTCAAGGTCAATGCTGGAAAGAACCACCTTTTCGCCAAAGGCTACGCCATAGCCTCGCAGAGACAAGACCGACTCCGGAACCATAACGTCCACGCCTCTAACGCCTTACGCCAGGATCGAGAATAGCAAGCAAGGCATGCAAGAGCATTTTCACGTCCTCGCGTCTGCGAGCATCCACTTCGAAAACCGGCGCTTTGACGCCCAACTCCCTAAGCCTGGTGTGAAAGGTGTATAGTCCAGGTCGATTCTTGGAATCCATGCGAGTGATTCCGATCACTAGCGAACCTTTCTGCAGAAAACTTTTGAATGACCTCAGATATAATTCCAGGTCCTCCAATGGATCATCCCGAGTGTTGTCGATCAGCATTACCATTCCAAGTCCGCCGATCGTGAGTATTTCCCACATGAAGCTGAATCGTTCCTGCCCAGGGGCGCCATAAAGATGAATTTTGGCGCCGCCATCCAGATTCAGCACACCGTAGTCCATCGCCACAGTCGTATTCGCTTTACGCTGCGCCACCTCATCACTCGCCCTGGCCTCGGTCTTCACCGCGGGAATGTCACTGATGCTATTGATAGCAGTGGTCTTCCCTGCTCCGACAGGACCTGCAAATATGATCTTGTGCTCCATCTGCTTACTCCTACATGCCTGCAATTTTCTTCAGCAATGATGCAAGTAACGTCTGGTTGCGGTGTGGTTCGAGCTTTGGCTCCTCGGGCTTGCGGTTGACAGCCCTGGCAAAACCTGCAGCCCTGGCAGCGCTATAGAACTGGTACATCTCGCTGGATTCGATCTTGAGCAGGCGTGTCGCAAAGAAAATCGAGGTTGGATGGCGCGCAAGCAAGGCCGCAATGCGCATGGTGTTGGGTGTGTGGGGAAGGCGGGTCAGGTTGGGCCAGTATTCGAGCTCCACCACGTCATCAAAGTGGCAACCCTGCATCAATCGCCCCCTGGAGACATGAAATGCGGCATGCCACATCAGCTCATCGATATTTCGCCCTACCGTTCCGGATTTCGGAATGCGCCTGTCATCGGGCTCAAGGATTGACAGCTTGCATCTTTGTGGAGCGCTTGAGAGAAGTTCCGACAAGTCACCGGAATTGAAGAAGTATTCTCCACGGCTGCTAAGAAGCAGAAGCCGCCCGGCACCTTCGATTTCAAGTTGTATGTCCTGTTGATTCGCGGTTGCTCGCCGCAGTGTGTTGATGAGGTAGTCATCCGGGCTGAAATGCACCACCGTGGATGTACGGACCTCTTCCTCCAGGTTTGTAACCGCATTCATGGAGCCCCCTGTTTGCCCGGTTATGGTTCATTTTCTGCAGGTAGGGCATGCCTGGGAGGCTTCACCCAGTGATTTGCTGGGTGCAGGATCGCACGTACAGGTTTCTTAAGGCCGGCAGTGGCCAACAGCAGGGACTGTGAAACGGGCTGCCAATGACCTGATCATGGCAACATTCACGTTGGTCGCTGACTGGTCACCAGGGCCTGGGGTGATGGAAGTTGCGTCCGACATACGGCCTTTCAGCCGCGCGAATCCTTGTCCCCGCGCATTGCCGCAGAGACACCGTTCCGGCAGTCCCGCTGTCATAGGGCCTTGCCCCTTAGACCGGTAACTTTGCGAACCAGGCCTTTCGGCCAGGAGTGCCCTTATCAAAACAGCTACGCAATAACCATGCGTTTATTCTGGGTTCAAGATAGTGAACGCATCACAAGTATTCTGTGACATATGTCACAAAAACGGTCTCGCGCAGTCAGGTGGCATCGACTTCTATATATTTCGAAACCAACCAAACACTACCGGCCATTCTGCGGTCTGCTGCCGCCGGCGCGGGACCGCTATGTGCCGATCCGTGAAAGGGGACCGTGAAAGGGACAGAAACGTGAAAGGGGACAGATTTATTTGACGAACCCCTTTGCCCCCTCAAATAAATCCGTCCCCTTTGACCGGCTGACCATGGCCCTCGACGCGACCGGCAGGACCCGGGTGTACAGCCGGCACTGAGGCGAAGTCCGGGGGCGGCGGAAACACATGCCGTGGGGCCACGAACGGGTTGGGGAGAAATTGAAACGGCATTCGTGGGCGAAGCCCGCTCCTACAGTCGGCGGGATACACTCAGAGGTCTGTGATCTCTCGTCTCACTCCCATTCGATGGTCCCCGGCGGCTTGCCGGTGATGTCATAGACCACGCGCGAGATGCCCT